>Ga0181348_1000086_pt1 | contig 32889 bp, 15 predicted proteins | sample Su13VDMM110DN_FD_130092 | JGI IMG/M metagenome (GOLD analysis project Ga0181348, IMG submission 130092) | Freshwater viral communities from Lake Michigan, USA - Su13.VD.MM110.D.N | ecosystem: Environmental > Aquatic > Freshwater > Lake | place: USA: Michigan | collected 2013-07-16
TTACCAATAAAGTTGCTTCCTCTTTGTTCAAGGGAAACAATTTTATGAGAAACACGATCAAGATTAACGGTTGGACCATCAGGGTGTCCGAGTTCTCCAAGAGCACGACCTTTACCGACAAATGCCTCATTATATCTTCTTACTTCGCGGGTAAGAGTTTGCATTGGATACATTCTGCCGTTACGATTACAGATATCACCTTGAAGGAAAACTCCCTCAATAAACATTTTCTTTTCGGCACCTTTACCTTCGGTGATGAATTTAACCTGTTGTACTTCTTCTGTGATGAGTTTCATTTTAGTTTGTGAATGCTACTTTATTTGCTTTAATAGCTGCTGAAGTCCAAATGACATCAGTACTTGTTTTTTGTAAGAATTCAACAGATGAACTTGGTAATGCAAAGAAATTTGTAGTTGCGGCACCAACTAAAGTGTTTATTCCGACAGTTACAATACCAGTTTGATTATTATATAAGCGAACGCAAGTTGCATCACCGATACTACTAGCAGTACCAGCACTGGTTGGAGTACTTACTTCAGTTGTAATAATCTTAGTGATTGTCATTATTCTTGATCCTCGTATGATGGTTCATTACCAAACATAGATGTGGCAACTAAAGGTCGAGCAGCATCAACTCTTTCTGCTGCCTTAGCAAACAGAACGTCTTTAATTTTGTCACTGATTTCTGATGCTGACGAATCAGTAGCAATCAAGTCGATAAGTTCTTCCATAAAAATTTAGTATATTTATATTTTTATTTATATTTTTACCTTTTTAGCATCTTTTTGTGACTGAGCATCTGTTATTGCTCCTTGTTTATCAATATTATCCTCTTTGGGAATTTGACCAGCATCCATACCATTTTGACCCATACCTGATGTACCGTAACCAACTCCTTCTGGAGGTAATGGTTCTCCAGTAATTGGATCAATTGCTGAAGGATCTGGAATAATGCCATCCTTAATTTCCAATTTAATTTGCTTATCTATTTCGATAATATCGGAATCAGTTTGGCGAAGAATTTTTGTTCTAACATAACGAGCAGAATAGTATTTTCCAATATATGGTTCAATTGTTGCTGCCAATGCAAGTCTATCATTCATCAATTCAGATTCTTTCAACTCTGAAAATTGATTATCATAGATAAAATCATATTGAATGTGATCAGACATTCTTTCCCAATCTTCCACGGAGACAATATTTTTAAGAATTAATTGAGTTCTTAACATATCTGTAAACAAATTTGCAAATCTTTTTCTAAGTCTTCCAACAAATTTTGTAAATTTTAATTCATCACGGAGAATTTCAGATGATCTACCAAGATTAAAACCACCATCAGAAGCAATTCTGGATTCTGGAACTCCAAGTGCTCTATAAAGTTTCTTTTGAAAATATTCAATATCGGAAAGTTCTCCCAGATTTTGCCCACCAGGAAGAGTTGTAATTTCCGTTCCTCTACCACCTTCCCTACGTGGCAACCAAAAATCTTCAAGCATACTCATATGCTTACGATCATCTCGAATTTCTCCAGTATTGGAATCATAAACAAGTTTGTTACGATATCGATTCATAACTTCTTTCAAATATTGCTCTGCCTTTACCTTGGGAAGATTTCCTACATCAATATAAAAAATTCGTCTTTCTGGCGCACGAGATAATCTATAAATGACCAGAGAATCCTCAATCATTCTCAATTGATTGAGTGCCTTAATTGCTTTATGGAGATATGATAAAACAGTTCCTTTATTTCGATCTACTAATCCGGAAGTACAATAAGTAACAGAATCTTTTGCAATTTTAACTCCTTTTTGAGCACCAGAGCTGGATAACATTCCAGTTGGATAATTTGGTGTTGGTGTGTAAATATAATATTCTTCTATTTCTGGTGAATATGAACGATAATCAACCCTACCATTCATTGGATTGATCATCTCCGGATTCATATTTACTTTTGAATTTTTATCCAGTTTCTTTTCTTGACGTATATGGCGCATTTTCATTGGATCAACATAACGAATTTCTTTAATGCCATCAGCAGCATTTTTTGGATCAATAATTTTTAAGTAGTATAAACGCCCATCAACGTACCAATTCCTAAAAATCTCATGAGATTTTTTATCAAAATCCATGATCTCTTTAATATATTTAAATTCTTCTCTTATTTTGGTCTTTAATTTATCACTAACATCTAAATTTGATAGTTCAATTTCAACTGGAGAATCATAAAGATCACTAACAATTGCTTCATTAACAACATCTTCAATAGCACCATCACACTCCGGGTGAAGTGCCATTTCTCTATATCTTCTAATTAAATCATTTTCTGTTCTAAAAATACCTTCAATATCTAAATATTGACCATAAAAACCACTTGCAACAAAATTATCAACCCCGTCCTCATTATTTTGGGGAACGGGGGAGACGAGTTTAGATTTATTGTCAGGATCTTCAATAGAGAAACCAAAAAGTCTTGCCATATTATATAATTTAACTTATTAATTATTATTTATTATGAAATTGCTATTGTATTATTGTCGGATGTTAATTCCCAATAAAGAATTTGAAGTTCAACGGTGAATTCTTGGATGCTATCAGTTGTATCCATTGAAAGATCAATCTGAGAAACATTAGTTGGGAAGACACCATAAAATTTATATGAACGAAGTACTGAACCACTTCTATCCAATTGATTGACTTTCATACCATCAACTTGATAGGTTGATGGGTTAATGATACCAGTACCATCACTCAATTTACTAATTCCATTCATCCACTGCTCAAATGCTGTTCTAATTTTAAAATCAGTATCGTTAATAACTGTAATAGTCCAAGTATCAAATGTTCTTTCACCTGCCAATTTTAAAATACGTCCCCTAAATGGAACCTCAACTGGGGTAATAAGAGATGCTGGAAGTGCTGCAGATTTTACAAGAAATTCTCCTAAAGTTTTGCTGGCCGGGCCGTCGGAAATTGGAACGTCGGAAGGAAATTCAAGATCTACGGAAAATAGATTAGATCTTGCACCACCTCCGGTTAGTGCGCTTTTAAATTCGCTAATTTTTTTTAATGCCATTGTTTTTACCTCTGAGTGTTTTTATTGATTTAAATTAAACAGTTCCGATAATTTCTTCAAAGGAAACACCCGTTCTCGTGGCAACAAAAGTTAGTCCAATAAAGTTAATTGAACGAGATGGTTTAATATAAATGTCAGCAATAAACTCATTGCTATCAATAACAGAGGCAGTATTATTGGTTTCATCACAAACAACGCGGAAGTCGATAATGCCTCTCTTTGCTTGAATGTCGCGTAAGAAAGGTTCAACAATATTTACAAAAGTACTTCTTGTTGTATTATCATTAAATTCAAATAATTGATCCTTAGCGGCAGCACTGATTGCATTTTCAATGTAGATGAATAATCTACGAACATTAATTCTGTCAAATGATGATGCTTTTGCAAGACCAGTTCTATCACCAAATAAAATAATTCCAGAACCTGGTGAGAAAATTACTGGATTAACTCTATTTGAATAAAGAACATCTCTCTGCAATTTAGATGGATTGTATGCAAGTTTAACTGCATTTAAAATTGCACCTCTAGTTGTTCCTGCTGGAGAAGTCCAAGGAGCTCCTTGAGTATCATTTCTTGCACATAGTCCTGCGATATCACCATTTAATGGAATGTATCTAAATGTTCCTGAGAACTTATCGTACATATACTTATATCCACTATCAAAAATTGCAAATGATGATGATGGAATTGCCGAATAATAACCAACTACATTATCTGTAATTGATGATGCGGAAATTGGTAAATAAGATTCGGTTCCACTTGCTTGAAGAAGTCCAGATTTATATGGAGAAATAAATGCAATTGCATCTTTTCTTTCTTCGGCAACTGCAACAATTTTACTTGCCAATGCTTGTGCAGTTTCTTTTGTATATGCAGCAGATCCCATCAAAATGAAATCAACATCATATTGTTCAGTATTTGTTAATAGATCATATCCTGAAGATACATCTGCTAATGAACTGCTTAAAGCATTTGAATTTGAAAGATCACTTCCACCATCATAATTTAATCCACCAGTCATATTATAAGTTTGAGAACCGATGCAATCATATACTAGATTTTCTTCTGTATCAGCGTTCCAATTTCCATTAGTTGCTAATGTAAATCCGGCACTAAATCCACAAGTAACAACTCCTGTTGGTTCTGATCCAGCAAATATAAATGAGGATCCTTCCGAAACATATTTGTTCCAGTAAGATGGGCTACCTGCAGAATAAACTGCATTTTTTGCTTTAGAAAGTGAAAGATGTTTTTCTAAGATAGTTCCTTCATTTCCGGTAATATCTCCATCACCATCAATAACCACAACGTGGATTTCATCAAATCTTGTTCCACGAGCACTTGCAAAAGTTGAAGTTGATGGTCTATTTGCTAGAGAATTCCAATTTACAGTGCTATTGGTTAAAGTAATTGTTTGTTGATCAAACCAATCTGGAGCAGATGCTACTGTTCTTGCTGCAACATCACCATTTAAAAATGAATTAACTCTAACAAATTCTGTTGATCCACTAAATTGAGCATAAGAATCTGCTGTGAAAATTGTTGATAACCCACTACGTGTTGTTGTGAGACCCAATACAGTTTCGGTAGCATTCACCGTAGAACTTAAAGTTGCAATACCAGAATATTGTTTCAAATATGCAACTGCCACACCATCAGTATGATCCGTTGCACTAGTTCCAACTTGACCTCTAGTAACACCGGAAATTGTTCCAGTAGAAATTGATGCTGCAGAAATACTGATTAATTCATTGTCAATCAGAAGGAAACTTCCAGTTCCTGTGGAAATGCCAGAAGTTGAAATGCCGAGAGATGTTGCGGTATAAATTAAAGGTTGACCGCCAGCATTATCCAGTGTTGTGGAAAGAATTAAATTGTATGCAGTAATTGCAATTCCCGCATTAATGGATCCTGCAGTAGAACCAAGTGATCCTCTAGTTGCTGTGAAAGAAGTAGATCCTGCACCAGATCCAACAAATGTAATATTAGTACTAGATGCAAATTTATATACACCATTTGGAGTATAATCAACATTAGTTGCTGTTCCGCCAGCACTTACATGGGATAAAAGTTTTACATCTACTTTCGTATTGACAGTATCTACATCAGTAATGATGCCTTTAAAATATCCATCTAATACTGATGTTGTTCCACTTCCTGCCAAAACTGTATTTGCCGGAACTGGTTGAGTAACTCCAAGACCAACAGTTAATCCGGAAATTGAATTTACTGTTAAAATTTGATCTGCTTTGCCGTCAATGACTGCAATTTTTAATCCATTTGCCCAAGAACCAGGATTTCTTGCCGCAAATGTAACGCTTGTGATGGGATTTTCATCATATCCCTTATTCACATAATCTTCATAACTTTTAATTTTGATTGGAGAACCGGAACCAACTTTAGCATTTTTTAAACTAGTCCCATCAGATCTCAAAACCTGAAGATTTCCACCATATGCTAAGTATGATGATGCAACAAACCAACTTTCGTAATGGTTTCCTACAGAGTATGGTTCTCCAAAATTTGCTAAAAGTTCCTGCTCATTAGTGGTAATGACTACACTTTCGACAGGTCCTTTTGCAAATGGAGCTACAATAGCTGCGGTAGCATTGGAAGTTGGATCAACTCTTCCATTTGTTAAATCTACTTCTCTTACAATAATTCCAGGAGATGCTAAATTGAGTGGCATCTTTATTCTCCCCTACAAGGCCAATGTATTCTAGAAATATTTATAAATTCCTATGCCTTGACAACTATTGATAATCCCACATATAAGACCGATCACCATATTCGTCCATATTCCAAACTTCTAATGGTTGATTATCTTTAGATGCCGATGCAAACATCCACCTATCTCCACCTTTTTCATCAAAAAATACACCATCAACATCATTGACACCATCCGAAATAAATCCAAATGGTGCCATATCCGCTTCTATCTGATCTTCTTGTTCTTCATAAATTCTTTTGCGGATATCATCATTTGTCATTTCTTTAAAATATGGTTGTGCAACCAACCACGCAAAAATAACCAGACACATCATCAAATCATCATTACAACCTTCTTCTGCTTGAAATGAATTGTTTCTTTGTATAAAGGTTGTCATTTCACTAATAATATCATAATCATTTGTTAATAATTTATCATCTTCTATTAAAGTTCTTAGATTGGAACATCCCAATTTTTTAACTGATGCAGTCATTCTCAAACCAAGATATGATCTTTTACCACTAAATCCCGTTCCGACTATTTGCCCACTACGACCTCTTTGGGAGCACATCAAAATATTATCATATTCCAAATCAAAATGTAATATATTTGCTATTTGATCTCCTATATCATTAATTTCAATAAGTAACCAAGAATAATTATATGCTTTTGCTATAGGCTCAATAATGCTTGGAAAAAGCATCGGTTTAATTTCATTATTTTTATATTTTGCTACTACCTTATATGGAAATGCTGTAATATCAAAAACTGCAAATGCCGAATAATCACTTCCAACTCCTCTGGCAACATCGACAGTAATCATATAATTATGATCCTGTATAGGATCCTCATAAATATCCAAACCTTTATTTCGTTTTATTGGATCATCATAAACAAGATTTCGTAGTTTTGATGGGTTAATAAGAGTATCAACAGATCCTAAGAATTCGCATTCAAACTCAACCTTAAATTGTTGCTCGCTAGTATTTGCAATCGTTTGCTCCTTCCATGCGGCATCTCTACCAGGAACTTCGAACCAATGGACATCTGTAGGTACATATGCGTTCTTACCCCTCTCAGAATCGTGCCACATGCGATAGAAGTGATTCATACCGTGGGGGGTAGAAACAATAATTACCTTAGTTGAATTACCAGAAGAAATAGTAGGATAAACAGATGCAAAGAAGTCATCGGCAATGTGATTTGGAATAAACGCAAATTCGTCCAAGAAGATGATGTTGTATGAACCACCACGAACAGCAGATGAAGAAGTGGAGTTTGCAGAAATTTTTGATCCATTTTCCAATTCTAATGATCCTTTGTTCCAAGATATAATACCTTGTTGCATCCAATCTGGGAGATTTTCATAGGCAAGTTGCAATCTGCCCAAAAGATCTCTTGCTGTAGATGCTTTGTTTGCCAGAATAGCAATATTTACATTGTCATTAAATACTGCATAATGTAAAAGATATGATACGCAAGTAGTACTTTTTCCTGTCTGACGAGGCATCTTACAAATATTAAATCTGTACTCGTGAAAATTTTTAATTAACTTCTCTTGGAACGGATACATTTTAAAAGGTTGTAATCCATAATCCAGAGTAACAATTTTAATATAATTAAGTGCAAAATATACTGGATCTCCTTTGCACTTTACAAATTCATAAATTTGTTCTTCAGTCCAATTATGAGGAACGTTTGCCCTCTTTAAATTTGGATTACCTAAGTAAATGTTGTCCGACATAATTTACCACTTTACTTTATTTGCCCAATAAGCTGCAGACATTGGTCCTTTAGCAATATTTTTTGCGTGTCTAGTTTGAAACCTATTGCGACGACTTGCATAATCTTTCGATTCTCCTTCTTTTTTTGGAGAACCTTTTACACCTCTTTGACCGAAACGAATGAGTTTTTCTTTCCCACCTGCACACGCTTTAACTACGTGAGATTTTCCTGTGAGAGAATCACCCACGGGTTCTGCCTTTGGGGAGTTACACTTCATCTCAGATTTCTTTGCTTCACCAATAAAAGAACTAAAAGTTTTTCCTTCGGGAACACAGTTTGGAACCATTTTCTTTCCTTTCTTTTTCATACCTTTTTGAGTATATCCATCCCAACATTTTTCCCCGAGCATATCACTACCAATTCCCTTTGAAGGTTTTAATGGTTCTGGTTTAATTATGTCAATAAACTCCGCATAATGATTTCCTTTAGCATCTTCAATAGAAACTGATTCTCTATTAAATCTTGGAATATCTGTTCCTAAAACTTGTTTTACTTTCTGTGATGGCAACTGTCCTTGTTGTGCAGTTGTCATTTTTTGAAGTTTTTTAGAAGCATTTGTAGTTCTTCTGTTTGTATGATCCGATCCAATATTAAAACTTACACTCTCGGATTTCATCTCACCACTATCAACATAATCTGCTGCAGTATCAATATAATCTGCCGCCTTTGTAATTTTTGATTGAACCCATGCTTCTACATTTCCCTCACCCTTGCCCATTTTTTTCTTTAGTCTTTTTACTGCCGAAATAATAGTTGAAAGTTCAGAACGAGCCATTGAATACTCGTGATCCTTTTCTTCATTTGCTGGATGTGGTTTGTTGGGATCATATGAATTTGATGCCAAAGCAACTGGGGTTGAAAACATATCCCAATACTTAGGTCCATATTTACACTCATCTCTAGTTTCTTCTTTTTCACATTTTGGACAATATCTTACCATTTGAATTTCCTCAGTTTTTGTTCCCCAACTATCGGCACCAACTTTGCGGCATTTGACAAGTGCTCCAGAAGCATATGCACTTGGCCAAACTTTATATCTTGATTTTACTTTTTTATAGCAAGCGTCTTTTTCACCAGCAGATTCTTGAGTTACCATTTTTGCTTCACCTGTTCTATTTGGATTTGGGTCTTCTTTACGTTTTTTAGCAGCTCTCTTATCTCTTTCATCTTCATCCATTGCGGCACGATCATCAGGATCTCTACAATAAGGTTTTGTTGTTTGACCTGGTTGTTTTGCACAAGGTTTTCCATCATACTTTCCACCAGTTTGGACCCATCCACCATCATCAAACCACTTATCTAACCTGCCTTTATAATCCCTTGCTTTAATTCCATCAGTTGCTTCTTTCACATCTTTGAACTTTTTATGTTCTTTTTTTGCGGATGCTTCCATTTTTTTAAGTCTTGTATAGTAGTCTGGAATTTCGTCCAAATGTTGAAGAGCAATATCCATAGCAAGTTTATGATTCTTAGTATGCTCGTGCTCAATTGGTTCTCCCATATCCAATTGTTTTTGAATATCAAAAACATCCATACGATGTTTTCTTGCAATTTGCTCAACTGATTTATGAGGTTTTAATTTATGCACAATAAAAAAAATTATTCCTTATTGTTATTTAGAAAACCTTGTTTAAGTATTTTTGACAATTCTGATGTAGATCCAACGAATAATGCATTATTCGTGACATTATTGGTAGTTTTTGGCACATCTTCTTCAACATCTTTAAGTTTCTTTTGAAGATCAATTAATTTATCTGTTGTATCAGCAACACTTTTAATTAATTGTCCGGCAACTTCATATGCTCTAGGACTACCACCTTCACCAGCAAGTTCCATAATTCCATTAATTGCTTCCTGCCCCTTTTCAATTAATGAATATAGATTTGCTCTAGTATATTCATAATCTTTTTTAATATCACTACTTTCTTTTGGAAGAATATTAATTTCTTTGGAGGATGCCTTAACGTCAACAATATCACTTTCTATATTAAGTGCCTTATCCAATCCACCATAACTATTGGTCATAATTTATTAAATATCAATTTGCTGTGTTGGACTATATGTTTTAGAATCTTGGAAGAAATCCCAATTCTCATTAAATCCAAAATCATCATCCGGTGTCGCATCAATAGGATCTGGTTCAACTGTGTATCTCATTTCTCTCTTAGCAGATATAACATCTGTAGATGTATAAGTATCGACTTGAACTTTACGAATGAGACCATCGGTTGATGCTGCAATTGGTCCAAATAAGTATGTCTTAGCAGTAAATTGGAACGTATAAATTAAAGATCTTCTAGTTGAAAAATCTCCTTCATAATCATCTTGAAAGGAAACATTTTCCAAAACAACGGGAATATCTCTTTTTTCTCCAATAGAATCTACTAAATCAACTGTTACAGTAAATGCTGGTTGAAAATATGGAAGAATTTGTTCAACAATTTGTAGTGCATCATCATTTAATTTTGTTAGCACATTAAGTTCAAATCCAATATTATATGGAACTGGCATAAAAACTTTTTTTAAGTTTTGTCCATCCAAAGATTTAAATGTTTGAGTTACACCAGATTTTCTAGATGGATCATATTGGATTGAAATCATTTCAAATGACATTCTTGGCAATGTTATTTGAACTGGTTTATTTAAATCTGCCTGCTGCTCAAGTCTTGCTAAAAACTTTTGAGTTGGTCCATATGCTAAGGGAACTCTCATTTCACTGTAATCAGCATCATTAGCATCTTTATGCTTAATGTATATTTGATTAAAAAGTGTTCCAAAGGAAATGATAGTTTTCCTGATTATTTCGTGATAGTAATATGTTCCAAGCATTAGTAGTTACCAAATGGATTTGATTCTGAAAAATCTAAAATTAGATCTGCTGCTTCTTCGATTTCGTCGTTTTGTTCATATTTATCCGCAAATTCACTTTGAGATGTGAGTTGTAAGGTATATGTTGCCGAAGATCCAGATCCAACTATAATTTCTCCAGGAATAAATGTACCATCAATTACTCCGACTTGAAGAATATTGATATCTTTATCCCAAGATTTAACTCTAGATTTTGAACCAGAAATAGATCCAGTAACAATCTCATTAAATGTATAAGTACCAATACCAGTTATGAGAGGTGGAAGATCTATAGTTATAGATGTGGATGAAGTATATCCTATTCCAGCATCTAAAATAAGAACTTGTGTAATGCTTCCTGCTGCCCCTACAACAACCCTTCCCCGTGCAGTTACCCCAGTTCCTACTGGAGGAGGACTAAACGTTATGACTGGCGCTGTTGCGTACCCCTGACCATACGTTTGTATTCCGACTGCACCAACACCATACGAACCTTTGACTAAATCACAAGTAGCACCTGCTCCAGAACCACTTCCATTAGCATATATTGTCACAGTTGGAATTGATGTATATCCAGATCCTGGATTAACTAATAATATCTCTTTAATAGAACAAACTCCACCTTTACACGTAGTTATTGCAACTGCAGATGCTGTTACACCACCCGTAGGTGCTGGAGTAAATGAAACGGTTGGAATTCCAACATAATCATACCCATCATTGGACAAAATAACTTTTCTAACATATCCACTTGAAATTCCTGCTGAAGCAGTTGCTCGTTGTCCAGTTGCAAATAATTTTAAAGATGTTATGTAACCTTGAGTTTGTAATACGGAATCTATCTCTTCAATGGTGGTATTTGAATCATTGTTTCCACCAACTTCATCCTCATATTCAAATAATTCACACTTCAATTCATAAACATAAGTTTTACCTAATTGGTAAAAAGGTTGCTCGTGCTCTACAAATTTAACTTCAAATAATCTTTTACCCAAAGGAAAATAAATTATATCACCCTCTCTTGGGCGCGACGATAAGATTATTTCATCATCATCCATACCCTCCAAAAATGGTGATATGAAATCTTCAAATCTTTCTCTAGATATAATTAAAGTAACCTCATCCCTTAGACTCATTCCAAATTTGGTTAAAATATCTCCAGATCCACTATATCCATCATAATTTGCAACATATGCTTCTATTGAAAAATTGTCATCAAATTTAGAAGAAGTAACTTCTCTTAAAATTGTACTTTTTCTTACAAATTTTCTTGGAATATATGAAACTTCAACTCCATATATTTTAAGTTGCTCATTAATTAAGTCTTGTACAAGACGTTGTTCTCCAGGAGATCCCTGTAAAAAGAAAGGATTGAGTGCCATTATCCAATAAAATCGTAAGGTGGTAATTCATAATCTGTAGTCATTCTATCCCTAATTTCCGTCAATTCTCTTTCGGCGTCTTCATAAATTTCTCTTCCATTAAGTTCAATTCCACCTGGAAGTTTGACACCCCTAAATTTAATAAGATTTTGTCCCCATTGTTTTTTAATCAGACTAGTCAGATATTTTTTTAAAAAACTATCATTCCACACTTTAGTAAAATCATTAGGATCCAAAATCCTATAACAATCTATGACAAGAAAATCTCCTGGTTTATTTCCCTCCCAATTAAAGTCCAAATATAACCTATTCTGCCTTTTATTAAATCTTATTTGCTTATCTGTTGTCAAAAGAAAATCAATATCTTCCAGATATGATTTAACCATAGAATATTGCAATAATTGGATGGAATTGAAATAATATAAATCATTTAAAAATAATTGATATTTGATACTAAACATCCCAGAAGAAATTGTACTGGAATTGAATTTAAAAATCTTTTCAACTCCAATCACAGAATCTGGAATTTGTATATAATTTGAAGATTCATAAAAATTAAATGTTTTAGAAATTCCATTAATTGTTGATGATCCTGTTGTTGTAGTTATCCCAGATCCTTGAGGACTTTTTGCACTTGCACTTCCCCTATCAATATCCTCTTGTGTAATTTGATATTTGAGAAACATTCTTTCAACACCATCAAAATGCCTCTCATGAAAATACTGTAATGCATCATCAACAAGGTCATCTATTTGATCTTCGTCAACATTAATTTCTAAAACTGGAGCTCCCAGTCTTCTAAGGCAGTAATCTACCAATTGCTGTTTGCTTGCTGGTTTAGACATTATCGAGTAACTCCTTCTCTAACTAATACCATACCTTCAACGACTCTACTTACAACATTTGTACCATTATCAGTGATCAATATATCGTAAATATATCTTCCTGGTTTTAAATTTGAAGTTGCACTCGATCCCAATCCAATTTTAATTTGTCCAGCAGATGCATTTACTATAGTAGTTGTAAATGTTGTTACTCCGACGCTACCTGACCATTTTCTCATTTGAGAACTTACTGATGAATTTGATAAAATTAAGGCAGAATTTGTAGAACTATTCTCAAGAAAATATTCTTGGGTAAAAGTTGCCCCAGAGTTAATAACAACATTATTTACATATACTGACGCCATTATTGAAGAACATATTCTACAGTATATTTATATCTACATTTTATCAAGATTGCTAATAACCTCTTGCTGTTTTAAATACAATTTGCAATACAATTTTGAAAATTTTTTAATTTGACAATATTTAAATTATCAATAATTCTACAATGTTTTTAATATTCAAATAATTTATTCATAGAATTTAATTTAATTTCTTCAGGTTCCACGCAATAACTCCTTTAATAAAGATTTAATTTCACTCAATTCTTTTTTAATCTCATCTATTTCATTTTTTTGCTTTTTCTTTTCATTTTTAATTTTAACATATTGTAAATATTCATATGTATCACCATTTACAATTGCACCGGAATTTTCATCCCGAAATAAATTTTTATAGTCATTGATTGGTATCATTATTGTTATGCCAGTGCAACTACTCTAATATCTCTGAATCTTAGTGGATATGCTTCATTCGTACCACTCATAACGATTTTAATTGCAAATCCATTAAATTCTTCCAAATTATCGGCACTAAATTGATATTCTGAAAAATTATTATTTTCATCGGATGAAACAAAAATGTCGGAAGATCCATTATTTAAAGATTTGTCAATAACAATATCCCCAATACCATCCCCATTTAAATCTTTGAGATTATTATATCCTGGGAATAATTGATATGATTGTTCAATTTCACTAGAATCCGATTTAAATAATCTATACAAAACTCTAAAATCACTAGAGGAATTTCTACATGAATTTGTTATAACTTTTAGTGAAGTTGCTGGTTGCAATAAGTTAATTTTATTCGAAACATACACTGAAGAATGTGGATCTCCGATCAAATTATTGGATCTAGAATCTGATACATAATCTGATATTGGATTATTAATTCTATTTCTACTCAAAATAAATGTTCCAGACTCTGTCACATCAATTATTGGCGAAACATTCTCATCTGTCGTATCCATGCTAATATTTAAAATCAAAGATTTTGATCTTGGCATAAATGTCAGATTAGTAGTCTCATTAATTTTAGAACATATCATTCTTGGAGAATTTAATTCATTGTTGCTATTTAATGCCACAGATTCATATCCATTATCGGAGAATGAAATTTCAGATCCACCAGCACTTGTTCCAGTAATTGATCTTAAAGATACATTTATTGATGTATTCTGAGGAGATAGTGTATTGAATTGGGGTATTATTGAATTATATTGGAAATTTTGAGTTGCTTTACAATTTGAAGATCCTGATGTTTTTTCTTCGTTAAAGTTTATGGTATTTGATCCATCAAATAACTTTAAATAATAATTATCAATATCTTTCAAGGATGTCAATAGTGAAGAATTGTTTGAAATTTCGTGTGTGGTATTAATTCTTGCCAATGACATACCATTTAGTTCATACTTATAAACTAAATCATTGATTGAATGATTTCTGGTGATAGATCCATTAATTCCTCGACCATTAGTGGATATATTTAAAACTCCAGAACCAACACTATCATAGGATATAATTTCATTGTCAATCAAAACATATCCAGTATTAACTCCAACGCTTCCTTCAAATGTCGTGAATGTTGCAGTATTTGCCACACCTATTGTTAGGGATGATGGTACTATCGCAACTGTTAGTTTTTCTGGGACAGTGTCTGGAAATACTCCACTTATTGTAACCACATTACCTGAGGAATGCATTCCATGATTATATTGATTTACTTTAATAATATCTCCACTATACAAATCATTTACAATTGAAGAAGTACCTCTTACTGTTGTTCCAGATAAAGCAACCAAAGTATTACCATCATAATATCCTATAGAATTTCCTGTAGTAAATGTCTGACCTTTGACATTTGTTAATCGCAAAGTATCTATGGTGTTTATGGAAGAAACTGATATAGTTGCTCCCCTACCTTTGGAAACTGAACTTGTTGTAATTCCCAATAAATCACCGGCCGAATACCCATTTCCAGTATTTGCTATTGAAACTACAGAAACTGTTCCGTTAGAAGCAAAAGTGATGTTTGCGGTAGCACTGCTCCCATATCCAGTTATAGTATATAATGGTACGGAAGTATATGCTCCGGAAGAATATCCAGTTCCAACATTTGAAGTTGAAATTCCTGATATGTTACCTCCAACTTTTTCAATATACCCATACTTTGCCCCCTCAGCAACTTTTGTGCCAACAGTTAAAATGGTGCTCAAATTTGTGCTTGTCAAAATACCCACAATTAATTTTCTTGGGTACATTGTTATTGGGTTGTTTGTCAATTTTTGAATATTAAAGTCATAATCATCCCCAGTTCCACTTCCAGAAAGATCTGGATTCATAAAATATGCAGTTCCAGATTTACTTGAGAATTTTGCTTTATATAACCTAAATTTTAAGTCTTCAAATGGACTTGAAATTGGTGTTGTCCCATTTTGTGGTTTATAAAGATTTCCACCAACATATTGATTTGAATATGTTACTTGCAAGGCATTGGGATAATTTTGTGTTGCAACAGTAGGTTTATTTGATTCGGCAATCCAGACTTTGTAATTTTGGGAAGATGGTGAATTTAACGAAATAGCATATTGTTTATTTGGTTCCAAATAAAGTGGTGACGGTAATTTAATATTTGTTGGAGTTTCTCCATCTGCAGAAATTATAATTTTACTTGGAGAAATTTGAACCCTGGAAAAATCTTGAACAACATTATTGGTAGGAGAACCTCCAAGATCCACTTCTTTAATTTCAATAGTTAATTTCTCAGAGTTATCTTTTTCAGCAAAAAATAAATCTAATGATGTTATGAATCCTCCAGAATTATCAGTTCTAAATGTTTGAGTAAGCGGATCTTTTGTTATATTTTTAAAAGATTTTGATAAAACTGGTCTCCTAATAATAAAATTATTCGTATAAGATTGTGGAGATCCATTAGTGTAAAAATTTGTTTCGCAGTAATTTACTGTTGATGTTGAATTAAATGCTGATGTCTGTGATATTCTAAATGTTTTGGTTCCAACATTAAATGTTGTTTGTGGAGTTGGATTTGATAATGGATCTCTAATAAAGAAGCATCCAATTAAATCTCCAACACTGTCGGAAATTAAAGATTGATTTGATACTGTTGCCTGAGCTTTACTAGTTTTTCCAACCAAAATCATTTCAAATGGTACATACCCATAAAATCTTCCATCAGAATTATCTGATAAAGAATAAGTATCTATATTTAAAATTGAAGAAGATTGTGAATATGAATTTAATATATTGGATGGTAAATATGGATTTTCTGAATATATTTCATCTGGTAAATTATACCGACCAAATTTGTGATTGGTATTTGAAAGACGGAAACATGCCAGTTTTTCTGATCCAACATAACCTTCGACAATTTCACCTGACTGGAAAACTCCAGTTATCATTGAAACTTGTAAAAGTTTAGGAATTATATCAACATCATTTCTACTGTCCAATGAAGAGTAATACTGAGTGTTTGGGTAAAGATTACCTACAGTAAATTCTACATTTCTTGATCTTATTTTATTGTCATATTTGCTGCTAGAAATTAAATTTGAAATAAATGAATCTTTCCATTCACTTTGGGATTTAATAATTACTTTTCCATCAGTATTAATAGTTCTTACCCACGCATCTGAAGATGGTCTTAATTTTACATATCCATTGTAATCAGTAAGACCGGATAAATTTATAGATTCTTTTTTAGTTGCAAATAACTGAGATACATCTCCCCACTCCACTTCAGAATAATTGAGTGTTAATAAGTCTCCAGTTTTTTTAATATTTGGATCCAATAAACTTATATTTGCCGAAAAATCTTCCGATTCGGAATTAACTGTTTCATTAGGATAAATTTTAGATTTTAGTGAATATATGGAAATATCTGAAGTTAATTCTTCTAATGATGTATTCACAGTACTATTAGAATCTTGATTGGCAATATCTATAAATTTATTATCTCTAAAATTATCTGCAAAAAATCCAGATTTAAATTTTAATAAACCATCTGCATCAGTAATTTGTAAAGATTTTGTATCCAATTCTATTAAACTTAGTGATGTTAAATTCTCTAAATTTTTAATTCTATCATCCAATTTCCCAATATCTTTCATAGTATATCGTTTATTTTCAATCAATGAAATTGAAATATCATCTACATTATAAACATATGCTGGTATTTTAATTGTGGCAATATCCATAGAATCTTGTGAAGATTCTGGTTCCTTAGGATTTGATGTTGCTATCCCTTTAATTAGTTTAAAATCTCCAGATTTATTCAGGATAAGTTTATCAATTCTGGGCACATAATACGAATAACCAACAGAAGAACTTTCATTTGGTGCTACAACTAATGGCGGATTAACACCAGATTCTGAAAAGTTCCTACTAGAAAATGCAAAAGGTGATTTTGAAATTGAAGTAAATTGTGATACTCTTGGTCTGAGATCAAAAGTATCAGATGCTCTTAACTGATTTTTTAGTAGTGGAATGTCAAATTTAAATCTTTCAGAATCATAACTATTTGCAGTATATAAATCACCAATATCATTAGATGGAACAATATAGCAATTATAAATTACTAGAAGATTTTTGGATGGGATTCTTCCATTTTTCCTAATTATTCTGGAATAATCATAGTATTGATCCTTTTGTCCCTTATCCAAATCGTAATTTTCTGTTCTGTCAATATATAAACCAACATCTATGGAGACTAAAGAAGAAGAAATTTTAGATTCGTCAAATTTTACAGTTTCTCCAGATTGAAATTTATTTTTGTTCAAATACACAAACTCAATTTGTGTTGAGGAACTCCTAGTAACAATTTGCCCAACTGCTCCACTAGTGGATCCAATTATTTTTTCTCCCAAGATTGAATTTGTATCTAAATTTAATCCTGAAGAAAATGTAAGTTTATCCAAAATTGGTGATGATGAATCCAAAGATTCGTATATTGCTATAACTTTATATACGTCTGGAACACTAAGAGATATTTCTTCATCTTCAACTCTAAGACCATAGTATTGATTTGTTGATAAACCGCTAACATTTTTATTTCTAGTTTCAGCAGTTTTAGATATTTGGATTTTTTGACTTCTTGTAGATAATTTTTTCTTATTTTTAATAATATTTTTGGTAACTGTTACATCTATTGTTGCTGATTTTGATGGTGATATACCACTAAATGATATATTTTGACCATTGTTTTCTATTGAAACTTTATCATATGACAAAGGTTCAATAGTTCCATCCGAATAAAAAATTGAATACCTTTGAGTATTGAATGGTTCAAATGAACAATTAGCAACTTCAACATCTGATGTTGTAAGTGAAAGTGTTCCTGATGATGATGTAGATTTGCCAGTTATTTGTTTTTTAAATGTTAATTGTGAATTTGATAAATTAACTTCCGAAATATTTGTATTGGATAGATTGGAATATAATGAGGATTTTTGGGTATTTTTAATTGATGGAATTCCCAAAGTAAAGGACGTAGTAGTTTCTGAGGTTGGAAGGTCACTAATACAAACTCCAGCAACTGTTGTTCCAACTCCAACACATATCATAGATAGACCGTCAGCAGAAACGGAACTAATTCTATTATATGTTTCAGTTGATAATCCTGCTACTTGATATCTAATAATAGTATCACTCTTGATTCCAATAAAATTATTTCCTGGTGAAGTAGCAGTACTTATTCCACCACTTCTGGCAGTAATGATAATTCTATCACTTACTCTAAAATTTGATGGTGTTTTTTTCTCTAAAAATGTATCTGCAGAAAAATCACTCGGTAGTCCCATTGTAGATGAATCTTGATATAATGATTTTATATCATCTACAGCATATGCCCTCAAAGATTTTATGGATCTTGATATTGAATTATCACCATTGACTATAATTTGTTCTCCCGAAATAAAAGATCCGGAAGTTTGGGACAAAGTAATATCATCCCCACTTGGAGATCCAACAACATATCCAGAAGCACCACTATTGGATCCTTTTATGTATGATGTGGGTGGGCAATTTTGAGAAGATAAATTTGAATTTAAAGTTAATGTGGTATATGTTTGAACGTCATATAAGTATAAATTCCAATTAGTTTTTTTATTTTCATATGGAGCATCACTTACTGAAAAGGAATATACTCTTGCTTCTCCAATTTTTGTTCCAGAAGCACTAGAATTTCCAATTTTTCTTTGATTATATAACTCTACAATATAATCATTATTAATTCCAATGACTGGAGCTCCGGAAACATTATTAACTACAATTAAATTTCCCATTTCAAATGGAATAGATGTTGATGCTACAGTTTCAACTTCTCTAGTTTTTATAACGTCCAAAACAGTTGCTCCGGATTTTTCAATATCAAATCCACCAACATACGCCTTTCCCGAAGAAACCTTTATAGATAACAAATCTTCTGACGGTGTGTTTAATTCTTCAGTTTTTTCACTTGCCAAAAATAATCCATTAGAATCCGATAAATTATTTAATGAATCTACAACGTCAATTTCAAATGGTGCTAAAGAATAATTTCCAGATTCCTCATACGTTCTTTTTGCTAGATAATCCTTTATTAAAGAATAGTCGCTCGTATCTTTTATTTTTTTAACTTGTCCGTCAGTAATTCTTAAAATTTCAATAAAATTTTCATCATTAAAATTTGTTAAAGATTTTTTAGATAATTTTGTATTTATTTTCAGTCTATCGGAACCTGGAGCAGCATAATTGGTAAAACCTTTTGCATTATCATATAAAGAAGAATCTTCATAAGAAGTTGTAAGATCTTCAATAATTTCTAAACCAATTCTGTATGATGGAGTATTGGTATATTGATCTAAAATTAATGTATCTTGGGAAACATTAACAAAAAATCCTCTAATGAAATAAATTCCTGGTGCAATTGAAACTGAGGAAGCAGTAGATGTTGAATTTGATTCAATTAAAGATGCAATAGTACTTCCTGAAGTTATGGTAGTATTTCCATAACTAAATGTATCTTGAGTTATTAATGTTTCTCCGTCTATAAACTTAGATGTTTGAAAATTGGAATCTGAACTAAGATATTTTACATAGAGAGTAGTTGTTGATACTGAAGAATCTGTTCTTTTTATTACATTCTGAACTATTGCAGAAATTTTTGATGTTTGACCAATTATTTTTTTTCCTATTAAATTTTCAACATAAAATTCAACATCCAATCCTAGATGAAGCAAATTTATTTTTACTGCATAATAATCTGGATCATAAGTTATATTTCCAGGAACAACTACAGATCCATCTTTAAATATGTTGCTTCCAAAAGATTGAATTTGATTTTGTAAAATTGTTTGGAGAGTTGTTAATTCACGTGCTTGTACTGGAGTTCCGGGTTTAAAAAGAACCTTATAAAAATTTTTTTCAGCATCAAAATCATCATAATATGGAGAAACATTTAAGTTTATTTTTTGTGCCATTTTTTTAGAATTCTAGTACGATTTTAATATCTTCCTTTTGCCTTGGATTTCTAGTTACAAGAGGACGATTATCAAGATATACAATTTCTCCTGATGCTTTATTTATTTCAGGAAGAGATATGCCATTTGTAAAAGTTGAATCCAATCTAATTGTTTTTGTTGGAGAAATTGATGTCGTAATTCCACTAAAATTTTGAATAGTTGCCGTAAAATTATTGGATGATGTAATAGTATCTCCAGCAATTGAAAATTCTATTTTAACTGATTCTGACCCAACAGATTTACTATCTATCTGATTATAGTAAGTTTTATTGTAAAATAAAGATCTATCTGTAAAATATTTTAAAACTTTTGTTTCATCGTCGTATGATGCAATATATCCAATTGCCGTACCAACTCCAGATATTGTTTGATAGATTGTAGTTCCTGGAATTGCACTTGTTGAATTTGTTACTGCATTAGTTAATTTTAATCCAATTACACTCGAAAATGTATTTTCGGTAAATATTGAACTTGAAGACCCAACAATTGTTGGATTTTTTATAATTCCAATTTGTGAAAATTTAGTATCTATGGGAAAATCTTTTGTCGAATCATCAAATCTTGCGTAAATTAAACATTTATCGGACCCAAGTTCTGTGTAAATATCATACCCATGTCCAAGAGATGGTGGAATGATTGGTATTAAATGTGCAAAAGAAGTTGCTCCTTGATTTATAGTAGATAAATTTACTCTACCATAAGTGTATCCCCTACCACCACTAGAAACTACAACATCATTTATTTTTCCACCAACAACATCAACTATTACTCTACCATCTTCACCATCACCAATTATATCCAATTGACTATCTGTTACGTTATATCCATTTCCAGAACTTTGAATAAAAACTTTTTTAATTTGATTGTAATTTACTGAAGAATCTGCAGAATCTCTAATTGCAACTATTTCTGAATTATCACTAGTTTCCCAATTATTTGGTATGGGGATGTACTCTATAGAATCAAATTTAATGATGTCACTGGGATTTACTGTAAATAAATATTTCCAAACATAACCATCATTACTTTCTCCGGCTCTTGATGGTTCCAAATCGACAAACTTTGGTTCATCTTGTGATGGTCTTCCCAAAGGATAAACTGGAGACGATCCATTGTCGATACAAATATAAACTCTATAATCACTATTAATAACATAATATTCTGCATCATATAACCTATACGAACTTGTTCTTTGGGATGGATTTGATACACTATAGTCATGTCTGTATAATTCATAAACGGTATTGGCAGTCCAATCAACCCTTCTAATCAATCTTCTAATATTATTTGGTGTAATTTTTCTACCAAAAATAATAGTATCCTTTACATGATTTAAATAATCAAGACTATCTATTGGTGGTGGTGTATTAGAATCCCATGTTTGAGTTCTACCAAATCCAACAATATCCGGATTGGGGAGACTTAGAAATACATAATAGGAATTGTTTGGATCTTGAACAGAATCCACAAAATTTTTAGAATTTAGTACTCTAAATTGGTCGGTAACAATCGCAGACATTATTATCTCTTTTTTTTATATTTATATTATACTTAATTAATATCTTTTACAATAGCACCAGTATTTCTCAATCCATAATTCCTTCTTTGTATAGTTGGATATGATGTAAGACCAGAATTTGTATTATAACTACTAAGATTTATTGATAATGGTGAAGATGATAATCTGGCAAATGAACTTAATCTTCCCCAAGAAAATCTACCGCAAATTTGAGAACCAAAAGTGCTACCTATACCAACGCAATCCGTTTTTGAATGTATATTGCAGGTGATAATTCCCACCAAATTATTTAAATAAACTGAATGTACATAATAGATATTATCTACAAATGTGGTCCCAACACCAACAACAACATTATCAAGTTTATCAATAGAAGTTGTGCCTTTACCAACTTTAGAATCAAAAACTAATATTGGATATTGACTATCACTAAGTAAATCAGATACTGATCCTGCATCATTCTGGTCATATTTAACATAAAATTGAATTGCAAGATCCGTTCCTATTCCTGCAGATGTGGTAATTCCAGTTATTATTCCAGAAAATCCTTGAACAAAAGTAATATTACTAATTAATTCTTTGCTAGGACTCGGAGTTGGTGCAATAACCTCAGGTACATTTGAAGATGTATATCCATATCCAGAACTTACTATATTGATTGGTGTGGTTATTGTTCCTGCGGTTGAAATTGGTGCATAAATGATGGCATCACTGCCACCCAAACCAACAATAGATCTCAATTTAAGTTGAACACTACTTCCTGCTCCGACATAATTATAACCACTTCCACCATTATTGATTGTTAATGATGAAATTGTAGTTCCTCCGACAGAAACATTTGTGGTTATATCTGCAAATGTTGGTTCATTACCCAAAATAACCAAAGCATCAAATTTATTAATTGATTCTCCACCAGAATTCTCCTCATAATTAAAAAATTGTGCATTATCTAGAAAAATATCTGTACTAGAAGAATCTATTGATTTAATAATTTTTGCAGTAGGAAATATTAAAGACTCTAAAGAATCTCTTTCCTTATATTGAATAACATCATTAATGATTAAATCAGTTTTTTGCTTAGTCCAAGATATTGGTTTGAAATTAATTTCATCAATACCTTCCTCAAGGTATATACCCGTTTCGAGAATATCAGAAGATGCAATATATGATGCTATTCTAGGACTTTGAGAAATTGTCGTTATAATTTCTGGATTTCTTTTAATTTGTACAGTATCTCCAGGTTTGATTGTTGGAATTATATCAGTTTCTTTACTGTCAACTCCTGCAGTACCTCTATAGAAGAAAATTGCAATATTATCTTCATATCTTGGTGCTTCAGTAAATATGAATGAAGTTCCCCCATTAAATTGATATGAAATACTTGGTTCTTGCATAACACCATTTATATAAATTAGCAATAGTGTATTATAGTCAATCTTTTGAGACTCATTATTGCCAATATTTTTTTCAAAACTTAGTAATTCTCCATTTTTAAACAAAGGAAATCTTTTTCTAACAGAATTTTGCAAATCTTTAGTACTGTCAATAAAATCAAATTCTCCAAGTTGCCAAGATGCAAAACTGTCACTTTTTACATCATCAACAGTAAAAATTAATTTTTCTATTGGTGAAGCAAGTCTAGAATCTGTTACTAGTCCAACTAGTGAAAAAGTATCTCCCAATTGAAATCCATAACCCGGTTTTTTAATTTCAAATGATTTTATTGCAAAATAACTTGTTCCAATTCCGACGTTTTTAAAATTTGGACCGATATCTAATGTTATTGATAATCCAACTCCCAATGTATTTGGATTATTTACACCAATTCTACTTATAGGTTGAATTGATAAATTTTCATAAGATGGGTCGGATATTGAAACCAGAGGACTTACATATCCTGTTCCACCATTATTAATATTGAATGAAGTAATAGATCCTCCAGCACCAATAGTTGCAGAAAGTATTGCCTGAGTTCCAGTGTGATTTGAATCCGTAATTCCGATTGAAATTGTAGATTTATTATATCCAGAACCATATATTGGACCGATATCAAATCCAAACGAAGTTGAGATTGAACTTGCATTTGTTGATGATTTGTTTAAAAAGACTGTACCAATTCCAATAGAGGATACTCTAGTATCAAATGGTAGTATTTTAGTAATATTTGGAATAATATCTCCAGACCTTTGTGTAGATAATATGTCAGTAATTTTTTGATTGACACGAACACTGAGAGTTGCAATTCCAGTTATTCTATCAGATGTTACTCCAATAGTTCCAGTTGTTGCTATACCAACAATTATTGAAGATGTAAATCCAATATAAGAAATTGATCCTCCAGCACCGATCCTGACATCCAGCATTGTTGATGAAACTCCAACCAAAGGTGCGTATCCAATTCCTCCAGTTGATGCTAGGGAAACTATTAATCCTCCTCTTGGAACTAAATTTTGATTTACATCATTTTCAACAATTAAAATTGTATTTGGGTTTTCTAGAAGTCCTTTTGTGGAAGTAAATGATACACTAGATATTCCAGAATTTAAAATCTCATAATTATTTCCATCATTATTTACAGTATCAGGTGTTTGGAATATATCATTGATAAAAACTAAATTATTTCCACCTACTGCATTTGAAACTGTATTTCCTTCTTTATATAAGGTAAATGTTCTTGCTATTCCAGTAAAATTGTTGGAAATATCATCATATATTTGATTATTTGTATAATCTTTTCTCAAATAAATCCTACCATTAAATGTTGATTTTGGTGAAAGTAAATAAGTACTTAAAAGACGATCATTATTTGCCTTACCATCTGGAGCATCTGCAAACCAAATTTCATTACCAACAATATTATAAGATCCTTTATAAATTCTGAAATTTGATCCATCATAATGATTGGATTCTGTTGATCCAAATTTACCACGTTCAATTTGAATTATAGGAATTGTCCCAATCCCAGTAATTGGACCAGTAGTAGTCGTACCAAACCCAACATTTGAAATGGTCATGTATTCATCTTCTACTTTAATAATGTCAGATGACATTATTGAAGATATTCCAGACAATCCAATAAATGATGCTCCAATACTTACCAAATTTCCAATATTTCCTGTTAATATCCCCACCAAAGGTGTATAAGTTAATGGATATTGATTTACCCCATTAACTGTAATTAATGACTTTTCATTTTTTTTCTTCATTTCAAGTCTATGATAATTTCCAGATCCTATTGAAGTAAATGTAAATCCAATTCCACTTGGTCCAGAAACTCCTTTCAGTTTAAAATTATTTTCATCTATTTTTATAGCATAAACTTTAGATGGACATATATCTGTTAAAATTCCAACAGTATAAATCTCCCTAAATGTAGATGCCACAGAAACATTGGACAATGTTAGTGAAGATTTGAGTGTATTTGTATAATAAATTCTATTTGACCCCCCAGCAGCAATTGGTGCTGATGCTGTGATTGAATTTATTCCAATATTATAAATTGTTCCTAAAGAGTTGTTATTTCCGGAAAAGATTCCTGCCCCAACAGTTAATATTGAAGTATTTGCAATTCCCGTAATAACAGATGATCCGGAAGAAACATTTCCAATAAAATATGAATAAGTTTGACCAATACTTACAATAGTAGTATTGTTTGTAATACTTTTTCCGGAAATTTGATTTCCTACCACAATACCATCAATGTTGCTTATACCAGTTATTGTGGAAAACCCAATAATAAAGTCACCTTCAATAGAATTTCCACCAACAATAGTAGTACCAATTCCCACGGAAGATGCGGCAATTCCAATTAAGGTTGAATCTGGAGTGTATATTAATTCCTCATTATTTTGGAAAAAATGATTATTGATTGTAAATATTCCAGTTGCTTTATTTAATGTACTCAAACTTGTTGGATTAAATGTTTTTTGAAAAATTGGAATTCTATCATAATTTAAATCAAAATTTAATCTATCTTTACCAAAATTGTTTATGGACCCATATTTATTAATTGAAAATTTTTCTTTAGATGTTCCATAAAGTAATTCATCTGGAATATTAAACTCATCAAGAGATGAATATATGAATTGATCAAAACTTTGAACTAATATTTGACTGTTTTGAAACTGACTGTCTGGATGAAATTTTACCGAAACATTTAGACCTTGAACTTCAGTTGAAAATGTACCAATTCCTGAAGTAGACCCTATAGATATAAATGGATAATGTTGAATATTATTTGATACTTGATTTGCTATAACAGAAACTTGGTGCAATGCAACCGTTGATCCAATACCAACTCTTATTAAGGACTTTAATGAGGATTCGACAGAACTGTCAAAAGTTTTAATTGTTGTTATTCCTGTTATAACTTTATAATCCGATTCCAATCTTGTTGTTTGTTCAGTTCCTGGAATTTGATCATCAACCAAATATCTATAAGTGCCAATTCCACCAGCAGTAGTTCCAAATCCAACAGTTTTTGTTTTTACTACAATATTGTTATTTTTATTACTAAAAAAGGATAAATTTAATATGCCACCAGAAACATTTAGTCCAAAAGTTCCAATATAACTTCCAGATAATCCACTAATTGATTGTTCAGAATCAAAATAAAATTCGGCTATATTAGGAGTTACTCCATCATGATAACCTATTACTTCATAATAATTTAGTTTATTATTATCAGTATCAATAATTAAAGAACTGGAAAAAATTGTATTAAATTGGTTTAATAGACCCCTAAACATTGTAGTTGAAATTCCAACTCCTGGGACCAACTTTTCCGTTTTTCCACTCAATCTAACAAATCCATAATCGGTGAATCCCACTCCAACATTTTTTGTGCCAGGATCAAATGACTCTCTATATATTTTTAATTCATATCCTTTATTATATGGGTCCGATGGATTGAATCTTAAAACAGGATCTCCAACTGGACCAATTTCTCCACTAAATGATCCAAGACTTTCATTATTATATAAATCCAATTTATTCATCGTATATGTTGTATTATAATCATTTATTACAATAATTTCACTAAGTTGATAACTTTCTTGTTCAGTGTCACAAACTTGGACTAAAAATTTAGAATAAAAATCAGTTAGTGGATATTCATAACCATCCAAAAATGTATCCTTATTAAATTCCGAACTGGAGAAAGAATTACTAATATCATCTACTTGAAGAACCCTATTACTTAAACATTCAATAAAATCGGAAAGTTTTTTATTCTTAAATTTTATCAGTGTTGAAGAATCGCCAACTGTATTATAATCAAAAACTAGATCGAAATTATCAATTGTATCAATCCTCTTTTCTTGTACAAAGTCCAATGTTGTTAGCAAAGTTTCACTAGATCCTATGGAACTTCTTGCAGAAGAAGTAATTCCAACATCAGCAAAATTTTTAGTACCGATAGGGTGAACGAGATTATTTACATAATCTACAAAATTTATATATTCTATTGGACTTTGGACAGAGTATGCTAATGTTTGATAATAATCATTATCTGCTGTGACTTGAAGGTCAGTATTTAATTTTCCAATATCAGTTTTCCACCCAAGTTCTTTTTTGTTTGTAGAATCTATTGTATACCTTACATTATCATAATTAAATACTCTAGAAATTTTTGCAATTGCACCGGATGATACACCCCGAATAATATCGTAATTTTTGAGACTATTATTGGGATTAAAAATATTTAATGAATTATTTGAAGATTTTTTAACTAAAGCATTTGATACGTTACCATTTATAATTATATTTTCATTATCAACAAAATTATCTATTATTTGAGTTAGTTGGAATATAGGGTAATTTTTGATGTTTGTAATTGCAGTAAATTGTGATGGAGAAAATGCTGAAAATTCAGCGGGAATTTTTCCTGGAGTCAAAGTATATTCACTGATATCATATTTTAAAATTGCTGGGTCTGTATTAATAAATTCAACAACTTTGAAGAAATTATATCCATGATCAATGGAATTAAATCCATCTCCAGGATAAGTTACAACTCCAAATTCATCTGTTGTTGAAGGTTTTACTATTCCCTCAACAAATACTAAATCACCAACTTCAAATGGTGGAATAGTATATCCAGTGATTGGTGGAGTTCTTATAATACATTCAACAATTCCATTAGTTGCACTAGTAATTTGTTCTATTGAAATTCCATTGCTGTTATTAATAGTAAAAATTTGATGATTTACTGATTCCAAACCTGTTGGTTTTTGTATAATATTGACTTGACTAATATTATTTTTACCCACCTGTACCTCAAATAATCCATTAAGTATTTTTTTTCTAGAAACCAAATTTACCAAATGTAATTCCGGTTTAGATACAATATTCTTTCCACCACTTAGAACTTTAACATTTTCAATTTTTTCATTATCACTTATAATGGCAATAGTATCAACCCGAGCATGTGCTCTTAATGATTTATCCGATGGATAATCATATCCATCATTATTAATTTCAATTTTTCCAATTTTTCCAATAGACTTTGAATTTAGTTGAGGAATGGAATTTTTTCCAAAACTTTTGGATACAATTTCTAAAATTTTTGGAAGTTTTTTGTAACCATAACCAGAGTTTAAAATTTTTATATTTGATATTCCACCTTTTGCAGATTTGGAGATAGTTTCATATTTTAAATATGAACATTCACTTTGCACATATGATAATTTTTGTGGAATATCATTTAATGAGATGTGAAAAGATGTACTCCCAACTCCAGAAATTTTATATTCTTGATTGTATAACTCATCAACAAAAGAAATTTGATAATCTTCATCTTTATCATTATTAAATACTGGAATTCCATTTTTACTTAGACTGTAATATAGATTCTCTGGCAAATTTTCGCTAAAATTGATAGTTGATTCTGTTACAATTCCGGCATTATTGATCTTATTACTAACAGTAAAATTGGAAGTATTTGCGATTGAAACAAAGTTATTATTAAATTGTTTGTCATAGAAAAATTCAAATTTATATCCTAACAATGAAGAATCTGAAAGATTAAAAACTAAATTATTATTCTTAATTGATAATATTCTTGGATTAATTTGTGATATTTCTTGATTATTTCCACCACTACTTCCAATAGAAATAATTGTTGGTGGATTTGATATTGAATCTATATATGTTTCACAAAGTTGAATATTATTACTAGTATTCCTATACACATAATATTCACTAGTAGTTAAACCACTTATTTTGGTTCCAATTGCTTCATAAAATATTTTTTGACCAGTTTTAAAATTGTGGGAAGGTAAAGTTATAATATTACTAGTAACATTAACAGAATTAGAATTAAATCCTATAGGATTAATCAAAAGTTTGTTATAATTTTGTTCATACCTTACTCTTATAGAAGTGGAAGTTCCAATACCAACAGAAAGATTTGGTTTGATAATAAGATTAATATAATCAGAATCCAGTAAATCGTGGTTTTCAGATGTTGTTATTGTTGCGTCAATTTTTTTAACTGAACCTGATATTTGATTGGATATGCTAGAAAAACTATAATTATACTTATTATTACCACTTGTTATAAAAAATAAACCGTTAGTTTGTGTAGTCAAACCTACTTGAGTTACTATTCCGATAAAATCTTTGGATTTATTGATTATATGAACATGAGTACCGATCCCTAAAGAAAATTGAGATGAACCAGAAATGTTGGAAACATCGATGCTAGATCCTCCAGAACTTCCTGAAAATAAAACTCTCTGATTTGTTTTAAATGGATGATTTGGTAAATAAATGCTCTGGGTTGGAATGGATATATCTTTTTTATAATCTCCAATATAATACTCACGACTAATAGAAGATCCGGTATCAATACCAACTCCAATAGAAATTGTTGGATTGAAATAAACTATATCATTTAATGAAGAATCAAAATACTCAGTACTCAAATTAATATCAAAATAATTTGAATATACATTAACTATTGTTGAAGATGTATGTGAAGTGCCAACAGATCCTCTATCAATTCTAATAACATTTTGCTCGTTAAATATATTAAGAACTGAACAAGTCTCATTCTCAATAACAATAGAACTGCCAATACTTACAATATCTGGAATATTTGTAACATATATATCAGTTACTATTCCACTAGATGTCATTGCTTTTGTCAATCTTGTATTTGACCGATTTATCGATGTTTTGTGATTATTTGATAATCCCAAAATGTAAGTTGAAATACCAGTTATTTGAACAATATCACCATCTATTAATTCATGATATGGAGATATATGTGCAGAAATTGTATTATTATTTTTCCAAGTAAATATTACATTTTCGTAATTTTTAAAAGAAGTTTCTATTTTATTAATTTCTTTTCCATAAATTTTAGAAACCTCTGCATAACATCCACTACCATCCGTTCCAGTATTATCAAAAGTTAATGAATCTCCAACAGAATAATCTTCACCGGGTTCAATAATATCTATCGAATCAATTTTTCCGGATGTAATAGATTTTATTTTAGATATTTGTCTTAATTTTTTATTTACTTTTGGTAAAAAATCATTTGCAGAATAATCATTATTTACTCTATATGGAAATGTATTTCTAACTAATATTGAATCATTGAAATCAATATTTTGATCTATATAAAAGTTATCTTCAATATTAGATTTATAAAATTCTCCCACAAAATAAGGAAATTCTGGAATAAAATTTCCACTATTTGGATCAATTATTATTCCAACATGATATGCATACACACCTTGTGGAAATTCTGGAGTTTTTTCAAATCTACCATTACTCTTATCCAATTGTCCAGAATCTTCAAAAGTATAGTCTTCGACAAAAAATCCTTCAGAAAAATCAGATATTGGAGGTCTATTATCTACATTTTCTATATTTAAGGAATATCCAGACTGCAATTTAATAATTTCTGAATTAAAATTTCTTGGATCACTATGTCCATATGGTCCATAAATTGGATTGCCGTCTCGGCACCACCCAATAATCTTGGAATGACCAGTATTTGTATCCGGATCGGCAAATAAGATTCCTTCTCTTTCGGGCAAATATCCACATACACCATATGCCAAATCACCATTATAATCAGTTAAAATTTGGTCAGAAAATCTCTCCACATTATTAATAGTTAATTCTCTAACAGAGACATCTAACTTTAAATTTTTACCAGGAACACTTACTTTAATTTGAGTATTTTCATCGTACCCAATTCCACCATTAATAACAACTATAGAATTTATTCTTCCTTTTACAATATTGGATCTTAATTCTGCCCCCAATCCAGATCCAAAAATATCTAAATTGATGCTGGATGGGTAAAAAGATCCTCCAAGTTGAATTTCAACTGCAACAATTCTACCATTAATTATAATTGGTTTTAACTGAGCACCACTTCCATTTTTTATCGTTATTGTAGGTTTTTTGTGAAAATTTAGAACATTTGATCCATAGTTAGTTCCAGATTCATACAGATAAGCATCTATAATTTCACCTCTAACTACGGGAGTTGCTGTTATTGTACCAATAAATCCAGAATATTCAACTTCCAAATCTACAGAAATTTTTGGATAAGAAAAAATATGATATCCTGTTGGATTTGTCTCAAACTTAACTGGTTTTCTTCTATTATAATCTGTTTTAGATATTCCAACGTTTATATATCCAGCATCTGAAAGTTGAAAACTATCATTGGTATTTTTTAAAATATAATATTGTTTAGAAGTTGAAAGACCTGAAATGGGATTTTCAGATTCATGCAAATAATTAATTATTTCCCCATCATTAAATCTGTGATTAATATAGTTAATTGCATTTGATATTGTTGAAATTCCAGAAGATTTTACATATAAAGACCTATTGGTGTATCCGGATCCACCATCAAGAACATTTAGTTTAGATAATACTTCAATTTCATCATATTCTCTAAATTTATGAATTCCTCCAGTGTTTTCTGTAGTAAATCCAACTGTATTAATTCCACTATTTAAATCTGATTGGGAATGATAAAGTTGTATTGCTTTTGTATTCAAAATTTTTGGATAATATACTGATCCGTTTTGCAAATATTTTTCCTGAGAAATATTTGAACCATTGAAAGTTCCAATACCAAGTTGAGGATTTCCATTGGAATTATAAACTATTTTTTGACCATTTTTTAATTTGTGAAAATCTGAAAAAACAATGGACTCATCAGATATATTAACTCCTCCACCCATCGTACTTTGGAGTGCGTTAAATTCAATTTCTCTATATTGTGATGACAATACTGGTTCCAAAATTGCTCCAGATCCATTTCCACCAGATATTTTGGCAGATATAATTCTCTTGATAGAAACTTTTTGTGGATCTACAATTATGTTTTTAACTGATCCACTAACAACAATATTTGCCAATGCAGTTGTTCCCAACCCAACACTAGAATTGGAAATTATTATTTTTGGTGGATTTATGACATCATAATCAATTCCACTATTAATAATTCTTAAATTTTTTAATGGTCCATAAAAAATCTTATCATTAGATTTGTAATTAATGATATCAACACCATTAATAAGTGTTCCAAGAGATCCTGGTTCTGTTAGAGTTTGACTATTAAAATTAAAATTTTGTTTTATAGGAAATTTAGACAAGGATTTTTTTGGTGCCAAAAGTTTCCCAAATTCGGAAGATAGTGTAAATTTATGGTTTCCTAATTCATAAATTTTATCAATTTCTATAAATTCTTCAGTTACAATAAATGACCTTGATGAATATAATCTTATTTTAGTTTTATTGGATAATACTTCAACAAAATATTCTGTATTATTTGTTAGTCCAATGATTGGTGTATTTGAAGTATGTGTATAAATTACAGAGTCTCCCGTAATAAATGGGACATTATTTGCAAAAA
>Ga0181348_1000087_pt1 | contig 32874 bp, 36 predicted proteins | sample Su13VDMM110DN_FD_130092 | JGI IMG/M metagenome (GOLD analysis project Ga0181348, IMG submission 130092) | Freshwater viral communities from Lake Michigan, USA - Su13.VD.MM110.D.N | ecosystem: Environmental > Aquatic > Freshwater > Lake | place: USA: Michigan | collected 2013-07-16
GAATTCGATATGGCATTTATCAATAAAATACTACCTCAAAGAGCCGGTATAAAGCGAGATTTCTCAGAACTTAGAATAGTATGGGATGAAGCTCATGCAGGCAATATGGGGTGGAATAAGCACGGAAACTTCACACACTTCGATGCATGGCAGGAAGAACATTATACTAAAGGATTCCGTACTAGATTTAATGGAGATCCGATACGCCGTGATGATGGTAAATTAGATACAGAGATAAATGATGTTCCATACGAAAAAGGATTATCTAAACCATTACAATCATTTAAAGATAGAAATAACTAATCGATAGTTTTTACTATCTATATTTATATTAAAAGAAATAATTATGTTTAAACTTACATCTTTATTATTAGAACAAACTTCTAAATCTAGAATTTTATTTGTCGGAAACTACCAATTAGGTAATGCTGGTAGTTTTGCAAAACAATTGTTAAGAAATGGCGAAGTTTCTGGAGATATTGTATCTAAATATAAGGCAACGACTGAATATATACAAAAACGTGCTGGTACATTATTAAATAATAAAACATATGAATCTGTAATATTATTAGTTCATCCTAGTGATTTTGGTGTATCTGATGCTAAACGTAATACTCAGGATATTACTCCAGGTTATAATTACATAATAGATTTAGCTAATAGTAAAAATATTCCAGTTACGGTTATATTGATATCATCATTATATACTACTAGTGATGAAATAAAAGAAATGGACGGTTGGGCTAGTAATATAGATGGGTCAATTTTAAATTTCACTCGTAGATTTAAATCTCCTAAAAATTTCACAGACACATATAATTTATCAAAATCGTCAAATGATGTTATTAAATCTAGTTTAGCAAATACATTAAAATCATTGAATATTACATCAACAGATTCAAAAGCAGAACCTATAGATACTGCAGATTCAGATTCTGCAACTGCAGATGTTGACGATAATGCTATTGATATTGATTCACCACCTGGCGATAGACTAAAAGCATCTAGAAGAAAACGTCCTGGTAATGTTAGAGAATTTATTAATAATTTTAAAGACATCGCACAAGATCATCAAACTAAATATGGTATTCCTGCTAGTATTACATTAGCACAAGGCGCATTAGAAAGCGGATGGGGTAATTCGTACTTATCTAGTACCGGTAATAATTACTTTGGAATAAAATGTCATAGTTGGTCTGGTGGTAAAATATATGCCGATGACGATGCTAAAGGTGAATGTTTTAGAAAATATGACACGCCGGAAGAATCATTCGAAGACCATGCAGTATTTTTAAAACAAAATGGTAGATATAAATCATTATTCAAAACTAAAGATTATTTAGAATGGGCATATGGCTTACAAGCTGCGGGATATGCAACTTCAAAATCATATGCAACTTCTTTAATAAACTTAATTGAAACATATAATTTAAATGAGTGGGATGACCAACAATCTGATGATGCATCTGAACCAAAGGAAAGAATTAAATTAACTAGTTTACTAGGAAGAAAATTAAATGTATATTCTCCATTTGGTATGCGTAAAAGCGGTATGCATAGCGGTATTGATTATTCACCAATGCCAACCGGATCTAAAATATATATATTAATGCCAGGTACGGTTAGAGTAGCTGGTAATGTTGATCCAAATGGGTGGGGTAATACAATTATGGTCGATCATGAAGATGGTAGTACTACATTATATGCGCATTTAAGTAGCGTCGATGTATCAAAAGGTGATCAGGTAGAAGCTAATATGTTTATTGGTAAAACAGGTGGTAAAATTGGAACTCCAGGTAGGGGTAATTCAGAAGGGGAACATTTGCATTGGGAATATCACCCAGGTGGTTATGTTGGTAAACAAAGTGCTGCGGATGGAGAATCTGCAGCTAATAAATATTTTAAAATAGTATAAAAAGGAAAATTTAGGATAATTATGAAATCGAAAAAACTAGAAAATAGTCAGTATTTTCAAAAAATTCTAGCAGAAGAAACTGAAAAAGCGGTTAATTTGTATAAAAAGTATGTTGAAAGACAAAAAAAACAAAAAAATCAAGTTAAAAAATAAATTTATTTATAATGTTAAAATTTAACAGAATAATTCGTGTAGAAACTATACAAGAGTCTGGGTTAATCCGCGCGGAATACTTAAATTTAGAACATATAACGCGGTTATACGTTGAAGATGATAACGTTATAATAGAATTACTAGGTAATGTTAAACTTAAACTAACTGTTAGTAATCTAGATTCAGTGTTTGAGAGATTTTTTACATGAAAATATTAAAATGTCATATTTATATTAAATAAAAAAGGTTTATATGACATCAAATGAAATTTATGAAGAAATGGTTTCTCATTGGACACAGTTCGTTGAGAATCACGAAAGGTTTACTGACAAACAAGTTAAAGCAGCTGGCGTAAGAGCTAGAAAATCTATTAATGAACTTAAGAAGTTAATTGGTAAATACAGATCGACACAGGTAGCTGAATCAAAAGTCGAAAAATAACACGAAAATAAGCCATGTCTAATTTAGATAATATTTTAAAAAATAGAATAAATATATTAATGGAGCAAGCAGGTTCTCGAGAACTAAATAACGCTCCATCGCAATCCGGCAATTTACCATTTACTCCTGCAGAAAAGAAGTTTTTAGGTAAATTTGATGCATATGGAACAAAGCATCTAGGTGTAATATATTCTATTAGTGACATAGGCATTCGTGAATTTATTACAAGAAGTGGAATTTTTTTAAATCTTACGACCGGAATACTATTAAAACTATTACGAAAAAAAATAATACGAATAGTTCCTTATACAGGATATGGTCGTAATGATGATTATACTATAGAATTAAAATTAAGTTTAGATTCTATTAAAGGTTGGGGTGCCGAAGAACAAGAAGCAGCAGAGAAAAAACAGCCAGCAGCTGGCGGCGGATCAACTGAACCGGTAGCACCGGATAGTTCCGGCACCTCAGTTCCACCTCCAATACCATAAATATAAATTTGGATTTATTAAATTATTTTCATATAATTATTAAAAAAACCAAATTAATTATTTTAAATTAAAAAGTTATGTATTACGCAGCAAAGGTACAATTATCAACTGAGGTTGATACACCAAAAGGTGTAAAAATTAAGAAAACAACAGAAGCTTATCTAGTCGAGGCACTATCAGTCACTGAGGCAGAAGCAAAAGTTATCAATGATTTTCATGGTTATACGTTCGATTTTGAGGTAAAATCGGTAACTGCGAGTAAAATTATTAAACTTATTGACTAATGGCTTGGACCGCAGGAGATACGGTTATTGTAACCCAAGAGGGTGTTAATCGCGTAGGTGTTATTCTAGATAAATTTCTAGTTAATAAACAAACAATGTATGATATTTTATTAGAAAGTCGATCAGCTATAACCATGGTTAATTCGTCCCCTAATAATAAAACATATATTAACAAGTCTCTTACTAAATTGTTATGTGATTCTGATGTAATTGAAACAACAATTCCATATGCTGAATTAGTTGCTAATGATGATTTACCAATTGTTAGAGCATAAATAGTTATTAAAAATTAAAAAAATGAGAAACAGTATTAATCAACCATGGGCGATTTCCGAAAAATATTCAAATCGTTATGGTGAACTTTGGACTAATTTGGATTTTCAAATTAATGAGCAAATTACAACCAAACAATTTAAATCAGACCCAATGAATACGGAAGTTGGGTTACTTCATATTGATAATAGAGCATTAGATATGAAATTTAAAGATATTTTAGGCTATGCTAAATCTATAGAAGAAATGTTTAATACAATTCGTGAATTAGGAAGTTATGCACCAGCATTAAACGAATTTGCTATTAAAGGTAGAGTATTTCAATTGAAAAAACATGAAGTTAGCAAATTAGCAACTACTTTAAACGATGCCATTCAGGTAGTATCCCGTAAATACGAATTAGGATTATATTTATAATAAAAATTAAACCTATATGAATACCTATATATACTATAATAAATTAGACACAAAACAGGAACCTATAGGTCGTGTAACTGCAACGAGTTTGCAAACCGCACGGGAACAGATTGCATATATAAAAAGATTATCAATTGATGATATTGATGACTTATATGCAATACAACAACTAAACTGATATGGATTCATTGTATGACAAAGTCCGAATTAATTATTCAGAATATGAATATTTTAAAGGATTGAATGAGTCAGGCAAAGTTAATTTTTTAATGCAGTTATTTGACCAAGCATTGGTTGCATCAAAAGGAATTGACTTATCTGCATTCTTTCAAGGTTTAATTGATTCTGAGCCTGATGAAGAAAAACATATTGAGACCATATATGAGTCTCCAAAATATGAAAATGATCCTAATCGGGTTGATGTTTTAATTGATGAAAATAACATCATGATTGAATCTAATAGTTTACGAGCAATCAAACATGTTGCTTATAAATTTATAGAATCTGGATATATACTACAGCGAGACTTAGAAACCGAAAAAATGTTTAAACGGGATAAGATTACTAAGTATATACGTATATTTTTAGTTATAGATCAAATTAGTAATATTTGCACAAACTAATGTCTGAAGATAAAATACCTGCTAATATAATTAGCAAATTTGAAAAACAACTATTTAAGCCGGGTGATGCAGTTTGCTTCACCTGGTTCAATGTAAAACGATACGGTTATGTCACGAGATATAAACAAGTTAATTGGGGTATTCAATATACCGTTAAATTGGATAAAATGTCATATCCTTGCGGTATGCAAATTGATGAATGGAAAACTAAATACCGCACAGGACTTATCCAATACACAGAAACAAAACAACTTGGATCCGAACAGATTGCAGAACTTGCAACAAGCACAAGACCAATGTACGAAACAGTCACTTTCGTCCCAACCACAAACACCGAACTCGAATCAACACAAAGCGAAACTAGCGTTGATTCAAAAAATGTTAAACTCTCGCGAAATGCAAAAAGAAAAAGCAAACAAGATGTTGGAGTACTCGGAGACCATGATACCATTGATAACTCAGAAATATCAAAACGTACCAAAAGAAGAAACGTCGACGAGAATGCTAATGAATCTAGCATTGATGGAATGTCTGCAAATGTCGAGCAAAGCAGAACGAGACCTAAAAAAGTTATAAGTGATACCTTAGAACAAGCAATTCAAAAACAACGAGACTTTTTATCAGGATTTACAAAAAAAGATTAAGATTTGGTTGGATTTAGATGAATTATTTCTTATATTTATAGTATATAAGATAAGAGATAATAATTTAAATTTAAGAGTTATGAAAAAGTTAGTTTTAAGCATCGGTTTAGTAGTTGCATCTTCTTTAATTGGATTTTCGCAAAATAGTAATAAATTAATTAATAATATTTTATCTGGTAACTATGAAACGGTTATATCTGAAACTAGATCATCAGATTTTACTAGTGTCGTATTATATATAGATAATAGATCTGTCATATATGACAAATTTACACCCGGTTTGTTTTTACATCAACGACCGCTTAAAAATGCGCCTATAAGTTTAAATGAATCAGATTTAGTAAATGAATTAACAAAAATAAAAAACTTTATTGGTTTAAATAGTTTAAATGATTTAAACAAATCTACATCAATTGATACATTAATGTGGATTCATAATCATGATGATTTTAAAATTGTACAAGGTGTCGGCGATATTACCATGCACATGTGCACAAAAATGTATTATTTCAATAAAACAGAAAATGATAAAACAACTAGTTGTCAAATAGTAGTTTCATATACTGATAATAAATTAACTTATATTGGGTTAGCATTTCACAATAGCGGAATTTATAGATAACAAGAAAGAAGGGGTCGTTGACCCCTTTTTTTTTATCTTAAACTTTAGATGATTGATTTTGTTTATTTAATTTATCTTGTTGTAGTTTTTCTCGATATGCAGGATCTGCATTGATTTTTGCAGCATTTAATGGCAATCCTAATATAATTCGACAAGCATTATATATCATATTTACAGAACGGCCGTCTATATATCCACCAGATTTGTGATCTAATGCTAAAAACTCCATATAATCCAGGTTTGCAATATTAAAACATACTCTGAGTATTTTGCTAGTATTATCTGCTATCATTTGTGCAGCAGGTGAAAAATCTTTTTGAAGTTGATTTCTAGCATACATCAAAGCTCTAACTGTTTCTTCAACAGTATTTTGAGTTGGTGAATCACCAAATAATGTCTTAGCTATATAATATACGGCATCAATTGATGTCCTATTGCCCGAATCATAGTTTTTATTATTTAATATGAAACCTTCATGGGTTATTGCAATTTTATCCGGCCGTTTACCAGTTGCCTGTACTGGACTGTTAAATGTTAACCATCCAGACATCGTATCAGGTGGGGTTGTTGCTGGTGTAAAATTTGCCCACATTGTACGTACGGTACCGGAACTTTTATTCGAAGTATTATTAATGATGAATTTTATATCTGTTCCTGGTACAGTAAATGCAGATGGATCGTCTTCTATATTTTCTTGCTCATGTATTTGTTCTAAGTTTTTAACATTATTAGATGTTAAGTTTTTAGCACCAAACCGAAGCATATTCTCTGCTAAATTAATTTTCATGTATTTGTTTCCTTTGTGGTTTCTTTGTAATAAATATCAACAAAATAAAAAACATCATTCATTTTGAATTGTGAAATTAATTTCTTATATTAGTAAAAAATAAAAGTTATGATAAGATATGGTTATGCGTGTATTAATATGCACCTTTCAGAAAACAACATCCGCACAGGTCGCACCATGATTGACCGCAAGTTCAAATTAGGTGGTTTGCAATTAGCATCTGATATTTCGTTAGCTAATGCTAAGGATCTTATAACTATATTCAAATGGAACGAGCAGAATGGCATTCGTTTATTTCGTTTAGGTAGTGAATTGTTTCCTCGCTGGAATCATTATCGTTTAGAAGATTTGCCAGGTATAGATGAAATTACTCGCCATCTCCGTGCTGCTGGTGACTTTGCTCGAGCGCATGGTCATCGCATCACTACGCATCCTGGCCCATTCAATATCTTAGGTAGTCCTGATGCTAGAGTCGTTGATAATGCTATTATTAGTTTAGAACGACACGCTGAATTGTTTGACCTCATGGGTTATGCTCCTAGTTATGAAAACAAGATCAATATTCATATTGGTGCTACTTACAATGATAAGCCAGGCACGATTGCTCGTTGGCTTCATAACTATGATCGTTTATCTGATTCTCTAAAGGCTCGGTTAGTTATAGAAAATGACGACAAGGCTTCTATGTATTCGGTACGAGATTTATACACGATGGTACATAGCGAGATTGGTATTCCGATTACATTTGACTATTGGCACCACACTTTCAATACTGGTGATATATCTGAACAAGAAGCTTTCTTCATGGCCCGCGAGACTTGGCAACGTCACGGTGTTACTCAATGTACTCATTACAGCGAATCTCGTCGCCATGAAAGTCAACGTCTTATCGAAAACATATGTGCTAAACATAATATAGCAATCGAAGATTTACCAAAGTGGCCAACCTTTAACAAAATGTATACTGAATTTAGCAAGATCAAGGCACCAGCTCATGCCGATTATATTTTGCAATTACCTAACACATATGGTGTTGCAGATTTAGATATCGTGGTTGAGGCTAAGGCAAAAGAGCAGTCTTTAATAAAGATAGGAGTAGAGTGTTGTCAGGTAGGAAACCGTCAATTAATTCTATAATATAATAATAAATAGTATATATTAATATTTATATATATAAATTAATAATAAATATAATAATAAATAAAAAACAAACCGTTATGGCAAATTACCGTTACAAAGCAAAAATTACTGATGATGTAATTGACGCAACTGATATCTTAAAAAGTTTACACCGATCGGTGCATGAAAACAAAATTGATAAACCGTCTGCATTGCACAACATCGAAACTGCAATTAAAAAGTTAGAATCTGCAAAATATTATATCGACCGCGAATAATATGGCAAAGAAACTAGGAAGTAAAACTACAGCTCGTGGATATAAAAAATTACAATGTAAATATTGTGATAATATCTGCGACCGAGTAGACATTAACGCTGACGCAATTACATGTAGTATTTGTGTCCAAAAAATGACCGAAGGTGTAGTATTAGAACCACGTAAAAAATAGTTATGTTAGAAGCAGAAAAAATCAAAGAGAATTGGGAACGGTATCGCGAAATTGTTAATACTAGTTTTCCTACACGCAAAGATGCATTAAATAAAATGTATGATGAATTAGAAGACCGAATGGTATTTATGCCAGCTTCGTCAATGGAACATTTTCACAACGCATTTTCAGGAGGTTACGTAGATCATATACTTCGTGTAATTGAATGTACAGAAGCATTGTATTTTACTTGGACATCACAAGGTGCTGATATGTCAGGTTATACAAAGGAAGAAATGTTATTTGCAGCTATGCATCATGATTTAGGTAAAGTAGGGTTTCCAGGAGATGGTAATGAAGTATATCAGGTAGAAACATCAGATTGGCATCGTAAAAATCAAGGTAAGTTATATAAAACTAATGCAAATATTCCTTTTGCAATGGTACCTGATCTTTCGATTTGGTTATTGCAAGAATATGGAGTTAAAGTATCTTGGAATGAATATCAAGCTATTAAGATCCATGACGGTATGTATGATGATGCAAATAAGCCTTATTTCGTTGCTAGATCAGCTCAAGCAAAATTAAAAACAAATTTACCAGTTATTTTACACCACGCAGATCATATGGCATCTATTATAGAATATGAGCGATGGAGAAATGGTAAACTTTCAACCCCAGTTGCGGATAAAAGTAAAATACAAAAATCTAACGCATTAAAAAATTTATCAGAAAATAATCCAGACGTCGGAACTGCGATTGCTGATATATTTAGTGCATTTAACGTAGAATAATTATGATTGGATCAATAATATTAATACTATTGTTAACTGCGGCAGCAACGTATTTAACATTTAGAGCATGGGGTATAGCCGGTGCATTATCGGATGCTCAAGAATACATTGAAGAATTAGAATTAACTAATGAATTCATGTATGGACAAATTGTCGATGCTTACGAAAAAATGCAAGAAATAGATCGTTTAGGAGCATTTGAGAAAGATGATGAAGCTGGTACTACGTTTCAAATGTTAAATCAAGTAATAATAACACTTAAAACACAATTTGATGGTGAAGAAAGCCAAGAAAAGTAATATATATTTTACAAAAATAACCGAATTGGCTATTATTGGTTATAATAAAACAGATAATCCAATTCGACGAGAAAGGATATATAGAAGATTTATATATCCAGCATTTATGAAGTTAGCAGAAAATACTATTAATAAAATTAAACCAGATTATATTCATTCTACATTTGGTGATTTACAAACTGATTTAGTTACGCATTTAACTCAAGGTTTGTCTAAATTTAATTCTAAAAATGGAAAAGCATATTCTTATTATACAAGATCATCATTTAATTATTTAATAGGCGAAAATGATAAAGCATATAAAAAATTAAAGAAAGATGCAATTGAATTAGACATCGATGAACAACGAAACGTATTAATTGAAGAACATAATTCTGAAATGCGTTTAGTATTAAAAGAATTCATGGATGCGTATATAGAATATTGTTATGATAATTTAAATTTTATTTTTACAAAACAAGAAGACATTCAAGTTGCCGATTCATTACTTCACATATTCGAATCTCGAGAAGTAATTGAAGATTTTAACAAAAAAGCATTGTATATATTTGTTCGCGAAAGAACAGGCTTAATTACTAATAACATTACGAGAGTAGTTAAAGTATTAAAAGACATATACGAAATCAATTTTAAAAAGTACGAACGTAATAACTTCATAAATTTGCCGTTTTAATATTTATATGTAAAAGAACATATGGATAAAGACTCGGAATTATTTAAAAATATATCATTTGCTGATTTAATGTCTGACGTGTATCATAATAGTAAAAAGATGGCACGTCAGATTAATCAGCTAATCAATCAGTTGCAGCCATTAATTAAAAATGCTTCCGACGCAACTGTAATTGTTCCATTAATTAAAGAATATCTAGACGTAGCAGTTAAAAACGATGACCAATTGGTTAAGTTAACTGCTATTGTTCAACGATACATTTCAACTAAACAGACGATATCTGGCGATGATGGTTTATTAAGCGCTGAAGAAAAAGAAGAATTATTGCGTATTGCAGATTCTACGTTTTCTACAGAATTAGAATCTGAAATTACTAAATTAAATTCTGAAGCTGCTACAATTAAAGAAACTATTCTTAAACGAGATGAACAATGAATAATGAAGCAAATGTAAATAATATTAATCTGTGTGTAGCTGAAGTTATTGATTCTGCACCATTAGATACGTATAAGTATAGTCAAAATTATTATAATTTATTTTCTATTACGGCACGAATCGATGGGTATGTGAATAAGCCGGTAATAACTGCTAAGCCAGCAAATGCCAACATGAAAAAAATACCATTAATTGGAGAAATGATTTTATTATTCCAATTAAAAAGTAGTGTACCATCAAATGAAACGTATGGACAAAATCAATGGTATTATTTAACAACGATAGACATTGTTTCATCAGTTAATCACAATGTATTAACCGGATATACCAGCAACGAAGAACAACAACAACAAGTTGGTAAATCTTTTACTGAAAAATCAATTTCACCAATTCAACCATATGAAGGTGATGTTATTCTAGAGGGTAGATTTGGTAATAGTATTCGTTTTAGCAGCATCGTGCAAGGAGGATCATTATACACAATATCACAACAAAGCAAAATTAGTGGAGAACCTGGCGATCCTATAATTATGTTATCTAATGGTCGTAACAATAAACCAGCAAAAGAATTTATACATGAAGACATCCAATTAGATGCATCTAGTTTGTATTTAACATCTAAACAATCAATACCTGGATTAAAATTAAGTTATCCATTAACAAAGGGTGGTCCAGCTGCGTCATTTAATAAGTCTCAATTAATCGGTGTAGCAGATCGAATTGTATTGTCTGCAAAAACCGATGTTGCGGTAATTGATGCTAAATTAGGAATTGAAATTAATTCGTCTGATATCAGATTTGGCCAATCTACTACCAAAGAACCTATGTTACAAAGCACAGCTGTTTTAGAATTATTACAGATTATCATACGAACAATTCAATGTGGGTTTAAAGATTCTAGTGGTATAATTTGTACACCAATAAATAAAGAATTAAACAATACCGGAAATATTACTAAATTATTTAAAGAATCTATTAACAAAAGAATGTTAATGGATGTCTGGAAAGCATAAGTTATGGCGTTAGGAACAGGAATTCCGGCAAAGGCAGTAGAAAAAATTATACCACTATTAGTTAAACAAATGAAAGGTTTGAGTAAACTAATTGGTAAATTAAAACAATCAATTGCTTCAATACCACCGGGAGCTAAATGTAATGATCCTTCTATTAAACAATTAAAAAAGAATCTAGAAAAACTAAAAAAATTAATTGCTAATATACGTAAAATTTTAAAAAGTTTAGATAAGATTAGAAAAGCTATTAATATTGCTGCGGGTATCGCAGCTGCAATTTCTATTGTACAATTAATTATTCCATTACCACCATTTGCACCACCAGGCCCGATTGCTAAATTAATAAAAATTGTAGGTGATCTAGCTTCTAACTGTAAATCTGCGGTACTAGCATTAGCAGGAATATTAGCTGCAGCTGATTTAATAATATCATTAGCCGATGTTGTTTTAGCTGATGCACTAAAGGAAATTAGTAATAAATGTCCAAATGAAGCAATTCAAGCAAATGCAAGTACAGCTCAAAAAATTGCGGATGATGTTAATCAAAATTTAATTGACCAAGGAGTAATAGATTCAAATTCAATATCTAATAACAGCGGAATTAATGGAAATGGAGATTTAGCAGGTGCTGATGGTGCAATAACTTCAGTTGACAAAAATCGTGGTGTTGTTGCGTCACCTAGATCTGCTAATATATTTACAAAAGTACCATCGGTTACGGATGGTAATGGGAATGGCGCTTCTTTTGATATAACTATAATTAACAATCAATATTCATCAATTAACGTTAATGATGCTGGATCTGGGTATGAAGAAAATGATCAGATAATTATTAGAGGTAATTTATTAGGAGGTACTAGTCCAGCAAATGATTTATCTTTGAGTGCAACGGGAGTATACCAACAATCAACAAATGGATTAATATCTAGATTAGGTCAATATGATAGTATATTTTATACTAAGTATAATGTAGATGGCGAAGATTTAGTAAAATTGGAAGATGATGTTAATGATTTAGTTGATGAAGCTAGAAATATATTAACTAACTTAATAGAAGCGCCATCTAGAGCATATATTGAATTTACGCCACCATCTGCTAAGGTTGGTTATGAAGGTGATTATTATATAGATTTAACTAATCAACTTGTATATGGACCAAAACCGTCTGATGAATCGTGGGGACAAGGATCAATTTATTAAAACTATAATATTTATAATAAATAATAATATAATACATTATGAATTCAAAACAGTTAATAGGTTTGTTAAAACAAGCAGTACGAGAGGTTGTTAAAGAAGAATTAACAGAAATTCTTCGCGAAGGTTTACAATCTACAATTACGGAGATGAAACAGCCTAAGTTTAATGCAACTAAACAAACGTCGAAATCCGAAACAGTACGTGTTGCACCAAAAATGGTTTCAGAATCTGGTAAGAAATCTAAAGTACAATTTACTGACAATAAATGGGCATCGATTCTCAATCAAACAGATATGCTAGTAGAATCAAGTACTACTAGTTATTCTGATTTAATGAATGATGAATATGAAACTATGAGTTTTAATTCACGCGATGCACAAGGATTTGGTATGACTCGTCAAAATGCAAAATCTACCACATCATCTCCTGCGGTAATGGAAGATCCGGAAACTGGTAAGGTATATGAAGTGGCACCAGAAGTGCAACAAGCATTAACACGTGATTATTCGGCATTAATGTCGGCTATAAATAAAAAGAAAGGCTAATTCATGGGATATGAAATAATATCGTCAGCTGACGCAGTTACTGATAGTAATGCAATATATGGTATCGATTTTAAATTCAATACGTCTGGTGTATTTGAACCGATGAAAACAACAATTAAACAAGTACGTGCTAATTTAAAAAATTTATTATTAACACAACTTGGCGAACGATATTTTTTGCCCGAATTTGGATCTGAACTTCTAGAAGTATTATTTCAGCCAAATACCGATGAATTAAAACCTATTATACAAGATATAATATTTCGTTCCGTACAAAAATGGCTGCCATATTTAGGTGTTAATGTTGATATTACTACTGCAGATGATGACCCTAGATTAACAGATGCGGTTCGTGTTACGGTTCGCGGGTTTGTAGATGATCTTACATTAGATCCAATCGTAATATTTGCATCACCAGATGGATTAACAGTAACCGGGGATAGTAATTAATATAGACAATTATCATGGCAAACACAATAAAAGATATTTCATATTTATCAAAAGACTTCGGTCAGTTTAGAAAAAACTTAATAGATTTTACTAAACAATATTTTCCAACTACATATACAGATTTTAATGAATCATCACCTGGTATGTTATTTTTGGAAATGGCTTCATACATTGGAGATGTTTTAAGTTATTACGCTGATAATAATTTAAAAGAATCATTTTTACATCAAGCAGAAGAACGAGGAAATATATTTGATATAGCAAGGATGTTAGGATATAGCGTAAAAAACGTAGTACCAGCATCCGTAACATTAGATATATTTCAATTAATACCAGCAATTGGATCGGGAAATAATGTACGACCAGATTATGATTATGCATTATCTATAAAACCAGGTATGATTGTTAAACAACAATCTGGTCCTGCAAAATTTAGAGCATTAGATTCTGTTAATTTTGAGTTTTCATCATCATTTTCTCCAACTGAGGTTACGGTATATGAAGTTGATGATGTTACTAAATTACCTATTTATTATTTATTAAAGAAACAGGTTAAGGCTATTTCTGGTGATGTCAAATCGACTACGTTTTCATTTACAGAACCAATACCATATGATAAAGTAGCTTTAACTGATAGTAATATAACAGAAATAATTTCTATTACCGAATCTGATGGTGATTCGTGGTACGAAGTTCCATATTTAGCACAAGATAGTATATTTGAATCTATACCAAATTTAGTAGAGAATGATCCAGAATTATCACAATTTAGATCATCATCTCCAAGTTTATTAAAATTAAGAAAAACATCGAAACGATTTGTAACTAGATTACGTAGTGATGGAAAAATGGAAATACAATTTGGTTCTGGTATATCTGATAATAATGATGAAGAAATAATACCAAACCCAGATAATGTTGGAAATGGTTTAGCTGGATTTAGAAGAGATATTGATTTAGATATTGATCCGTCAAATTTTTTATATACAAGAACATATGGACAAGCACCGTCAAATACTACATTAACTATTACATATGCGGTTGGTAATGGTATTTCTGATAATGTATTATCTGGAACATTAACTGAAATTGATAAAATTAATTTCATTGAAGATATCAATTCTACAACCGCGATTCCTATGGTTAATTTTGTTAAACAGTCAATAACTGTTAATAATTCTACACCAGCTGTAGGAGCAAAAACAGTAGATTCTGCGGAAGATGTAAAAAATAGTGCAATGGCAAATTTTGCAACTCAAAATCGATTAGTAACACGTGAAGATTATATTATACGTTGTTATTCAATGCCTTCCAAATTTGGAAGTATCGCAAAAGCATATATTGTACCAGATGATCAATTAACTCAAAATACGAGAGATAGAATTGCAAATCCGTTAGCAATGAATTTATATGTTTTAGGTTATAATGAAAATAAACAATTAGTTGATTTAAACCAAGCAATTAAAGAAAATTTAAAAACATATTTAGGAAATTATCGTATGTTAACAGATGCAGTAAATATTAAAGATGCATTTGTTATTAATATTGGTATTGAATTTCAAATTACTATATTACCTAACTATAATGGTAATGATGTTTTGCTTCGTTGTATCAATGAATTAAAAAAATATTTTAATATTGATAAATGGCAAATTAACCAACCCGTATTAACATATGATGTTATTAATATAATAGGAAATATAAAAGGAGTTCAATCTGTTATGAATGTTACATATAAAAATTTATATGATGCTGATAAAGGATATTCTGGTAATGCTTATAATTTAGTTTCTGCAACAAAAAAGGGAATAATTTATCCTAGTTTAGATCCTAGTATTTTTGAAGTTAAGTTTCCAAATTCAGATATCACAGGACAAGTCGTAACTTATTAATTCCTTATATTTATAATAGAAATAGTTACCTCGATATTCGGGGTAACGTTCTTATATAAGGAAACAACAATGTTTAGAATATTCTATTCACAAAAAGATGCAATATTATATGAAGGAATACCTGAAACAAATACAGGTATTGATGAAGTTTTAGAAATCGGTAAACGATATGGTACAGATGGCGAAACATTAAAAAAATCCAGATCTGTTATCAAATTTGATATGAATGAAATATCTGGGTCTTTATCTAAATATAATAAATCAGTTAATGATTGCAAATTCTTATTAAAATTATATACAACGAATGCAACTTCACTGCCTACTAGTTATACCATAACTACAAATGTACTAGGACAAGATTGGGATAATGGTACTGGGTATTTAAATTCTGAAAATATTATAGAAAATGGTGTAACATGGAATTATGCTAAATCTGGATCTAATTGGATTTCTGGTAGTCAGAATATACAATTCGGTAGTAGTTCATTTTATATAGTAGGATCGGGTAAAGGTGGTAGTTGGTTATCTGGATCTTCTAACACTGCTACATATTATGATCAAACGTTTTCTATAGAAAATGGATTTATTAATAATGTTTCTGAATCATTACAACCTACTGATATACATATCAATGTAACAGATGCTGTAAAAATGTGGATTTCTGGTAGTGGCGGTCAATCTATTGCAAATCATGGATTTTTATTAAGATTTTCTGATGCTGATGAGTCAAATGGTAATGTACTAGGATATATACGTTATTTTAGTAGAGATAGTCATACGGTATATGTCCCTAGATTAATAATGTACTGGGATAACAGCACATTTACAACAGGATCTCTTACTGCAGTAAATACTGAATCATATATAACATACTGCAATATAAAAGAACAATATAAAGATAATGAGGTTGCAAAGATTAGAATTTATTCGAGAGATAAATATCCTAGAAAATCTCCAACTAATTTATTTCCATATCAAACAGTAAAATATTTGCCTAGCGCTTCATATTACACAGTATTAGATGCCGCTACAGATGAAACGATAATTCCATATGATAATATTTATACTAAAATAAGTTGCGATTCAACAAGTAGTTTCATTCATTTAGATTTTAACGGATTTATGCCAGAACGTAGATATCGTTTAGAATTTAAAATAGTAGATGGATTTACCGAGCAATATGTAACAGATTCAGTTTATTTTAAAGTTGTAAGATAGTATGCCATTAGATCCAACATATTACATAAATAATTTATCAATAAAATCCGCAGATCCTAATTTAGTTTCTAGGAATGATGGTGGAAATTTAGTAGAAGTTAAAGATGAATTTTTATATATTGAGCCAATAACATATCAATATGTAAATTCAAACATTAATAATGTATTAACAACTAATTTTAGTTATTATAAATTTCCTTCTAGAATACTTGTCGTTGATGAAGTAGATGTAGATTCTATAACATTAGATGAATTAAACATATCTGATGAACTTAATCAGCCTATAAAATCTAGATATAAATTAAATAAACAAGTAGTACCAAAATTATTATCAGAATCAGAAATATCTATTAGAATTAAAGATGGAACGGTTGATGGAAATCGAGTAGAATTTTTACCAAATTCGACTACCACTACTAGAGATTCTAAAGTTGAATTATCAGTTCAAGAATTACAATTTGATACTATATTAGAGGGGACTCCGCAGTTAACAACAAACCGATTTACTGTAACTGAAGATGTGTTGAATTCAGGTAAAGATATACGATTTAAAGTTAAAATTTCTTTACGATATACATCGGATAATATATATAATAATTATATTGCACGAGTAATACGAATTAATCCGGATACTTCATTGCCTTCTTTATTAGAAGAACGAACCTCAGCACCACTCATTACATCAGATAATACATCTAAAAATTACTTTTTACAAAAAGAAATTGCAGAAGATTCAATATACATAATTCAAAATTCAATTTCTAGAATAAAAACTTCATATGATCAAAATAAACAACAATTAGATGCTGAAATAGAATTACAAGATGAAAAAATAATTAATTATGTAAATGGTGCAATTGGATCTAGTGTTTTAAGTAAGACTAATAACGAACCTCGTATATGGAATGCAATCGTATCGGAGAGAATAATAGGATTAGACCCAACCAAAAGTTTTGAAATCTCATCAACATATGAAAGTTTAGTTCAAGCCCGAGAGAATCAAAGAAATTCTAAACTTACGATATTAAATCAACAAGCTCAACAGCTTCGCGAATTAAATGTAAAATTACTAAATGAAAGTAATACATTACGAAATCTTAATATTAATATTTCTAATTTATTTGAGAATCTTAGTTTGTTAAATGGGGATTATGGTTATTTAAGTCAAACGGATGGCCCATATTTAATCGAATTTGATTTAGTCATACGACGAGAAGATTTAAAATTAAATGATACATATGCTGTCGAATTTGTAAATGGGCCTATAGATATTAGTTCCGGCGGAACCGAGCCAATATTTAATGATGATCAATCATATTGGTTAATTGAAGAAATTTCTGATGCGTCATTACAAGAGATTGAAAAAGACATACAAATAAAACGAAATAAACTAAGATAATATAAAGTTATTAACGATGCTGCAACAATATAAAAATAAAGATAAATTTATAATTGGGCCAAATACAGCTCGTAGATTTTCTGCAAACACCGAAAATTTACTACAAAAAAATATCGTTACTACAGAATTTACAGAACCTTCAGTTGAATTACATATATATTCTGGCGATACTTGGATTTCTGGTAATCATTATGCTACAGTTATACAACAAACTGAAAAATTTTCACAAAAAATAATAAAACATAACCAACAAATTGAATTCAATGGAAGTCCAATTATTTTGGATGTATTTAGTGAATTTAAAAGTTTAGGCATACCTGTTGGTAATTTTAGTTTTGTTGTTAACTTTTTCAAAAACTGTATCGGGTCATATGACAACCAGTATTTATACATTGATGAAATATCACCGGATCGTACGGAAATAAGGTTAAAATTAATTCCAAATGTATCTTCCGCAGGTAAACGTCAGTTTATAGATTATACAAAATTAAACAAAGAACAACCACAAACATCTAGACAATATTATACTCAGTATTTATTAAATTTTAGTAGAAATAAAACAATACCGTATATTAATAGTGTAGTAATCGGTGATTTATTATATGTTAAACTAATTGATCCGCTACCGGACGATTTAGAAGTTCAATTTAAATGTTGGATAGTTGAAGAAAAACGATTACCACATATAGATTTTATATCGCTATATCCTAAAGATATACAACGAACTGTTAAACAATTAGCTAATGCAAATTTTGAGGTTAGTGTTGATGGACAAAATCCTAATTCTGGTACTAATTTAAAATCATTTAATGAGTTATTAGGATCATCTGTTTCTACGTCGCAACAAATACTAGATCGTTATTTTTCTGGAAGTTTAGAAGGAGTACCATTAAATATAGATTATAGAGATTTTAATAACTTTATATTTTATAGTTCGGCTGAACAACGAGTGTATAATTTTAAATATAAATTAGAATTATTAGAATATTATAATTCTCAGATAAATGTATTACAGTCTGTTTCTGGTTCTGCGGCTACTACTAATATTTCGGATTATGTAACATTAAAAACTGGTGTAGTTAGTGAATTTGATGCGTTTGAACGTTATTTGTATTATGAATCATCTTCAATATTAACTACACATGACATACCAGTTTTAAATGCAAATGTATCGGCGCTGACAGGAAGTTATGTATTTCCTGCTCCAAAGTCTAATACATCAAAACCATATTCAGTGTATCCTACTACTAGTAGTATGTTTGTTAATTGGTATGATACATTAATATCATCGGCGTCGTATTATGATTCATTAAATTTAAATCGTTTAATATATTCATTACCAGATTCGTCAAGAAATATTGATGAAGATAATCAATTAACATTATTTGTTGATATGTTAGGACATCATTATGACATTATACATTCATATGTTAAACAAGCATCATTAATATACAAATCAGAAGAAAATCCAAAAATTGGAGTACCAAACGACCTTTTATTATATGTTGCTAAACAATTTGGTTGGAATTTACAAGAAGGAAATCAATATCAAGATTTATGGCAATATTCTCTAGGAACTGATGAATATGGAACTCCATTAACAGGTTCTAATACTGTTGGCGATCCTAGTGTCCCTGGTAAAGAAATGACGAGTCATGTTTGGAGACGAATTGTTAATAATTTACCATATATATTAAAATCTAAAGGAACAAAGCGAAGTGTTAAAGCTTTATTAGCATGTTACGGAATTCCAGAATCAATCATAACCATTAACGAATATGGAGGTCCTAGAACTAATAGAATTCCTATATATGAAAAATTAAATTTTGATTATGCATTAGATTTAATAAATAATTCTTCGGGTACTGTTAAGATTAATTACAATCAACCAATTGGCGCGTATGAGATGCGTTTCCGCACTGCTAATGTGGTGACAACTCCTACTATTCCAAGTACCATGAATCTGGCTACTATAGGCTCAAATGTTATTACATTAAATTTTAGCAGCGGTAATAAAGGTAATATTAGTATAAATGGTTCTTCAACCGGAAATATTGAATTATATGATGGTGGTTGGTTATCGTTATTAGTACAACAAAGTGGGTCTAAATTAGATTTATTAGTAAAAAAATCTAAATATGGTAAAATAGTTGCATCAGTTTCTTCATCTGTTGTAGGATCATTTACATCACCAGATTCAATTATATTAGGTGATACAACTAGTGGTTCTAGATTAGTAGGTCAATTACAAGAAGTACGATTATATAGCGGTAGTTTATCTGTATCTGCATTTGAGAATCACACAAAAGCACCTGCGGCATATGATACTGATACGTCTACATATGATGAATTATTATTTAGATTACCATTAACTCAAAAAATAGATCACAGTTTAACTGGTAGTTTGGTTGGTGTACAACCAATATCATCTTCAGTATCAGCATCATTCTCATTATGGACAACATTAGAACCATATGATTCAATCGAAGAAACTTATTATTATGATGGAATTTCTGTAGCAGTCGGAACAAATGATGATAATAAAATTCGTATTGAGCAAAATGATTTAATTGAAAATACTTTATATGTAAATCAAAGAGCTGAAACTAGTCAATATGATTTAGCTCCATTAGATAGCAATAGAATTGGTGTATATTTTTCACCGCAAACAATGATTAATGAAGATATCATTGCTCATTTAGGATATACGGAAATAGATCAATATATTGGTGATCCTGGAGATGCTGGTCGTACTGAATATCCATTATTAAAACAAGTTGCGTCTGCATATTGGAAAAAATATTTAGACAAGAATGATATGAATTCGTATATACGAATATTCACATTGTTTGATTTATCATTCTTTCAACAATTAAAACAATTACTACCTGCTCGTGCCGAAAAATTAACAGGTATTTTAATACAACCAAATGTTCTTGAACGAAATAAACAGGCTACTATGCCAATTATTAGTAGAACATTTAATTATTATGAAGTAGATACATATGCAACTGCTTCTGCAACATCAGAGTATCTTGTATTATCAGCATCAATGCGAGTACCAGACGAACCATTAAATGGTGATTATTTAACATTATCGGCATCTATTGATTCTCCAGATAATACTATTAATAGTGATTATTTAAGCAAATTAGTAGCTAATGTATCATTAAACCAATATGTAGTAACTGGTTCATCAGATGCTATACCAGAAACTTTAATTGATGTAACTAGTATAAATTATATATCCGGATCTGTTACGACATTATTTGGTGGTGTTAATATTAATTATATACAGTTTAGTAGTAATGGGTTTGATAGCACATTGAATTTTTATTTAACTCAAAGTTCAGATCAACGTTATAAATCTAGTAATTATTCATATAACTATTTAATTAAATCTGGTAGTACTTATATAACAGGATCTTCGCCATATTGGAAAAATGAGCCATTTGTAGCAGCAATTACGTCGAGTGTATATTCTGAATTTTTGAAAAAAATAGAAACATTTATTTCAGGTGGTATTAAATATACAATATCATCTTCGAAAAGTAGTGTTAGTGATTTTAAACCTACTGGTATGGCTAATGCAAAATATAATGGATCTAAAATGTCAAGTCCAGGATTTAATCAACCATCGCCTGATACATATCAAGGTAAACCTGTAGTTGAAATTATAATAGTTAATCCAAATCAAGTTGTATTTAATAATACGACAACAACAAACCCTACGGGTACTTAAAAAAAATAAAAATTAATAATCAATATATTTATATTAAATAACAAAGGAATTTATGGGATATTTAAATAATTCGAGCGTTACTATAGACGCAATTTTAACTATAAAAGGACGTGAATTGTTAGCACAAGGGGCTGACAAATTTAAGATTACTCAATTTGCATTAGGTGATGATGAAGTTGATTACACATTATGGAATACAGATCACCCATTGGGTACTGCATATTATGGTACGATTATCGAAAATATGCCGGTATTAGAAGCAATTCCTGATGAAACTCAAGCATTACGTTCAAAACTAGTTACATTACCTAAAGGCGCTAAAAAAATTCCAATCGTAACTGTTGGTGCTACTACTATAGTATTAAAAAATAATGAAACTTCTCCAATAAAACCATCAACAACTAATATTGCTAATGCAAATGTTAATTTAGGATATACTGCGATTGTTTCTGATAATACAGTATTAGGTATACGTGTTGTAGATCCGATCCCAGGTGCTAGTGCAACTGCGACTTTTTATCAAAATTCAGATGCATCTTCTATATCACTTACCGGTCGTTCGTTTGAAATTACAGGATTAGCTTCTACATTAGAAGATAAATCGGCAATTGTAACAATTGTAGGTAACGAAACTGGTGGTAGTGTATCAATTGCAATTACAGTAAAACGTGTTACTTTATAATTATATAAAAAAAAGATTAAAATATGATACAATTAATTAAAAACAAATACCCAGCAATCGGTCAAACGTTTAGAGGTTCGTATAATCCAGCTGCAGCATTTAGACCTGCAGGTTTTCCGCGAACCGCGTTTGATACATTTGAGACTTTTACACCAGCGAATGGTTTTGATCCAATTTCAGATTTTACGCCTAGGGTTCCATTTAATCCAGTATTTGATGAGCCATTTAATACAGGACGTCCTCCTATTGTTGGTGGACCACCAGTATCAATACCAACACCGGTAATTTCAGGGCCTACTTTTCCAATTGGCGTTAATCCATTTAATCCATCGCAATTTCCAGATCCATATGGGGGTTTCCCACAATTCAATCCAAATGAAATATTTAATCCAGCTGATACTGTAAATTACAGAGGACCGCGTGGTGCATTTGTACCAGGAGGTAATTTTCCAAATATTCCAAATCGATACTTACAACAAGCAGTAACAGGTATTGGTACATTTTCTAGATTTAATATGGCAGAAGATGTATTGCAACAACAAACTGAAATTGTAACAGGTGGTGTTTGGAGTAGTGGTGATGCATCATTAACTACATTCTTCTCTTCATCGGCCCAAACTACATCGCAACGTCGTTATTATGTTGAAGTATATGACGGAATTCCGTCAGCTGAGGGGTCTGCTGCACAATTTTCGTTAGCATATGGTCATGCATTTGGTAGTGGTTCGGATTCTCAAGGTCAATTAAATGATTCACCATCTAGAGCAATATATTCTCAGTATAGAAATTTATTATTAACACCAGGAACATCTAGATTTACAACATATGGTTCTGGTTCTACTAATAGTATATATGCAATTTCATTTAATCGTAACCGTTTAAAAGAGCGTTTAGATCCAGGAAATTTTGAAATTCCATTAGCGCTAATATCTGGTTCTAGACCGGTTAATGCTACGGGTAGTGTTGCAATTTCAAGTTCAAATGTAGTATTTACACTAATTGATGATTCTAGTATTAATACAGGTTCATTTACAGCAACAGGTGGTAGAGTTTATAATATAGTTTCTGGTTCAATTACATCGGGTGTACATAACCCATCTACTCCTATATATTATGGTGTATCATATCCTGATTATGGTGCTGTAATATTAGATGGAAATGTTTTAGATCAAAAATTAAATTTCCAAACAGGTCAAGCAACTAGTATAGAAGCAAACAACCATTTTGCATTATTTAGATCAATATCTGGTTCTGGAACACTTACTAATCCTACAACTACGGATCCATTTGGATTCTTAGCAAGAAATTCTGAAAAAATTACAAGTACACATTTCTTTGTTCGAATTAAAAATGGTCAATTTAATTATACTAATAATCCAACTTTCATTACTGGAAGTAATGGTGACGTTTTAACATCATTCTTAACTGATCCTGTAACTTATATTACAACTATCGGTTTATATAATGATCAACAAGAATTATTAGCAATTGCAAAAGTTAGTCAACCAATTTTAAAATCATTTAGTAGAGAATCATTGATTCGAGTTAAATTAGATTTTTAAAATAATTAACCAATAATAAGACCCTGTTATATTTATTTAATATAAACAGGGTTTTTTACTATTATGCCAAACGATATTATTAATTTAGATTCAATATATTCAGATGAATCGGCTACCGTATTTAAAAGTATTGATATAGATGATGTAAATCTTACACCATTTTTATCACATAAATCTTGGATAATAACTTCTGGTAGCGCTACTAGTTCGGTATTACCGCTAACAGCAATTTATTCTGATATATCTGATTTACCACCACTTGGTACCGAACTAACATATATTAATCTCAAAAATATCGATAACTCTTTACAAACAGTAACATATTTTTCAGTTAATCATTTATTTTATAAAAGAAAAAATCAATTTAATTCATTCGGTAATTCTAACTTAAATCAAATAAAAAAATTTTTATATCAAAGTGCATCGATATTATCATTTCCAGGAAAACGCGTTGGATTATATATAAAACCAACTTCATTTGAATTAACTACAGTTATTCCAAATATAACAACGGGTTCTGGAGTATATGGTTCTGGAGTATATGGTGCGGGTATATATGGTGCGTCATCTAGTATAAATTATACGATGCATTTAAAATCAGATAAATATGGAAATTTATATGACACTTCAATTAATTCTAGTTCTATAGTATCAGGAGTTGTTTTTTATGAAGGTTTCAATGAATATTTTGATACTAATAGAATTTCATATGAATCTTCGAATGTGACATATACTGGTGGTGTTAATACAAATGATGGTATATCTAATATAATCGGCTTATCGGCTAAATTTAATGGTAATGGTTATATAAAACAAAATTTAGATCAAAAATTTAATAGAGATGGAAATTTTGCAATATCATTTTATATATCAGCATCTACATTTTCAGGAACAGATAAATTAATATTAGCTAAATCTAATCAATCTAATAAACAATATCCATTTAAATTAGAGTTGAGTGGTAGTAATCAAATTAAATTTACAGCAGCTGCTGATAATGATTTAAAATTAACAATAACTTCATCAATATTACCAAATGGTTGGAATCATATAATATGTCAAAAATCTGAAAGTTATATGCAAATTTACACAAATGCTAGTTTAGAATATTCTGCTAGTAACCCGGCATTTGTGATTCCAAATACGTGGGCAACCGCTAGCGGATATATTGATAACACAGATCCATTGTATATAGGTGGGTTTGGCACTAATAGCTCAAATCTAACGGGCTGTCTAGATGAAATTAGAATCTTTAATAAGTCATTGACAACTAGCAATATAAGTGCGTTAAGTAATAGATCTATTACCGGCTCTATGTTGCAAACAAATATTGTTGGAAATGTATATCATGAGCAAGGAATGGTAATTATTTCTAGTCCAAATATTTTATATAAAGATTTAATTAATACTCCATTTACTGCTAGTTATCGAAGCACAGTTAAAACTACAGAAATGTCTGTTGTTGCTCGTGTACCTGCGGGTGATTTTAATATGAGTTTGAATAAAACGTTATTACGAGATGATTTAGAAACATATCAAACATATACAACGAGTAGTGTATTTTCTCCATATATAACAACGGTTGGATTATATAGTCCCGGTGGTGTTTTAGTTGCAGTTGCAAAATTAGCACAACCAGTAAAAAAACGAGATGATGTAGATTTAAATTTTTTAGTACAAATTGATTTAGATTTAGAATATAATAAATAAATAAAAGGATAAAACATGATTAATTTAAAAAAATTAATATTTGAAGATAATTTTGGCGGCGGTGGTCAACGTGGTGGTGGTTCTGGTAAAGGAACTGGTTATTATAAAGATCAGGTGTCATATGACATATCAACTCCAATAGTTTTAAATAAAGATAAATTTAAAACAGGTACTGATACAATTGATACGTCTAGTAAAGAATATATAAAATTGAAAAATATTTTAGCTAATTTACCTACATCAAAAACAAAACTAGATATTAGTATAATTGGTAGTGCATCGACAGTTGGAAATGACCAAGGATACGATAATAAAGGATTAGCATTAAGACGAGCTGAAAAGTTAGCAGCACAACTTATGAAAGATATCCCAGGCTTACGAGATAAAGTTAATCTTAAAATTACAGGACAAGTAGTACCACAAACTAATGTTCCTGAATCTCCACAAGCATTAGCAGCACAAAAAATTACTGTAATATTCAACCAAAAAAATAAACAATCAACTTTTGTACCTATAGAAGTTGATAATACCGCAGCAAATATTAATAAATTTCGACCACTACCAGTTAAAGACAAGGATGATGACGATGAGGAACAAGATATAATTGGAGATTTGCAATCTAGAATATGTATTAAAATTGATGATAAATATATAAACGATTATAAACAAATGATCCGTGATTTTAAATTAAAACATGGTTTGAAAATAGTTCCAATTAGTATAACTAAAATTTAAAACGGTTTAAAAATGATTAATTTAAAAACATTATTATTCGAAGGATCATCACAAGTTAAGTTAACAGAACCATTTACATTAAGTGATAACGATCCATGGGAATATTACGTAGATGATAAAACTGAAATCGTATATACTAGAAAAAAGGGTACGACAAAATGGTTAGATATGAAATCTAGATTATCTGATACATCATATAAAACAGCTGTTAATCGAATACTTAAAGGACCTAGATTATCAATTAATTCCGATGATAATAAAAAAGATACAGACCAAGATAATAAGAAAATTAAAAAACATGATCAAGGCATAACCAGAGATGATTTAGGATATATTATTTCAGGAAAGTCGTCTGTATATGGCAAAACAATATCATTACGTACTAATATGCAAAATGCCGGAATTGTTATATTAAAACAACTTGATATTGACGATATCAATAGAAAAATGGGAACAATCGATCATGGGGTCACAGATGTTGTAACAACGTTATATCCAGAAGAATCAAAATATTATCAAGTAGGCGATATAAAAACAATAACTATGCCAATGGACCGCGGAGCATATAGTAAACAAGAAGATCCGAATTCGGGACGTAAATTTACATATTTATATATTGTTGGAACAAATGGATATAAAGGATGGATTCCATCAAATACAGTTAAAATTAATAGTTAATTATGGCAAAAAATCATTGGCACTCTGCGGGTAGTAAAACTCGCAGCGAGGCTTATAAATACGGTTATAAATCTGGATTGGAATTATCTGTCTCAAAACAAATAGAAAATACAGAATATGATTTGAAATATGAGACAGAAATCATACATTATATAGTACCAGAGCGCAAAGCAAAGTATACCCCAGACTTTGTTTTTACTAAAAAGAATGGCGAATTAATGTTTGTAGAAACTAAAGGACGATGGACTGCAACTGATCGTCTTAAAATGAAACACGTTTTAACTTCGAATCCAGGAGCAGATATTCGAATGGTTTTTCAAAATCCAAATCAAAAAATATCAAAAGCATCTGCAACTACGTATGAAATTTACGCAAATAAACTGGGTATAAAACATGTTGCAAAAAAAGATATTCCGACGGAATGGATGGCAGAATGTTTGAAAAGTGGTGAAGAACCGAAGGTAACATGTAACTTTTTTAATTAAAGGTTGGATTTGTGAAAAATATTTAATATATCATTCAGTAATTGAATAGGTTATTTAATTAATAGATTGATTCATTTATTGAATCGATCGTTAGACCGAATGTCAATTTGTGTCTGACTAATAATATAATTAATTAATATTATTTTGAATTAGTTAATTAATTTCATATAATATTATTATGTCAAATATGCAATTATTACAGTTAATCGAATCAGTCTTAGGTAAAGGAAAGTCGACATCTGGAAATAACATTGCATTCTTTTCTCCATTTGTTTCTCATTATAAACCTAAATTAGAAATTGATATCAATACTAATCATAATGGAGAAAATCCATGGCATTGTTGGATATCTGATAAAAAAGGACGTAGTATTTCGTCTTTATTTAAACAATTAAATTTAGGTAAAGATAAATTTGAACAATTAAATCGAATATTAGAATCTAGCAAGTATCGTGTTAATATTAAACAAGATGTTAAACATGTTACGTTAACATTGCCTGAAGAATATCGTCCATTATGGATATCTAAAAAAACTCCTGATTATAAAAATGCAATGCATTATTTATCTGGTCGTGGAATTACTATATTTGATATTCTTAAATATCGAATTGGATATTGCGAAGCCGGTAGATACTCCGGCAAAATAATTATACCTAGTTATGATGTAAATGGTCAATTAAACTATTTTGTGTCTAGAGCATTTTATAAGTCAGATTCACAAAAACATAAAAATCCAGATGTTTCAAAAGATATAATTGGTTTTGACATGACAATTAATTGGTCTCAGCCAATTGTTTTATGTGAAGGCGCATTTGATGCAATTGCCGTTAAACGTAACGCAATTCCACTTTTTGGTAAAATTATTCAACCTGCACTACAAAAGAAAATAATAGAAAAACGAGTAAAAGACATTTATATATGTTTAGATGCTGATGCAATTAAAAAAGCATTAGATATTGCAGAAAAATTTATGGGAGAAGGTTTAAATGTATATTTAATTGAATTACAAAATCAAGATGCCTCAGAAGTGGGCTTTAAAAAAATAAATGAAATTATTAATAATACTAATGTATTAACATTTGAACGTTTAATGCAAATAAAATTAGGTATGTTATGGATATAAAACATATAGACACTTATCATGATAAGTTAGAAAAAATTATTCACGTTAGCGATATACATATTCGTACATTGAAACGCCATCGTGAATATCGAGAAGTATTTAAAAATATGCACGATAAAATTGAGCAATTATCAACACCTGGAACTATTGCGGTAGTAACTGGCGATATTGTGCATAGCAAATTAGATATGTCTCCGGAGTTAGTTCAAATGCTTGTAGAATTCTTTAATGGATTTACTATACCTACTGTAGTTATATTAGGTAACCATGATATGAATTTAAATAATATGCACCGAGTAGATGCAATTAGTCCAATATTAGATGTAATACAAAATCCTAATATTATTTTTATAAAAGAAAATGGATTATTTGAAATTGGTGGAGTTGTATTTAATCATATGGCAGTTGATGTAGCCCCGGTAGACTATATTCGAGCAAACCAATTTGATGCACCATATAAAATTGCACTACACCACGGAGCTGTGAATACTGCCAAAACAGATATCGGATATCAAATTACAAATGAAAATGTAACTACAGAATTATTTGACGGACATAATATTACGTTATTAGGAGATATTCATAAACCAGCTCAATTTTTAAATGATGAAAAAACTATTGCTTATCCTGGTTCTTTAATACAACAAAATCATGGTGAAGCATTAGACCATGGATTATTAGTATGGGACTTAAAAACAAGTAGTGCTGAGTTTGTACAAATTCACAATGATTATGGATATGTAACATTAGAAGTAGAAGATACCAATATTGTTAATGCACCGATTAGAATGCCGAATAAACCTCGAATTCGAATTAAATTTAAAGATACGTCAGCAGCTGATATGAAAAAGTTGATTGCAAATTTACGCAATCGTTATGATGTACAAGATATTACAATTCAAAGAAGTTCAACCGGATTAACTACTAATTCTAATACATCAATTAGTATTGGAAATGTACGAGACGTTGAATATCAAAACACATTGTTATCAGATTATATTGCAACTACGTTTCCACAAGCAACTGCAGAAGAAATGGATGCAATTAGACATATTAACCGAACAGTTAATTCAAAATTACCTGCTGTAGAATCTGTTAGACATATGACATGGCACCCAGTATCATTTGAATTTGATAACATGTTTTCATATGGCGAATTAAATACAATTGACTTTACAAATCTTAAAGATGTATGTGGTTTATTTGCTGCAAATACAAGTGGTAAATCTTCATTGCTAGATGCAATAACATATACTATTTTTGATAAATGTAGTAAAACAGGTAAAGCACACGAAGTATTAAATAATAAAAAATCATCATTTAGAGGTAAATTTACTTTTGAATTAAATGGAACTATATACACTATTATTCGTGAAGGTATAAAAAATAAAAACGGACATGTTAAAGTTAATGTTGATTTTTATACAGAAACAGAAAATTTAAATGGTGAAGAACGTAGTGAAACAAATAAAAATATTCGTAAATACCTAGGCACATACGATGATTTTATTTTAACTGCATTTTCATTACAAGCAGACAACAATAATTTTATTGAAAAGTCACAACGCGAAAGAAAAGATTTATTATCGCAGTTTTTAGACATTACAGTATTTGAACAATTATATCAATTTGCAAATGAAGAAATAAAAGAAACTGCTGGTAAATTAAAAGAATATAAGAAAACGGATTTTTCTACAATTATAAATGATGCACATAATATTATAACAGAATATCAACAAGATATAATTGATTTAGAAACTGAAGAAACTGATTCACAAGAATCTAGAAATACAAAACAACAAGAAATTCTTCAATTGATTGAATCTAAATTACCGACTACATATGATGGTCCAAATATAGATTTATTAAAAAAACAAGAAAAAACATTAACTGCAAAAATTGAAACGTTACAAACTGATATTGAATCATTGGAAACAACTATAGATGATTTAGTTCAAAATATCGATGATAAAAAAACATCAATATCAACATATGATGTAAATTTAATAAATAAATCAGTTAAGGAATATAGTAAAATTCAAAACGAAATTAATGATGTTACACAATCATTAAAAAAACAACGAGGAGTTGTAAATGCAAAACAAGAAAAAATTGATCACCTTTCCGAACATGAATATGATCCAAACTGTCAATACTGTACATCTAACGTTTTTGTGCAAAATGCAATTGAAGCCAAGAATACAATTGAAGCAGATAAACAAGTATTAACGGATATTGAAACTAATATTAATGTATTAGAACAAAGTTTAAATACTTTGCAAGAATATGTAACTAAACAAGATGAACTAAATAAATTACAACAACAAATAGATACTTATGAAAATTTATTGGATCGTAATGAATTGCAATTGCAAATTTTAGAAAATGAATTACAAACTCGGGAGTCGGAATTAGAAACATGTTTAGAACGCCAAGACTTATTTAAACAAAATGAATCAGCTATCAATAAAAATACTAGTGTTGATTCTGAAATTACTGTGTTAAAAAATAATATTGACAATATAACTTCTGAAATAAAAACAGTTACCGAATCAATTCGTTCTAAACATGGTAAAATTGAAGTTGCAAAAACTACAAAATCAAATGCATTAGTTCAATTGGATAAATATAAAAAATTAGAAACGGAATATAAAGCATATGAATACTATTTAGAATCTGTTAAACGAGACGGAATTCCATATGATTTAATTTCTAAGGCTATGCCTAAAATTGAAGCTGAGATTAATAATGTATTAAATCAAGTTGTAGATTTTAATATGGTATTACAAAGTGATGGTAAGAATATTAATGGATATATTATTTATGATGAAGATAATTTCTGGCCATTGGAATTAACTTCCGGTATGGAAAGATTCTTATCGTCATTAGCAATTAGAATCGCACTTATAAACGTATCAGCATTACCTCGTCCTAACTTTATAGCAATAGATGAAGGGTGGGGAAGTTTAGACGCAGAACATATTTCAGCAGTAGTTAATTTATTTGATTATTTCCGAAATAAATTTGATTTTTCTATAATTATATCTCACGTAGATACAATGCGTGATATGGTTGATAATTTAATTGAAGTAAATAAGATACAAGGATTCAGCCAGATTTGTCATACTTAATATTTATATAAAATGAATATCAAGTTGACATATGAAGAAAAAACAACCGGTTTATAAAAGATTAGATACAGTACCTGTATTGTTTACTGATCAATCAGAATATTCGCCACAAATATTTGACATAACAGATTATCCTAGCAGATTAACTGCGGGTAAAAATATCTTAAGATTTAGGGGTAATTCGGCAAATTTAGCGCAGAATGCCCCTTTAGATATTGAGATATTAGATTATAATGGCGAACCTATATATCATGAAGTTACAAATTATATTGCAGAAGACAAATCACGAGTTGTTGTAATATATATTTATCCTGATACATCACCAGGACCTGCCACATTAACATTATTAACTGAAGTACAATTCATTAATGGACAACAAGTCCCAACGGAATGGTCTGGTACATTTAATGTACGTTGGACTAGAACTGTTTATGTTAATCCAACATTAACAAATGAATCGGAAATTATTTTTGAGGAATTACCTACAATTGAAATAGAAGAGCAAGTAGGCGTTCAATTAAATCGAAATTATTCTATATCGCAATTTCCAACATATAATACCGGTACTGTTAAATATGTATCATTAAATAATACTCCTACGTTAATTATTCAAGGTGGTGCATTTAGTGCATCAATGGTCGGTGGAACTGTAACTGTTAATACACCTACCAATCCAATTCCATCTCCTAGATTTACCGTACCTACAATTCCATATTCATCTACAATTAAAAAAGTATTAAATACTGCTAGCATTTTATTAGATACTGAATATGTTATTGCTGCATCGCAAAGTATATTTCCACATACATATACCAAATTTGATAGTTCGACATATCAAATAACATATGAACAAACACCCACATATACAGAAACACAAAATTCAGAATCATATGCAATTATTAAAATTAAC
>Ga0181348_1000091_pt1 | contig 32290 bp, 44 predicted proteins | sample Su13VDMM110DN_FD_130092 | JGI IMG/M metagenome (GOLD analysis project Ga0181348, IMG submission 130092) | Freshwater viral communities from Lake Michigan, USA - Su13.VD.MM110.D.N | ecosystem: Environmental > Aquatic > Freshwater > Lake | place: USA: Michigan | collected 2013-07-16
TATCTAGCCCTGAGTTAGATGTATTAAAAGCAAAGTATGATGAACGGGCAAATGAAATTGCTACTGTAGGAACTAAGAACGGTAAAAAATGGATAGATAATAAAAACGGGGCGCAAGTAAAACTTAAAGCAGAGATAGATGCTCTTGAGGCTAGTTTAGTTGCACAGGGAGAAAAAAATGAATCTACAGCTGACCAATCACGAACTGACACGGGCATGGGAGAGTCTGTACTTCCAACGACCTCCAAGACTGAAGAAACTAAGGGTACTGACACGGCGACAGTGGGAACTACTAGCGAATCTACTGACGGCACAACTACAGGAACTGTCACAGGCACAGGACAAGAATCAAGTGCATTAACCCCAGAGGCAAATAGTTTACTAGCTTCTGTAGATGCTGGAGGGGTTCCAGCTATGATGACAAATAACCTTAAAAAGATAGCTGCTGATAATGGTATAAAAGTTACTGCTCAAGATACGCCTAATTCAGTAGTAGATAAGTTACGCGCAAAGGCTCTAGGACAAAGTACATTAACTAAAGATGAGTTAGAAAAACAACAGATAAAAAAAGAACAAGAAGAAGATCTGGGTTTAACTACAGAGGATAAGATAAAAGAAGAAGCTCCAAAGAAGGTAGAGCCTCAAGTAAAGGTAGAGGATAAAGAGCAAGAAAGACTGGATGCAGTAGAGGCTAAGAGATTAGAAGCTGATAAAGAAAAACGACTAGCTGAAGAAAAAGCGCTTAACGAAAAAATAGCTATGCCTACTACAGCAGGGGCGTTAAGTTATATAAACGACGTAGGGCATTATGGGCAGGCAGCTCCTCTTACCCCCGGAAAGGCTGTAATACATGCTGGGCATGAACAGGCTTTTGATCTATTTGATACAGTAGCTGTAAAGAATGGGGTTGAACCAGAATTAAAAGCACTTGCAGAAAGTTATATAGCTGCACAAGTAGCTAAACGTGAGGCTTTAAAAAGAGAAATGCAGGCGCAGGGTAAAAATCCTAATGAAATAAAAGCCGCCGTTTCTAGAATTAAAATTACAGCCGATATAAGCTCTCCATTAGAATTTATGTCAGAGCAAGAGCTTGTAGATCTATATATGAAACATGCAGATAAAACTTCATATACTAATAAGGGTGGTAAAACACGGGCTGTAGCAGCTAAAAATAGAGAAGAGTTTGTTGCTGGGTTGCCTGCTGAGATACAAAATCATGTGCGTAGAACTGCAGATGCAGCTTTTAGGCAGGAAGTTCTTACTACTTCAGAAAAAGGAAAGAAGGTAGAGTCTGGGGATAGATCAAGAAAGCGTAGAAAAGAAGAGCTTGAAAGAAAGGCTGCTGTAGAGGAAGAAGCAATTGCCCTATCTAAGCAGATGGAAGCAGAGGGGGATGTACGTAAAGCTGCAGCCCCTAAATTATCTGAAAAGGAACAAACAACAAAAGATATTAAAGACATAAAGGTAGCAGCAGAAAAAGCCAGAGAAGAGCAAAAGCGCCCAGTAGCTCGTGAAGAAAAAGAAGGGGAAACTGTAGCTAAAGAATCAATAAAGACTACTGCTGAAGAAAAGAGCAAGCTAGTAAGGAACATTGAAACAGCTGTTAATGATGCTAAGGACCTACTAGCTGTATTAGAACAATTAGATTCTAAGTTAAACGACTCTATTACAGGGGTTATAGCTAGGAATCTATTAAAGGCGTTAAAGAACCTAGGGGTTAATGTTAAGGTTGTATTTGGCGCTGTCGAAGGTCGCAATGATGGTAAGTTTGATCCAGCTACTAATACTATAACCTTAGCTGGGTTTGAAGGGGCATATGTAGGTAAGCGCAAGCTGGACCAATTAGTACTGCATGAAGTTATGCACTATTTGACTGACCACGTTGTAGCTAACCCTGTTGCCTATCTTAAATCTATAGTTGATCCTATAAAACGCCGGGAAGCTAAGGCAGGACTTATTCGGTTAGCGCAGAATCACAAATTTGCAAGGCAGAAGTTTGGCAAGAAATACAATATAGATTCCCAAAAAGAGTTTATTGCTGAAGTATTCTCTAACCCATCGCTGCAAAGAGATCTAGCTAATACCCCAGTACCCGGGGCTTACAAAAAAGATACCTTATTTGGGCTAATAGTTAAGAGCATCGCCGCTGCATTAGGCTTTAGAACTGATAAAGATGCTGTGCTGCTTAAAACTATTATGGAAGATATCCTCCATATTGTATCTATCCCGTCTGAAGGATTAGTTGGCGAAGAAATCTCTTATTCCAAGACAAAGGGTAAACATAAAACAGCAAGTGCGCCTAAGAAAGCCCCCCCTATTGGTAGATCTACAGGACTATTTGGGGATAATAAGGGTTATGAACTAGGTAAAAATGAAGCCCCAAAGAGTAAAGGCTTTTTCCTGAAATATTTTACTTCTATTGCCCCGTGGAGAGAGCTAGCTCGCTTGTATCAAAATCATAAATATCCTATAAAAACTCTTAACGATCAGTTAAGTGCTGCTAATTTAATAATACGAGATAGCTTAGATATGAATAACATATATGAGCTTGGAGTATTAGCTTCAGGAAGAGCTAAGAGCTTTTTCTATGGGCATGTTAGTAAGCCAGCAGAAGCACTAGATAGAGGAGTTAGGGAATTTGCTAGAGATGCAGGGCTTACAGCAGAAGAAGCCTTAGGGGTTATACATAGACTATTAGAGACATTACATGAGCCAGAACGTAGGTTTGTTAAGTACCTGTTAACAGTCCCTTTAAGCACTGATAAGTTACTGGGGAATATAAGCCCTGCTGATCGGCGCAAAGAGATGATAACACTGTTAGATAGTAAGACATTAACTGACGCCCAAGCTAAATCCTTGCGCAAAGAATTAGAAACTATAGTTAACGCAAAAAATGCTAAAGGAAAACCAAAGTATTTAGACCCTCTTGGTAGCAGCCCTAGGTCGGTTAAGGGTGTAAAGATGTCTCTTGATGTAGATGATAGTGCCTACAATGTTCTAGGGCTTGGGGATGAGACACATACTACTAAGGAAGTTGTTGCTAGTAGACTAGAAGCCTATGAGAAGTCGCCACACAAGGCTCAACTAGACAAAATACTTGAGAGCTTGCGAGACTTAAATAATGTTACTAGAGAATTAAATCAACATGCTAATTACTGGTCTGACTATGTTAGCAATAGAGTAGCTTTCTATGACTATAAAAACTATGCCCCATTTAAAGGTAAAGCATCTTTTGAAAACAACTCTGAAACAGATGAAATATTAGACTTTGATGCTACTAAAATGGGTAGAGAATTACAGGATGCTGCTTATGCTACAGAGGGTCGGTCCTCAGTATCTGATAACCCTGTACTGCAATCTCTTTCTGATGCCACTCGCGCCGCTATGCGGGCTGGTAATGTAGGATACACTTTAGCCATAAAGAACTCTTTAGCCGCAAGTAAACTTAATCCTAATGGGCAAGGGCTTATTACTGGCTATGTAAAAGCACATATAGAGTTTTGGCAACGTGATAGTGATCTTCTTAAAAGCATGAAGGGTGAGAAGTCTATATTCCACTACAACACTGATGGCAGTATTGATATTCTTGTAATCCAAGATGAGAAGATGTTGAACTCTATTAGAAAGACTTTTGAGGCGGTTAACCCTTATTTAAACTTTTTGAATACTCTAACTACCCTTATGGGTAAAGGACATACGCGCTACAACTATAACTTTGCACCATTAAATTTTATACGAGATTTTCTTACTAATGCATGGGTGATAAGTGCTGAGATGGGGCCTTTAAAGTCAGCTAAGTTTATGCAGCTATTAGTTGCTAAGGTCATGTTGCAGGGGTCATTTCGTAAATCAGCAAAGGTTATGAATCTATTTAACCAGTCTAGGATGGCTGAGTTGAATGCTATGGCTAAGAAAGACCCAACTATTAGAGACACAATAGAGTTTTTACAAGCTGGGGGGCCTACATCTTATATCCACGGTATCTCTTTAAAGTCTAATTATACAGACATAAAAAAAGAACTGGGGGCTTCCGGTATTATTAGAACAGTTGAGCAGTTTAATAAACTACTTGATTTGTGGACTGAAATGTTTGAACTTACTAGCCGTTCTGCTGCGTATAGTATTGCTAAACAAGAGTATCTAAGACAAGGTTTTACTTTAAAGGAAGCTATCACTAAAGCTGCTACATTTGCTAAAGAACTTGCTAACTTTGAGTTAACAGGTACACGTGGTAGGGGCATGGGGTCATGGTTCATGTTCTTTAAGCCCAGTGCTACAGGCGCTGTTCGTGCAATTGAAGCCGCCGCTCCAGCATTTAGGGATATAAAAAATGTAGTGGCTGGCCTACCTGATAAGATTAGAAAGAATGAAAAAGCATTAGCAGACTTTAAAAAAGATTATGCAGAAAGGAAACTTAACGCCCAACTAACTACCGCCGGGTTAGTAGGTTTAGGTATGACACTCTATATGATGGCATATATGCTAGCCGGGGATGAAGAAGGGGACGATAGTAGAAACCCTGTAGCTAATGATAGTATGGAGCAATGGATGCGGTTTGGTAGATTCCATATACCTAAAGAGTTCTTTGGTGGAGAAGAAGATTTTGTAGTCCAACTACCTTGGGGTTTTGGCCTTGGTGCTTTTGCTGCGGCAGGGGCTCAACTAGCTGCTGTAATAGGTGGTCGTCATACATTACAAGATGCGCTGTCTAATATAGCTTTCCAGATATCACTAGATTCCTTTGTGCCATTGCCAGTATCTAGGATGCAACCAGCAGATGATCCTTTAGGGTTTGCTGTAGATTCAATAATGCCTAGTGTATTGCGCCCTGTAATAGAGTGGCTAATAAATAAAAATGGCTTAGGTCATACTATCTATAATGCTAGTAATAGAACTATGGGTGATGCGTACACAGGCGGCGATAAAATCCCTGAGATATATAAAACAGCATCTGCTGCTTTAGTAGAGAATGAGTTTATTGGCATGGGCAACGTAGATATTAGTCCTAACACTTTATATTTCTTAGCTAATAGTTACGCTGACGGTATAGTTAAAATAGCTGAACTAGCTTATAGCTTTACACAATTAGCTGATGATAAGAAAGCCTTTGTAGCTAAAACAGATATACCATTTCTTGGGTCTTTCATTGGATCTAACTCTGATGTAGTTACTCGTGACTATACTAAGGTAGCTGAGAAAGTAAAAGAACTACAAAGAAAGCTTAATAACTTTGAAAAAGATCCTGAAATGGCTCTTAAATATTTTACTATTCATCCTTTTGATAGGGATATTGTAGAGGTATATAACGCAGCTAGTGGTGGACCACTTAAAGATTTACAAACGGAGGCTAATGAAATACGTAGAAGTACTATGCTAACACCTAAAGAAAAAACGCTTGAGTTAAAAGATAATAAGCAAATGCAAAGTCTTATTAAGGAGCATCTACTTACTACCTTTGAAGCATACGGTATTAAGCCTTAACTAATGCGCCAAGTTCTAACCCCTAGGTGGGCATCCTTTATTGAGCAATAGCTCTTTACACGCACCTTAGCCCGTTTAGCCCCGCAGTCAATGGCATAGATTAACTCTGCGGGGCGCAATGTAGGGATAAAGAAACTATCCCCCACTGACATACCCTCAAATGGTAGCACCCACTCAGGCTCAAGTATCTGACTCGGTATCATCCTCTGAGTCCATAGAAAACACACTCCTAAAATGATACATAGGCGTTGGTTGATTCTCTTGGGCTAGCTTCCACCCTGTAGATAACCTGCCCTTTCTTGCGCTAATTAATATCTTCTTTTCGGTCATAGCAACTTCAAACTCTCTACTACTTATATTGCGTTTAGCAAGATAGGCTTTAAACTCAGTTTTAGATACTTGTGTTATACCTTCATCTGAGGATATTCTAGCCACAATAGCTCCCATAGGTTCTTTTATAACATGTCTATCTTTTATCTTTAGGGTGTTACCTTCAAACTTATTAAGAAAATCACCTAGTATCGCACAGTAGTCTGTCTTATTTAACTTTACTACCTTGTCTCTTATCTGTATCAACTCCAGTAGCATTACGCCATATACACGCTCAATATCTAATTCAATTATACCTGCCTCTATAGCTATTTCACCGCCAGTAAAAATAGCAGCTATCATATTTCGATAGAAGCGGTAAGCCACAACATCTCCAAAGTCTGCTAAGAATCTATTATGCCATTTATCTAGTTTTACTTTAATTGGTGGTTCCCCTAGCCTATATAGCTCCTTTATATATACAGTACCCGCATGTCCATAGTTTAATCTAAAAGTCTCAAATATCTTCTGACCTAGTTCACTACCACCTTCACCTAGCAATGGAGTTGGCGGTCTTACTAACATTTCAATTACTCTAGCCATTTCACCATCTGGACTACCTTTTATAGCCTCAAATTTATTAACGACTGAATGATTAGAAGTAAGGACGGCAATTAAAGAGGCAGGCATTTCATGGGCACGTTCTGCATTTACAGATGCTTGCAGCCTGATCTTAGCTTTGCCTTGAGATACTTTATGCACTAAGTCAGATAAAACCTCAGGAGACTTACCACCTACTTCATCCATACCAAACATGATGTTATGGAATCCTAGAAATCTCTGGGTCACACCATTATCTGTGCCAGATACTACGCATAGTTCTCGAGGGTTTCCAAATATACTAAGCCCTGCATATAGTGCTCCTGTTTTAGCCACACCAGATTCACCTAATAAACTTACAGTACCGCCGGGGGTAGAGGTCATATGCATTAAAGGACTCCCAAACCCAATAAGCATAGTGAACGCATGCTGTTCAAAACCAGCCACATCTAGTTGTTTAGTTGCCCATTTCCAGTCAGAATACGTACCACTTGATACTAAAAACTTAGCAATATCTTTAACATATGGAGACGAGGCAGCATCAACTACCGTACCATCACTTCGTACTTCCTTATCACCTATAACAAAGGCTTGTTTGTCCTCTGTCCAGCCCATTTGCATACGCATGATGTCTGCTTTAGCTGTGTTAATCATATACTGACTCCATTTAATTACATAACTTATGAGGTGGGGTACTACTGAGGGAATGCATATCACCCCATTTGATGCCATGATATCTTGGAACCTATCCTTTGAATAAACAGACTTCATTGGTAGTAAGAATTCTCTTGGTTCATCGTTAGGAAGTAGTAGCCGCATTGTTAAGCACTCGCCATCTAACGGACTGTACATACGCTGTATTGGAAATAAATCATGCGCTGATATAAGCGTAGGCTCACTATTTTGTTCTTCCCCATCCTTATCCGGCTTTTGAGGAGCAGCGTAATAGATACCCCCATTTAACCCTCTAACAAACGGTTTTAGGAATCCCGGTAGTTCTTTGATATTCTTGGTACTCTTCTTTTCCCAAATTGGCTCCTCTTTATCTGACGCAACGGCGGCTTGGAATTCTCTTCCAAGTACGATTGGGGTTTTGATTCTTCCTCTATGTGAACATCCTTCGCACTGACTTGGGAAGTTATTAACAAACCAGTCGCATGTACGGGGGGCATTAAAAGAACGGGCAGTTTTCTCTGTTTCATCACTATTATAATTCTCATATTCATTAGACATCTTATGTATGGCTTCAGCTCCGTCCGCGCAATGTACTGCTACGGTTAGTCCAGCCGCCCATTGATCCCGAGCTACTGTAGCTTGATTCTCCAACATATACCGTATCTGATTACATCCCGTACCTTTTAGACTCTTATCTGCTAGTTCATTAAATGTATAAGCAAAGTTGTCCATCTTCAACATCTTGCGGGTTTCTTCGTCTAGCCCCTTAGATACAGTAGCCAGTATGTCCTTAACAGGTATTTCCTCGCCTAATAACTCTTTAAATGACGCAAAGTTATACTGATTAAACTCAGTAGTTAGAAAACTAGATAGGCATGGGGGGTCAGTTTTATAATTAAGCGTGTCAGGACAGCGCATAATACGGGCTGCATCTGCCATAACTGAAGGGTCAGCGTATAGTCTTGATATACAGAACTGCTTAAACTTCTCGGCGTAGGGTAAGTATTCCGCTATAGGAACCTCTTCTTCTAATAGCCAATAAGCATGAACTCCTGTACCTGAGTCTATCCTGACGGGTGGGGGTAGTCCTGTTTCTTCTAGGAATTTATCAAGCGCAGTTAAAGCGGCTTCCTTACTAATATAGCCCTTTCCTTCTGCTGCCTTATCAGCGCCTACATCTAGGTCAATGAACAGCGACCTGTAGTAAATGCAGTTATCAGCCTTCCTACTAAACCCGTCAAAAGAACCTAGTGCAACATATGTGTTTAAGCCTTTGCTTTTTAGTTTTTCTACTTCTTTAAATACATCATCTAGTGTTTCTGCAAAACGGTTGTTTGTTTTCTTAGTATTTTGGTTTATTCCGCTAACACAGTAAACACCCTGCTTGGGTAACGCTTTCTCATAGAATTGTTTTATCATAGCGCAGAGTATATAAAAGCGGGTTGCCCCGCTTTTGGTTAGAAATGTAGAGGTCTTTTATTTATTCATAGTAGCTAAATATGATCTGGCCTCTAATTGGGTTTTAACAGGTAGTACACCATCTTTTAAATCTTTAGTAACAACATCTAAGAAATCTTCTACTTGTTCTTGATGCTTATATCTTAAAGGTTTGCCACGGAACCAGCTATGAATTGACATCCGAGTTACACCAAATGCCTCTGCCACACAAGTAGCAGGTAGGTTTGCCTCAACACATGATAAAGCAAGGGCTATCCCCGGATTATTAGCATTGGACTTATATAACTCTAATAGAAATTTTTCGCTGTAGCTCCGTGACATGTAATGCTCCTTATTTTTTAGACCACTTCTTAACTACATCAGACACATCTACTGGCGTATCTTCCCCTGTTACCTTAGACCCACTACGCTTAATAGGCTCAGACTCAGTAGGTTGTACTGGTGTAATTAACCCATCACCAGCTTCTCCTCCTTGAAAGACTGTAAGTTTAATTGCCATTTCAGCCGCTTGGCTTTTAGCTTGCTTTGTTATGATAGCTAGATCTGCCTCAGGTACAGCACCAACAGGAGAGAACATTACTTTAGGTGTAGCTGATGATGTATCAAACTGCATCTTGGTAATAACGCGCCCAGCACTTACGTTGTGCGATGCTAAGTGTTGTACATAAGGACGGAAAGGCCATTTGCCGCTATCTTCTTTACCAAAGGTAGACATAGCAGGTAGTACCAACTGCATTACATCTCCGCCCGGATCGGCAGGTAGGACAACAGCCGTGCGCCAAGACAACTTACATTTAGTACCTATGCCGTTATCGCCTGATCCTTTTACACTATTAGGGCAGGTGTTACAGCTAATTGCTGGTGGGTTAGCTACTTCTGGCTCTGGAGTTTCTGAGTTGCTAGACCAGCATACTGGACTAACCTTAGCGCCTTCTACAAAACCAGCATCATAGAACATACGTGAGGCTTTATGGGCCATCTTCACGATAATAACATTCATATGACGCTCTTCTATAGCACCTATTTCTTTACCGCCTGAGTACTTACGGAATACGCCGCCTTTAATAGATAGCCGTTTGTTCTGTCGTGCGCCACCGCCACCTGATACTGCAAGTGTATCTTCATCTAGCCCTGTTTGAATAAGGGATGGGTTGTTTGCTAGGATTGTTGCTAGTTCGTTACTCATATCGTGGGTTCCTTTTAACTAAATTAACGAGAGGCGGGTTTACGTACTACTATGCCAAATTCCCGCATTACATTCACTCCGGGGGGTAGTCCATCTTGCTCATGCCCGTGGAGGAATTCTTTGAAATTGCCTTGATGAATACGCCGTTCTAATAGCTCTAGCGCATCGTTCTCAGCAACAAACTTCCTAAAGTTATCCCAGTCTGAACATATAAAACGCTCATTAAGCTTACGCATTACTGTACCAGCTTGGGTCTTAATACTATCAGCATTTGACTCATTACATGTTGTAAGCATGGTCTGCTCTATGACTACCATATCTTCTTTGTACTTCTTATCTTGCGTCTCATACTCGTCAAGCAGTTTTTCACGTTCACCACGTATTGTCAAGTATATTTTTACTAATTCTTCTAAATTATTTTTCATGGTTATATTCCTAGCTCCTGTTTATAAAGGTCTACAAGTTTTTCGTGGCTAGTAACCTTATTTTGTAGCATCTGATACATCTTTCGTTCTACTTCTGATCCTTGTAGATGCACTACCGTCATGCTATTGACTTGCCCCACACGGTCTATACGGGCGATACACTGTAAGTAAGTCTCTACACTCATTACTGGAGACCAAAATACAACTGTATTAGCGGCGGTTAAAGTTACTCCATGAGATGCTGCTTGTGGTTGGATAATTAAAACTCTCGTTTGGGCGGTAGTCTGAAATCTATTAATGATATTTGCCCGTTCTCTTGCTGGTACATCTCCATTTATTATTTCATTTGATATCCCCTCTTTTATTAAGTGTCTTGATACCAGTGCTATCGTGTGCCTAAATGGCACGAATACGATAACCTTATGTTCTGTCTCCTCCATTACCTCTATTAGGGCGTTAAGGCGTGGGGATACATCGAACTCAATTACTTCCCTAGTGTCAGTGTATACAGCCCCACCAGAGATCTGTAGTAGCTTAGTAAGCTTTGCTGCCGCATGGACTGCGCTGATCTGTTCGCCAGCGGCCTCTATTAATAGTTGATCTTTTAGTTCTTTATAGTACCTACTAACCTGCGGAGTAAGCGGTACTTCCCTTGTCTGATACATAACTTTCGGTAGATCTAAGCACTCAGCCTTTGCAAATCTAATGGCTGGTTGTAGTGCGTTATAGACATCATCCCTAGCGGTAGGCTTGGGGGCCCACTTAAACCTAGAAACTTGGTGCATTATCTTATCGCGCCATGCGGTAAAATACTTAGGTACACCCCCCGGGGATACAAGTTTAGCTAGTCCAAAAGCATCTAAAGGAGACTGAGAAGCGGGGGTTCCGGTTAGCATCCATAGCCTTGTAGATGGCATTAATATCCTGCTTAGAGTTTTCCAACGCTTAGTTGTAGCAGTTTTATACGCATTAGCCTCATCTATCACTATGAGATCAAACCCTAACTTCTTAATATCCTCTTGTACAATGCCAACTCCATCATAGTTAATGATTACAAACTCATACTGTCCGTTAAGAATCTTCTTGCGTTTACTAGCTTCACCATAGGCTACGGCTACAGTTCTGTGCATAGCTGTCTTAAATATATCTGCTTGCCATGCGGAGTACATGATTGTTAGGGGGCATATAACTAATACTCTTTTGACTAACCCCATATTCATAAGGTAGTCAGCCGCCCAGATAACAGATGAAGTCTTACCTGTACCTGCCTCATTAAAGCAGAAAGCCCTATCTTGTAAGGATAAGAACGCAGCGGTTGTGACTTGGTGTTTGAATGGGGTGTATAGTCCGGGCCAGTTGTAGTCCCGTGTTATAGGGGAAGGTAGCTTTCCCCCACCAGTAAACGTCTTGTTCAGACGTTGCATTTCTTCAATGCCCCAATAAACTAATAGCTCAGTAGTATCGAAATCCTTTGAGAGAACTTCGCACTTTTCTATGTGGTCAACTATGTATTCGGCATGGGCATTTACTACACGCAATTTAATTGCGCAGTCTTCTACTATTTCCACAATGGCCTTTAACTATATGGTTCGTTGAGATTAACAGCCTCAACTGCCGTTCCAATTACTTGTTACTGATAGTTCCTTGCTCTATTCTTACTAGGGCTTTCTAGTTTATACCCATCTTTATTAGAGCCGCCTTTAGATAATGCTTTCTTATGGCTTACATCCATGCCAGTACGGTCAACACCTTTCTTGTCTAAGGCACGCCTAGCCTTTTGTCTTTCCATACGGTTTGGTAACTCTTTACGCTCTTTCTGCTGCTCGTATTCTTTCTTATAAGGTCTTGGCTTGTTAACGTAGGGCATTATATGCTCCTTCAGTAGTTACCTTCTTTGTTTATGGAACTCACATGTCTTTACTGGACACCACCCACATAGTGGAGTTGGGTTAGGCATCCAACTATCATTCTTATAGGACAAGTTTAGCCGTTCAAGATCACCTTTAAAATAATCCCATAAGATGTCTATATCTTTACGATTATACGCTTCTGGCATGAAGCTGTCATGCATCACAAACAACAGCCCCGCCTTAATCTTTTGAAGTTGGGGAAAATGAGCAAAGGCCATCAACGCCATTAACTTCAGTTGCTTTGGTTCTGGGTACTTATTACTGCCCGTCTTATAATCCACGATGAAAGCTGTATCACCGTCTATAATTATTAAGTCTACTATGCCCCGCACCCAGAAATCTTTATCCGTGAACTTGCAAGGTTCTTTATTGGCATTGAGTGCCATACGGTGTTCTGGTAACTTCTCCCCCGGTATAGCTGCTAAGGAATCTAGTACCGGTTTGAAACGCTCATAGTTTTTTGCTAGGGGCTTACCTTCCGCTACATAGTCTTCACACGCCTTATGTACTTCATTACCATACAGCATCTGAGGTGTAGCGCTTTTCTGAAACCGTTTCAATACCTTTACTTCTTGGTACTGCTTAGGGCAGTTGATATAATCTTTTAAAGAGGAGAACGACCATGTATAACTCATCTTTACATACTACCCTATAAGTAAACTTAGTACAACTATTTTTTTAGTTTAACTATCTTGTATTTGTATGCGCCTGATCTACCTGATGTGTAGATACGTTTACTAGCTCGTAACCTTTGTAATGCTTTGCTCACAGTGTTAGCCCTAGTCTCACTAGCCCCTGATGGGAGTATGTTTATCTTAATGTCCTTACATACACAGTTAGGGTTGTTAGCTACAAACTTAAATACTTCTTCTTGGGCGCATGTGAAGTTCTTATAAACGGCGTTGTTTAATACATTAATACCGTTAACCTTTGCTAGTATTTCTTTAATACCCTTTAGGTTTCCTTCTCCAGATAGTCCAATATATTGCGCCCCTACTGGATATCTCATTACAGGTATAATTGTGCTCTTAATCATGTTTTACGGTGTTCCCAATCATCTCGGCAGCTATTATCACACCACCTTGTACCTATAGTTGTTAAAGGCTCATCACAGTTAAGACAGTAGCCTGTAGGATCTACCTCTAAGGAGGGTCTATTAATCTTTCTCCTTATAATTTCCTCTCGATACATACGCTCTTGTGTTCTATCTGCATCATCACTCATATTCTTAGTCCTTTTTACTCTCAAATGCTATAAGCAGTTCAAGATAGTGCTTTGCCTTCTTTAAATCCTCTATACCATTCTTTTTACGCCACCTACATACATATTTAATCACATTACCCTCTATATAGGGGATATTATTCATTTGGATAAATTCTACGGGTTGCACTGCCATTTCTTTATAGTGCCCCCCGCCTTCTTGTAGTTCTAGCGCACTCATTCTTCCCCCGCTGAAGCCATTTTATCGCCTAGCTTCATAAGTATAGAAGCTCCATCTTTTTGATTAAAACATATACTACTGATCTTTATTTGCATATTCCCGCTTTGGCATTTGCCCGTATATACGTTGTATATACTACCTGTTACTGCATCCATCCAGAACATTTCACCGTTACCTAGAACTGTAGGGGTAAATACTCTCCCATCACATATCCATAACTGATGTGCTTCAAGCCAGTCTTTCTTTGGCTTTTTATAATGTGCAACAGTATTTGGGGCTACGGGGAACACATACTTACTAGCTACCGCATATATTCCTTCCATAGGATACTTAACTTTTGCTTTAACCTTAGTCATCCCATGCCCCACACTCGTAGATATTCGCCCGTTCCGTCAGTTGTCCTACGATAATGGGGTCGTACTCAGGCACATACTTCTTAACCAGCGCTTTGAACTCATCAGAAAAATTATTTAACTTCTCCAACCTACGTTCCCCTGCCATTTGCTGAATCTCACGCTCGCTCATACTTGGTTCCCCCATAACATTATGGCAACTCCGCCTAATACACTAGCAAATAATATCACTAGCCCTATAGCTATAATCACTGCTACCTTGTATAGATGCATCATCCTCTCCTTAGGTTGGGTGTATACGTCCTGCTGCTACTTCATCTAGTGCTTCTTTAATCCCTTGGTTATACCCAACATCGTATCCTCTACGTAGTAACTCCGATCTTTCTTGTGCTCGTTTGTGTCGCTCCTTCTTCATTGTTTTTTCTACTGTCTGCTCTTTCTTTAGGTAATGCTTGTTGGCATTGCAGTACAACGTAAACTCCCTATCTTCCATGTGGTATGACAACACGTTAAGCAGTGATGTATGTAGTACCCCCATCCCGGGTTCTTTACGGAAGGGCCAGTTAAGATCAATCGAATTACGTAGCGACTCAACTATTACCGTGTCATCTATCTCTACCTCAATCATTGCTTTCATTTTTCTTCATCTCCTTTTTATATTTAATCATAGTGTCTGCTATCTTGTACGCAGTCTCCGCACCCTTCATACGTTGCTCTTCTTCGTCATCGCCCCACTTGTAACCGTACTTAATAACTAATGCCATCATTGCCATTGCTGCTAACTCATCTCTGCTATCACTCATGTGTTCTCCTTGTCGTAAGCCCACAGAGCAGCGGACGCGTCACTAAAGGCAACCCATGTAGTGCCAGAACATGCGGCATCCCATGCGGCCCTTGCAACCTCCACCGCCTTCACCAGCTCTTCTCTAGTTTTCATACGCCCCACGCCTCTCTTAGCCCTAGCAGCATCCCAACGGTCATCAATAGCTATACAAGCATCATGATAATCAGACCAAGCAGCGTCTATAGCACCAATATCATTCCTAGCAGCATCCAGCCTAACATCTCTAACGGCAGCGCATTGAATCCTACCCTCAGACCACTCAACTTCATCTGCCTTCTTTTGATCTTCTTCGTTCATACAATACGCTCTTGTAAATACATCTAAAAGTATTGGGTCGCTGTTTATTTGATCCGCTATCTCTTTGCACCAAGCACCAACTTCTTCCTTAGTCATTATTGTCATATCTTCTCCAAAGTGAATAAGTCAGGCGGTTATCTATCGAGGTTACTGGGCTTCCCGAACAGCACCCCCGCAAGACATTTTCGGCATGTCTGCCTAGCCCAACTTAATCGTTAACCCCGCATCACGGGCAAATATCTTTATCCTGTCGTTGCACAAACTCTGCATGAACCCCCACTGTGTTTCAGTTAGCACCTCACCAAGACCAAGTTCTGCGGCTTCTATTTCTGGGATTGTTATTTCTTGCTGGTAGAAGCTATGGTAAGAGGTTTTGGTATAGAGGTTATCTACTAGGCTCAGTTCACTTAGTTCACGTTGAGTAAGTCCAGCCGCTAACCGCAATGCCTTCACCTCGTTCATGGGTTCTCCTCAGCACCGTCTGATTCTTTACCCCAATAAAAATCTTCTGTTATGTCTGTGATGCTGTCACTGCGTACCCATCTCGCCACAAACGTCAAGCCACCAACATCTTCAGAAAGTATTATTACATCCCCCAAGCCTTTTGCTCTGGCATAACCTTTTGCGTCTAGTGGGGTAATCCTATCTAGCTTCTCCTTTATGCTGGTTGGTGGCTCCCCTTGCTCGTAGAGGTACATCTCCCATTCTTGGTTTTTCATAACGCACCATCAGGGGTACAAAGCACCCACCCCTTCCATGAATTTCTTGTTCTTTTCTTTGTGCACTTTAGAAGCCTAAGGCTTACTTCTACTCTGCAACGGCTCTTACTCCACTGCACGTCGGCAGGATCAAACAAGTTTTCGTTGTCCCTCACAAGCTGGCTTAGGTTCTTCCCTTCAAGCGTCTTACCGAGCCCCTTGTTCTCAAACTTCCACCACTTAGCGTTTTTGTTATCTTTATGTTTCCCGCAAACCGTATCGAGGCGCTGCGGTCGTCCCGCCATAGTTTGACCAGCCATAATTACACGGCGCTGATGCTCCTCCGGTGTGTGTTTTATTGGTCTCCACCCGTTAGCCATTGCGCGGTGTAGCCCTTCTGCAATTGCTTTACAATGGGCAACGCTAAATTTTGTTCCGGGTTTTGTTCCGGGTTTCATAACGCCCTCACTATATCTATCAAGTAGATAGCACCAAGCAGGGCTAATAATGCAATAACTGATCCACCTATAGTCATCACGTATATAACCGTTGTACTGTACTCACTGTTCTTACCCCAATTTCTACTCATAATTATTTCTCCGGTGTGTAATATATTCTTTTATCGCCTTTGAATCCGTGTTCGTAGTACCACTTTATTATCGGCTCTTCTATAACTATATCTTTTGATTTATTAGCCCAAAACGGGTAATGAGCATCTATTAAACTCCATAGTGACACCCCCGTTCTTTGATCTATACTTTGTTTAAGTGCTTCTATATCAGCCTTTGGGTCAAAATCATGTGTATATAAAGTCCTATACCCATACTCTCCCTCCATAAACTCTGTATAGCTTATGGAGTTATTAATCCAGTTATGATAATCATCACACCCTGCTTTAGAATATCTCCAACTCATTTTTTTATCCGTCCTTAAAGTTACCCCTTACGGGGGTAAGTCGGTTTGCGCCCAGCTTGGAGGCCACAAATGAATAAAGCTCAGGGCTGTCGCATACTGCGTGTGTTATTTGGCTACCAACCACCCCACCGCACGCTGGGGATTAAAACATTATTTAGTGATGACCTCTGATTCAGTTTCAACCCACACCCTAGCCCCGCAGGATAAGGGTTTCTTAGGTGAGTATATAATCTTAGATGGTCCCAATATTTCAACCTCATGGGCGTAAACATTTGATTTGTATGTCTTTATCGTTAGTACTGGTTCTACAGTATTATTCTTTATATTAAGTCGAATCTTATGCTGATTCACATGAATGATGGTTTTCATTTAGGCTAACTTCACCTGTTGTAATTCTCCTGTCTGACTAGGGTTATCCCCCATAACTTTCTTAATAGCTTCCTCTGCTGTATCAGCTAATACAAAATGCGTTATAGTCATATCACGTTTATTAGCATCAGATCGTGTGCTTCTTACTACGTATACGACCATCCAGTTCTTCATCTAGCACTTCCCATATGATGATCCTACTTTAGCTTCACATGCCACAGGCAAGCCTGTAGCCCATTCTGGAGGGGTAGACATAACCTTGACGATATATGCCATAGCCTCATCTACCTCATCCTCTGGCACTACGCATACTGCTGCATCATGCACTGTTAATACTACTTTATACTGCTTAATGATCTCTATCATTTGCTGCCCCACGATGATACGCGCAAGGGCTTGGACTACATTCTCAACTAACCCACCACCCCATAAGGATACTTCTCCTTTACGTGACTTATAACAATATCCACTCATAGGTGACGTTATATCTATCTGCAGATCGGCGTAGCGAATATATAATCCATTTGGCAGTTGTATGCCTTCTTTAGATACTTGCAAGCATTCATGCCGTCCGTACCAATAATTAGGTTTTTTATCTGCCCAATTACTTAGATCTTTTATCACTTTATTACCCGCTGCCCATAAGGCATTTATCTTATCGTTATTCTCTCTATAGAGCTTAACTATGCGGTCACATTCAGTCAGGGATAGTTCTGCACCGGGGGGTTGAGTAGCTAGGGTATGTTTTAGTTTAGCCGCTCCTGTACCGTAGCCTAACCCTAATACGCAGGTCTTTCCCACAAATCTTTCAATAGGATTGGCCTTTGTGATGGTCTTATCGTAGATATCTGAGGCAAACAAGGAGTATACATCTTCACCGTCGGCAAACTGCTTAACAACATTTTCCTGACCTGCAAGCCACGCAAGTACACGCGCTTCGATCTGAGATGAGTCACAGTTGATGATTGTATAACCATCAGGGGCAATAATTGCATTTTTAAGCGTCTTTTTCTTAACATCCCTACTGGGCAAGTTCTGGAAGTTAACCTTGTCTGAACCAGACCACCGCCCCGTATGTGCCCCATAGTATTTAAGCGGTATCGGGAGCCGGCCCTTGTTACGCTGCCCAACGCTAATGAATCTTTCAATTCTTGATTCCTCGATGGTAGATTTAGTACCTAGACGTACAGCGCATAGCTGCTGTATAAACGGATCTTCATGCGCTGTTAGTTCTATGAATCCTACATCATTCTTAGCAAGCGCGAAAGTTTCTTTGTTAGTTGTTTTACTTGTTTTCATCGGGGGGACGACATTAAAATCTGTTAGAACTTGCGCGAATTGCTTGTTGCTGGCTAATTTCTTTCGCACTTCTTCCTCTGTCTCGCAGCCTAGCTTTGCTTTTAGTGTACCTAGTAACTCTAATTTTTCAGATATTAGTTCTTCTAATCTATCCACCAGCATCGCATCATCTACTTCAAGTATTGGGTTAATAAACATGCGAAGGGTCATATCTATTAGGGTTAGCTCATCCTCTGGGAACACCCTAGACAATACAAGGTACAGCTTATATGTTAGATTTACATCATTCTTACAGTATTCACCGTATTGTTTAAGATCTTCTTCACTGAAGTCTAATCTATGCTTACCCTTAGCTGCTATAACTTCCTCACCCTTTACACCTAGAGCATACTTGCTAGATAGTGATGCCAGTGACCCACCTACTTCTATACCATGTATGCCGCGTGCCATACATAGAGTGTCTAAATAAAAACGGGGGGCTATATTAAAAATCCAGCGTAGTATAGAGGCATCAAACATGGTGTTATGGCACAGTAAGGATGAGTGTTTCCAGTCATACTGCATCAGGAATTTTCTTATCTCCTCATGTGTACCGCTGAACCATTGCGGCGCTGCGTCATCAACGCTAACCCCAACCCCTATTACTTCAAACTCTTTGTGGCGTATGTATTCCTCAGTTGTTAGCCGTCTAAAGCCAACCTTGTCGGTGTAATACGTCTCGAAATCTACAGTGATAATCAAAACTAAAAACCTTAAATAGTAGGAATGATAGAGACAAAAAGGGGGCACACACCGTAAAGCGTGTACCCCAAGGTACTACTTAACTACACACAGGTAATTTCATAATTAGCGATACACCCCAAGATGTAACCCTATTTAGTAAGGTATTCACGTAGCTCATCTATATTTAATTCATTAATAACTATAGCCTTACCACCAGCAATACGTATTTCATGTAAGTGTTTCTCTTGTAATGATGTTGTTGTACCTTTACCAGCCTTACACTCAATGCCGTAAAACCTACCCCGATTACAAACAACAAAGTCGGGTACACCTGATGATCCATACCCACCTGTAGACGGCATGGTGTAGTACGCCCCCATGTCCTTTAAGATACCTTTTACTAAAGCTTTTACTTTACCCTCAGGTGTTGCCATTAGTATTCTCCTCGTAAGCCAGCGTAGGTTTGTGTATCTATCATAATGCAATAGCTATTATCACCTAGCCCACTAGCCCAACCAATATCCAGAAGCGCTGGTAAGCTATGGTCATCTATTGATAGCAGCATAGTTAGTTTAATCTTTATCTCATCTGGTAAAGTTTCTGTGTTAAATGTCCTTGTTAGCCCCCCACCTTCATGATGTAAATATACCTTATAGATACCCCCAATCTTTAGTAGACTAATAGGTCTAAGTTCTGGTGAGGACTTTAGAAACACAAGTTCACCTATAGTATCATTCCCAAAGGGATCGCTATCCATGCTATGCTCCATTTATGTCCAAGCCTACCCCCGGGAGTATGATCGTTTGTAACCACACTAAGATTAGGCTCATAGCTTTCTCGTATAGGGATTCTGATAGTAGGAACATTAGGGTCTACAACCCATGCTGAATCTTTGTATACGCCTTCTGCTGTACCAAGCATAGCAAATATAGGTAATAGCTTTTCATAATCCTCATGCTGTGATAAAGAACTAAGCCGCTTAAAGGGGGCATTTATGGAAAAGGAGACATCTGAGATATATGTTACCTTACCAATTACGTAGCTAACTGATTCTTTATTCCCGGGTATGTAAGAAGCCCCTATAGCGCAGAACCCTTTAGAGAATATTTCTTTACCCGCTTCTATCTTATTGGCTGCTATGATATCAGCTTTATCGTAATTGTCAAGTATCTTTTTACATAAGGTCATGTCGAGTGTCGTTGCATATGTGTCTAAAGATAATTTATTTACAACTATATCAAGAAGTTTATGTAGGGTTACACCGTTTATATCATAGGTACTTTTACTGCTACTACCGAAAGAACGCTCTACAGTAGTACTCATTTGTTGAAAGGCTTTAGTGGCATCGGCAAATACTGTTTCTTTTGAAGGGATAACTTCTTTACGCTTCAGTGTGCCCATCAATGAAGGTAGCTTTACACTTGTGAATGTATGCCTATCTCGTGCAGAACGCCCTCGTACTTTTTCATAGAAAGGGGTAGTAAGTGTAAATTCATCTCCCCCTATCCCCATACATATCTCACATATATGGAAGCCATCATCATTGCACATTGATATGTTCACATCAGTTCTTACAGTCTCTACCCCCTCCGCATATATGAAAGCGCGGAACACCTTTAGTCCATAGACGTAGTTTAGTTCTTTAACAAACTTATATAGCTTCTCATCAAGACATACTACACGTTCTAACTCTGGGGTATAACATGAGTCAAGTATATATTTATTCATTGTATTCTCCGTTTATTTGTATTGGTTAACTTCTTTTTCACCTACGTATACCCTATAGCCCCACTTGGTAGATGGGTAATATTCTTCTGCCTCATATCTTACCTCATCAAACGCACTGGGATTTGCTAGTAAAACAGTACGCCTAAATATTGCCATTAATAGACGATAGGATAAGCTACCATCCCAATCATGCCGTACTCTAATTGGGAATGAGGTTTCAGTTTTACCCTCTCCTTTCCATTCATATAAACTTTTAGCGTTATCCCATATACGGTGAATATCATGTGCCGCACATAGCATAGCAAACGCTTCTAATGGGGATTCATCACGCATAGATAATGCTCTCTTAATAAGCGGCTGCTTTCTATCATTAGCCATGTGGTATCCTGTGACTAAATCTAATAGCACCAAGTGTGGTAAGACCATATCTAAAAGGCTTTTATAGGAAACTCCATGTGACATGGCGGCGGACATGATGATAAAATCGTCAAACTGCCCCATAATTTTCTTAGCCCTTGTGCGATTTACTTTTCTACCTACTATAGTGTACTTACTATCCTTGTGTAACATACCTGTATCAATGTTAACCCTCATACCCTTAAATATAGGTGTGTAACATTGGTCATCCCTAGACCCTGACCCCGTACAATAGATTAATCCCCCGCGCTTCTTTGAATACCCCGCGCCTCGATACCAGTGCCTATCTCCATGTACAATATTTATATCTGATATACCCCATCTATGCCCTATACCTGTACTTGGTCTAGTATATTCAAAGGTATTATCTGGACGCACAATCCCTAACTCATTGCGTATCCTCACGTGTCTATACTCTTTACCATCTTCTGCGGAAATCCATGTACCCGTATTATTCGGGTTATGCCGTAGGCTCGATGGATCGCCCTGTAAAACTTCTTCCCTACGATAAGCATACCTGTTGAATATCTTATAACATACCTCACCATCAATTTCTTCTACCATAAAATACTTATAGCTATCCTTTCTGCGGTATATTGGAAATCTATTGGTTGACCCGCGATATGGCTTTACCTCTGGCGCAAGCATAATGTCTGTTAGACGCTTATAGCTTATATATGAACTTAACATTTGTTTCTCCATTAATTTAAGATTACACCTTGGGGTGTACAGCTATCTTACCCTTTGTAAGACTACGTTCCTTCTCCTCCTTCATACGTTTCAACTCTGTAGGGGGAATCCATCCTAGCTTTCTAAAGGTTTTCATTACATCTGTAGATACATTATTGGTGTATATGAAATCCTTATCTGTTATATGGATGTTGCGTATAACTACTACTTCATTGTCATCATCTGTATGTCTCATATCTATCTCCTTAGGAATAAAAGTGATGCCCGCCACAAGTTTGTACCCATTTAAGACCGACCCAACTCTTAGGCTTATCTATATATACAGCATGGAAGTGTGTGGCTTTTTGTTTAGCTGTTGTATATATCGCCTTGATAGCTGACTCCTCAGATTGTTTCCAGCCTATAGAGTTCTTATCAGGTTTAGCATGGGGCTTTAACACCCCATTAACCATGTCTGTAGCTACCCATGAGAATTGAGACTCTTGCAAGACAATACTCCTAACATCCAAGCCGGCTCTTGCACTACGTTCCAACACCACATGAGCAACTGCCATTTGACACATAGGCGGCTCCCCCCTTGCTTCTTTGTATACTGTAAGTGTTAACCACAAGACTAATTCAGCCATGATAATTACTCCTTATCAAAGATTACTATCTTACCTACTGGCGGGGTAAAGCACGTATTAGATGTGACCATCCAAAGTGTGGGTGTAGCTATATCCCATTGAATCTCACTTTCTAAATACCCGTCTGTGAACATAATCACCGCTTCGGACTTAACCTTATTAGTGATTATATACTCAGCTACACAACTTGCTATTGTACCCCCACCCCCTAAAGGTTTCAGGAGCTTGCCTATCCCGTCATAGTTCGGTAAGAATACTTGTTCCCCATGCACTCGTGTATCCCACCACAACACACGCACCTTCTCCGGCACACACATCGCACACACAGATGCCAGTTCCGTAGCAAACTCATTCAACTCCACCTCGCCAATAGAACCACTCGTGTCGATAGCTATGATAACCTCTCCCATTGTGTCCGTCTCATAGCTAGGTAGGTACACGTCATTCGATAGTTGACGTTTGTTCAGTTTGCGCCAAGTAAGTTCCTCGTTACCCTTAGTAGAGGCTTGCACAAAATCCCGTAGCACATCACGCCAATCTATCTTAGGCTCAAGCATCTCAGTAACAGCCCTAGGAATATTACTACCCAATCTACCCGCTAATATCCCACCCTCTCGTATTGCTTTCTCTACTCCATCATTAATCTTCTTCAACTCCTCAGGGGTAAGTTTCTCCAGCCCCTTGTAGTCATGCTCATCATGCTTAGAAGTATCATACTTCTTGCCGTTCACTGTAACAGATGTTTTCTTCCCACTCGGTTGCCCATCACCATCACCGTCACTTGGCACACTATTTCCCCCTACACCCTCAGGTGTATTACTATCTTCCTCCTCCACTTCATTTTTCTTTAGATAGTCATACACCGCCCTCATTGACCAATTGTTGAACATCTCATCATACAGCGCCTCGTCAGGTAGCTCTACTAACAACTCACCGTTCGATAGTTTATCTTTTATATCAAAGATGATTGCGTTAACAACAAAGTCGGCTGCCATGTTAGCTAGTTTATGATGCTCTTTGAACATACTTAGCCCACGCGGTAGCTGCTTCAGCCCAACGTGTAAGTTCTCGTGCATTATCAACCCACGTATCTTAGAATCTTTCTTGATAGCTGCTACGAATTGACGGCAATACCTCTTGTTCACCCCATCGGTAGATGCAGTGAAGTCACCATCCAGCACCTCAGTCTTACCTAATAGAAACACCCCGCCCCAAAGGGCGGTAGCACGATGCTTCATTAGAGTTATATGTCCGCGTTTAATACGTGTCTCCTGTGCTTCTTTCATTTCATTCTCCTGTGTGTAGTTGAATTAAACAGCTACTAACTCATGATGGTTCTTTGCCCATTCTTTTATGAGTTCATTTCTACTTGCCATCTTGACCATACGTGCAGTATTCATAGACAACGTAAAGAATATCGCCTGTATTTCTTCTGACTCAATACGTTTAACAAACTCCATGAATGAAGATAGGTCATCTTGTGTGTCAATAGTATCTACCGCTTGCAGCATCATCATTACCTGTGCAGCTATCTCCTTCGGTACAGCTACAGTCTTGGGGGAATTGATAACTTCCTTTACATCAATCAATGTACTCTCAATTGATACGAACGTAGCTAGATCCTTTGCCGCTGATGCCCCGATTGTGCCAGCTAATGCACACTTAACAGAGTTCTCAGACAATGCACTTACATTACGCACGATCACATCGCACTTAGCCAGACTACGCGGTGAACAGAACGAAAGAGCCGGTGTCTTAGGGTTAAAGATGTATGGATTATCTTCTTGCCCACCATCAAGGTAACTTGCTAACGCCCTTGGATACATCGTTACCCATGCTCTGATAGGTCTAGCGATATGCTTCTCTGTTGCCCATACCAACCACTGACTAGCTGTAGGTTTAGCCATGTGTAAGATACATACCCGATTACCAGCATGGGCTAACAGACTATCACCCACCCCATCGCTTGCGTTATTACTTGTACCAAAGATGTAAGACCCAATAGGTAGCGGCACATCGCCGACCATACGTTCCAATACCAAGCGGGTGAATACAACCTGCATCAACTTGTTAGACTTCATGTACTCATCAAGTAGAATAACCTTAGGCCGCTTGTCTAGTATGTTGAACAACCCCGCAACGTAGTACTCCAATGACTTGGTAGCGTGTACTGGAATGGTCATACCTATGTCAGACATATCCTTCACGGGGCAATCTACATATATGTAATCGTACTTGTCATCAGGGAACGAATCTCCGGGCTTGTTCCATTGATCCCCGTTATCTAATGCTATTGCAGCTAACAGTGAAGTCTTACCACATCCCGGCTCGCTCAGTATGATCGGTGTTATCTCCTCACCAATGATAGGAATCATCTTGCGTAGTTCATTGATTGACACGGTATCTCTAAAATTAATCTTACTCATTTGTTTCTCCTTAGGTTAATGTTGAATTAAACACACTTGAAGCTACTAAACTTAGACAAGATGTTATCTATGTCACTCTTTACTGACTCACGCACAGCGTCAGACTCCCTTATGTCACTTGCCGTTACACCATTGAGTGTAATCTCCAACGCTGCTCTTGCTTCTTCTAACGCATTACTACCTGACACATTGAACCCCTTGAACGTCTCGCACATCTCCTTTGCACGTTGAATCGTCGTATCATATATCTTGCGCTTCTTGGTCTTGGGATCACCATGCTTATCCACACCCGTATCGTCCAGCCCACAGCAAAAGGATATAGACTCCATAACATCTGCAAACCTACCCGCTTGCTCAGACATTAGTGTGTTAACTATGCTCTCGGCTTGCTTACTGTATGTATTAAACAGGTCATCAGCCAAGTCTTGTGCTATCCCACATCGGAAGTCGTGCATCGGCACATCGGACAATAACAAATTCATCCCAAATTTTGATCGCACTACGTTAACGTCAGGATAGTCATTCCTATCAAACATATCACCCTGCTTGAACGCCATGTCTGACACGATACCACTGTAAGAATTGCAGAATTTATCTAATAGATCATGGAACGCTGCTTCATGGGCACGGTACTCCACCATAAACGTGGGTATATCTGTAGATGGTAAAAGGTCTTGGCTATGACTCCAAGGATACGTTCTACGCTTCATCCAGTTATATACTGTCTGACGATAGTTAACTACGGCTTTGTGCTTCGGATTGTCAGCTAAGATATTCTTTACAAACCGACCACTATTCTTGTCGGCTCTCTTGGCTGATGTTACTTCATCGCTGATGCTACGGTCTTGCTTGGTTGCCGACCATACGTTCATATCTACTGATACAAGGACTGCGCTTGATGCCAGTGATACAAGATGCTTGGGCTTCTCTAATACTAAATTAACTGAGTTCATCGTAGTACTCCTATGACTTTATGAATTAACTAAATGTATTTCACTATTTATAACTACATCTACTGATATAACACTACTTAACTACTACCGGTACTTCGTGCATATCTTCTATACAGATCCCTCACTTACAAGTACATTATAACATAACTTTACATATAGATCAATACTTCTAGGCAACTTTTTTATACATCCACTGATAAGTTATTAACTCACCACTGATAAGTTATCGCCTTAGATGCCACCGTTCCTTAGCTACTGCTAGTTGAAACTCCGACCACAGTTCCTTATCTACCATTATCAAGGCGGCGTGTGCGTAGGTAGTCTCTTCTTCAGCATCGCATAGTAGGTTATAGGCAAGAGACTTTATATCATCAACTGCACGTTCCTCTAGCATATCTATTGTTACCTTATCGAATTCATCCTTCATGTTGTTTCTCCTCGTAGTTTATTAATGTGATGAATGATGCGTGTTACGGTGTTATGGTGTATATCTAGCATTGTGCCTATCCTTGTTGGGGGATACTTACCCATCAACTCCTCTACCTCTGCCACCCGAAGAAGCGAAGTCTTGCCTAGCCCCTGTCGTATAGAAGTATATTTACGGTCAGCCTTTGGCCTAGCGGTTAGTCCTGCTTCTATCCTATATCTATCTATCATTGCAGCAACGTAATTCCTGCACATCTTGGGGTTACTTGACTCCGCTATCTCCTTTATAGTTATACCGCGCTCAAACATATCATTGCATTGCGCCGGACTGAATGAATACTTCCTTGGCCTACCCTCTCGGTCAGCCTCCTCCTCGTCAGCCTTCTTCACGATTCGGTGTACACGTTTAGGTGTATCCTTAAACAAACCATTCAATACTACAATGGCTGCTTGTTGCACCTCGTTATGTACAATACTAAGCCTCATGTTCATCACGCCTCCTTATGAAATAAAATTCTTCTTCCTCATAGATACCTCTAGCTAGGGCCTCCTCGTGTAACTCCTTCAAAGAGTATTCCTCCCATGCTAACTTATCGTACTTGGTTAAAGCCCTGACTAACTCCTTCTTACTTCGTTTCTTCTTGTCCGGCATATTGTGCCTCCCATATATCTCGTTCCTTCTTACGCTCCTCCTCCCATTGCTGTGCTACTTGATCCTTCATCCATTGTTCCTCGGTCATCTCCCGTTCAATTGAATCCATGAACCACTCATCTGATTTCATTTTGTTTCCCCCATAGAATCTGGCACAACAACGAAAGCACCCTTCCCATATTGTCTAAACCAATCATCTACAAATTCCATGTAGGTTTCATCTTTACGCATTGTTAACGTAATGCTATCCCAATACATGAGGTCTTCCTTCTTTTGTTCCATTTTGTTCTCCTAGTAGTTAATGATTACATCTTTGGGTGTAACGCTATATAACGTGGTGCTTTGTATTCATCCCTCACCTACAAGTACATTATACCATAACTTTACATATAGAGCAATCGGAATGGGTAACTTTTTCTCGTAGAGTTCTTGTTCCGTTTGTTCCATTCTTGTTCCATTTTGGGTTTTATAGCTAGACCTACTATCCACGCCGTTTGCGGGAATTCTTGTTCCGTTTGTTCCATTTTGACAACTTTACGAATAGCAACAAAAAAGAGTGATTTAGAAAAACTATGTTGTTGTTTTATATAGTATTATTATTATTATTATTATAAATATATATGTTTGTTCCATTTGTTCCACTGTTTTTTAGAGGATACGTCCCCCTTTTGAGTGATGCTGTATAAAACGCGGTTTTAGATTTTGCACTTGCTGCCTCCGAGTGAACGACCGAGTTATTATTTTATTTTCCCCGACCTATCTAAAAAACAGCGGAACAAACGGAACAAACGGAACAAACCGCATGGATAGGGCGTTCCAGCCTCGTTTTTTGTTCCATTTACTTTTTCTTGTTCCATTTCATATTGGAACAAAACCGCATTACACCTCATGATGTAACGCTAAATAGCAAAAAGCACATCAAAAAGATAGATTTATAACATCATAAAATGAAGTTTGTGGCGATGTTCCGGATGTTCCGCTTTCTAACTTTTTAGCGTGGATTTATGATGTCATAAAATGATGGCTGAATTTGCTCGGTATGTGCGCGACATTGTGTAACTGGCATCACCGACCCGCTGCGCTATCTACGCTCTCGACACCAAGTAACTGGCATCGCGAGGCCAAAAAAAAGGGCGACCGGCTTTCGCCGATCACCCAGTCACGCTATGTTACTTATTCCAGTCCATCATACGCTTCGCTGCTATTTCAAATTTAATCATATCAGCAGTCGGATCACCCCTAGTATTGGCAGTCTTACATTTTACTCTGAGGTCATCTACTACCCTTTTAACTCTATCAGCAAATTCCGCTGTCAGACCACGTTGACGTTGACTCGCTGGTATTAATGCCGCAATTGCTGCTTTCAATGCCTGTCGTTTATTGCCTACATAATTGCTGACCTTGTCACGATAGTCTTTTATTAATGCCTTATACTGTGGTGAGTGCGTATCGCCTAGTTTTCCGAACTCATGGGTCGTATAGTTCATCGCTAATTCAGCGCCTACGTTCACAAACTCAGTGCCTTTTGCGAGCACTAGCGGATGAGAGTCTGCTAGTAGATAGTTACCGTCTACTACGCAATACTTTATAGCAGGATGAGTCTTAAAATAATGCATCTGGAAGCCTTGCGTTAACTCTGCTCGCTGCTCTGAGCTAATACCATCCTTTTCTAGATAGGTTGGAATCTGCTCAAATATAAACCGAGCAGGAACTAATTTGCTGTCGTCTTCTTGTGCGAACACTGACCCAGCTTGTAACAAACTTTTGAATTCTACATTGGTATTGGTTTTCATTTTATATCCTTATTTAATTATGTCTTAATCGGTCGCTGCCGTTTCGACAGTTCTAGTTATACTTGATGCGCTCCACTATGTAAAGTTATACTGCATGATATAACGCTATATAGTACGAAGCCTAGACTATGGGCACATTCTCGATGCGCTCGCACTCAGTCCCACCGCGACGATTAGTAACTGGTATCAAAGGCTAAAAGAAAGGGGAGCCGAAGCTCCCCATCCAGTACTAGAAGTTATCCATGTTGATCTTTGTCCCTATGAAGTCATAGATTAGAAACCTCACGTTGTTCGGTGTTATTGCTGAGCAGTGCGCCTCAGCATATACAAGTAGCTCAGGTATATCACCACATGGACGCTTAGGCACATATTCAACATAGGTATCTATTAGCAGTACTATCTCTTCAGTTGATAGGATCATTGAATACATTTGATTCTCCTCTAAGATTACCCACCTAGCGATCACTAGGTGGGGTGTGGCTATTAGTAATTGTTCTCTAGTACTTCACTCAGTAATTCATATACAGGTTTGTATGTATTGTTATCCTTACAATACCAACCGTATGGTATCTTCTTGTAGTCTTGGATAGATAACATATGAGTAGATGCAGCACATACATGGCTATATACAGCACAGTCTGATCGTAGACATGGCAGTCGCCATGATAGATGCACATACAGTGAGGGGTCTTGCTTGATTACCTGCAGTATGTCCGTTAGTATCTTGACGCGTTCTACTGCTATCTCATCATAGGTACGTGAGTGAGTGCCGAACGACTCGATCTTGTCCATTTTATTTATCCTTATTTAATTACGTCGCTGTCAGTCGCTGCCGCATCGACAATTGCTGTTGTACTCTGACTCGATCAGTATGTAAAGTTCGAATTATAAAACCCAGCTGTTATATCTGGCGAAAAGCCTATTCTCTCGAGGGTACTCACCCCCAAGACCCTAAATAGGTTTAGGAGTCCCTTTGTTTTTTATATCCATAATAGACACAAATCACTGGATAGTTTTCCACGGAACACCCCCCGGTCTCATTTAGAAAGCCCGGTTGTTTGACTATTATATAAAAAATTTGCTATAGTTCGTCATGTTGGCGTATGTAGACACTAAGAGATTCTATGGAAGTATTAATACCTGAAATAGAAGAGAACATTCCCTTACCGGCTAATGCTAAGGAAGCCTGCCCAAACCTATCCGTGTCTCAAGAGCTAGAGATGCGGGCAAACATAGTTAAACTATTCTCTGACATAACAGGCCAGCCACTCACTGCAACACAAGACAATGTTAGTGAAGCTAAAGAACTAGCTATGGAAATGGCTGCCAACCCTACTTATAGACCTGAGTTTGCTAACTACCCCAACGAAACCCTAGCCCTTCTTGCTGGTATGGTTGCCCAGATGAATGTAGCTATTGTCGCGGATCTAGCTGAACTAAAACTATATGTAGTTAATAGTCTAATACGTGAGATAGAGAACTCTGCAAATGCCAAGGAAAGAATAATGGCGCTCACTAAACTAGGTGAAGTAGATGGTGTTGATGCATTTAAGAAGCGCACCGAAGTAACGCACAAAATCCAGTCTATAGAAGAAGTCGAGAAAGAACTCCTAGAGACCTTGGAAAGTATTGAGGCTAGAACAATTGACGTTACCCCCATTAGACTGCCCCGGATTAAACCCCCTAAATGACAGGGCTTGTTCTTACTCCACAAGATATTATCCGGCTAAAACAGGCACTTCCCACAATGCCGGATACACAAAAGAGAAGAACTGCTGAACTATTAAAAGAATATAAGACCAAGTTAACCCAGACTAATGCTCAGGTTGACCTATTGAGTTTTGCAGAACATGTGTACTCTGGCTATAAGGTTGGCCCCCACCACCGCAAATTAGCTAGAATCTTTGAGGATATAGCTGCTGGTAAAAAGAAACGGGTGATTGTTAATATCGCCCCCCGGCATGGAAAGTCAGAGCTTATCTCATACCTAGCCCCAGCTTGGTTCTTAGGCAAGTACCCAAACAAGAAGATTATCATGGCTTCCCACACTGCCGACTTAGCTGTTAACTTTGGTAGACGGGTAAGAAACTTGGTAGCTAATGACCAGTACAAAGAAATCTTTCCCCAGATAGAACTCCAGCAAGATTCTAAGTCTGCCTCACGTTGGGGCACTAACTTTGGTGGGGAGTATTTTGCTATTGGGGTGGGGGGTGCACTGGCAGGGCGGGGTGCCGATCTGTTTATTATTGATGACCCCCACTCAGAGCAAGATGCCAAGTCAGGTCTATCTTCAGCTTTTCTTCCGGCTTGGGAATGGTTTCAGGCTGGTCCAATACAACGACTAATGCCGGGTGGAGCCATTATTATAGTGATGACCCGCTGGAGTAAGCTGGATCTAACAGGTCAGATCATTAATCATATGACCAAAAATGAGGGGGCCGATCAGTGGGAGATAGTTGAGTTTCCAGCTATATTAGACTCGGGTAAAGCCCTATGGCCTGACTTCTGGCCTGTTGAGGAACTAGAAGCTAAACGGGTTGGCATGGACCCCCGGTACTGGCAAGCACAGTACATGCAAGACCCCACTGCAGAATCTGGGGCACTCATAAAAAGAGAGTGGTGGCGGATATGGGACAAACCAGACCCGCCTAAGTGTGAGTTTATTATAATGAGCTTAGACGCGGCTCAAGAAGCTACTAATCGTGCGGATTATAATGCCCTTACTACTTGGGGGGTATTTCTTAACGAAGAGACTGATAAACATAATATAATACTGCTTAACTCTATTAAGCAGCGCCTAGAATTTCCAGAGCTAAAGAAACTTGTACTAAGAGAATATAAAGAGTGGGAACCTGATGCTTTTGTAGTTGAGAAGAAAAGTAATGGTGCAGCCCTCTACCAAGAGATGAGAAGGATGGGAATTCCTGTAGGGGAATTTACTCCAAGTAAAGGTAACGACAAGATTTCTAGGGTAAATGCCGTGTCTGACCTCTTTGCTTCTGGTATAGTTTGGGCTCCAGATAAGCGGTGGGCTAAGGATGTTATGGAAGAATGTAACGACTTTCCCAGCGGCAGTAATGATGACTTGGTTGATTCTACGACTCAAGCGTTATTAAGATTCCGCAAAGGAGGTTTCTTAACCTTGCCAGATGATGAGGTTGGGGAACCAATAGGATTCAGAAGCCACAGAAGAGAAGGCTACTACTGATGAACGCAGAACAGACTGAAGCCCATAGACTACGGAATAAGCGGTGGCGGGAGCGTAACCCCAAATGGTCATGGGTAGTTAGTGCTGTTGGCGGAGCCAGACAAAGATCAAAGCAGCGGGATTATGAGTTTAATATTACTAATGAGTATGTCATGAGTATTACCCCTGATATATGCCCAGTATTTGGAACAACCTTTACATTTGTAGGACTAATAAAACAGCAACCATGCAGTCCATCGCTGGATAGAATAGATCCTCATGGTGGATATGTTGTAGGAAATGTCGCAGTAATATCTATGAAAGCTAATTCTATTAAGTCGGATGCAACGACCGCAGAAGTAGCAAGGACGCTGGTTTGGATGAAATCATTAGAAGGAGTTAAATAGAAA
>Ga0181348_1000094_pt1 | contig 31822 bp, 39 predicted proteins | sample Su13VDMM110DN_FD_130092 | JGI IMG/M metagenome (GOLD analysis project Ga0181348, IMG submission 130092) | Freshwater viral communities from Lake Michigan, USA - Su13.VD.MM110.D.N | ecosystem: Environmental > Aquatic > Freshwater > Lake | place: USA: Michigan | collected 2013-07-16
ATTGGAAGAAGCGTAGTTATATTTTTCAAGGCTTTGTACGTGAGAATCCACTCTCAGATGACAAGACTCCAGAAAACCCAATCCGTCTTTTAATCATTGGTCCTCAGATTTTTACACTGATTAAGTCAGCGTTAATGGATCCAGATCTCACTGAGATGCCAACTGATTATGCAGCCGGACTTGACTTCCGTGTGACAAAAACTACCAAAGGTGGTTATGCTGACTACAACACTTCAAAGTGGGCACGTAAAGAGTCTGCTCTCACAGCCGACGAAGCTGAGGCAATTGAAAAACATGGCTTGTATGATCTTGCTGGCTTCTTGCCAAAGAAACCTGGTGAAGTAGAACTCAAAGTCATCAAAGCAATGTTTGAAGCATCAGTTGATGGTCAACCGTTTGACATGGAACGGTGGGGACAATACTATCGTCCTGCTGGCTCAGCAGCACCTGCAGGTGCAGCAGCAGATGCTGAAGAATTTGCCCCGGCACCTGTATCAAAGCCATCGCCAATGACAGCTCGTGCAGTCGAAGCTCACGATGATTCAGCAGTTGCAGCAGCAGTAGCCTCGGCTCCGGTTGCTACACCTACAGTATCTAACAAAGCCGAAGACATTCTTGCAATGATTCGCAGTCGTCAAGCCAAGTAATTGAAAAAGTACGTCATTGATTACAGACATGGAGGCATGGGCAATACGGTTTTGGCTCATGTTCTCTATGCCACTGATCGTGGCAATCTTGACCTTGAAAATTTTTTTAATAAATTGACTGGGGACGCCCATAAAATTTATAATCTTAATTGCACAGAATTAACAGCAGAACACCTAGACAACTACATAGACTCAGAAACACAATGCATATTGCAGCTCAGATCTGACGAGTGGTTTTATGTGTTACAACATAGAATGTCTTATTTCAAGTGGCATAACAGTGTCCCAACACTGTTGAATTTAGATACCTTTTTTGAAATACAACTTTCACCTGTTGACATCACAAATAGTTGGATAGAATACTATACTGCTGTGCGTGACCCAAGTTGGCCAGAGTGCAACTCATTTGATGAGATTGACAAACTACCTGAATTTATACAACATGAAATACGTGCCTCTTATCAATTGCCCAATAGGAAATTGGTAACCAAATCCAACCTAGTAGAGTTCTTGACGCAAACATATTATGATATACTGGTTCGCCCTTATTTTCCTAAGTTTGATGCACCAGTGTATACTTTAAGTGATTATTTTGCAAAAAAAACTCAAGCGTTAGAAAACATTGCCGAACAACTGGGGTGGAAGTGGGATCAATGCCGTGGTCATGCCTTTCATTCGGCTATGTTGCAAACAAACAAAGATCACTTGGATTGGCTAGAAGGCATAAAAAAAATACACAACGATGTTGTCAACTTGATTCCATCTTCAGTTGATCTAGAGGAGTGGGAAAGAGCCCTGGTGATTGCCAAAGTTTGTGAGACTGTTGACCGCACCCCAAAACAACTACATTGGCAAGATAACGATTGCTTTCTAGAGTCTAATAATGTAACATTGATTAACGCATTACAAGGAAAAAACAATGACAACACGCCCATTTGACATATCAAAATTTCGCAAAGAAATAACCAAGTCAATTGATGGTTTATCAATTGGCTTTAATGACCCCACTGATTGGATCAGTACCGGTAACTATGCTTTGAACTACCTTATCTCTGGTGACTTCCATAGAGGCATTCCGCTAGGTAAAGTCACTGTATTTGCCGGAGAATCAGGCGCAGGCAAATCATATATCTGCAGTGGCAACATCATTAAAAATGCACAAGAACAAGGGATCTTTGTTGTGCTGATTGACAGTGAAAACGCCCTGGATGAAAATTGGCTCAAAGCACTTGGAGTTGATACCAGCGAAAGTAAATTGCTTAAATTGAGTATGGCTATGATTGACGATGTAGCCAAAACTATCTCAACATTCATGAGTGATTACAAAGCATTGCCAGATGGCGAGCGTCTCAAAGTAATGTTTGTAATTGACTCTTTGGGTATGTTGCTGACACCAACAGATGTCAATCAATTTGATGCAGGTGAAATGAAGGGTGACCTAGGCCGTAAACCCAAGGCACTGACATCACTGGTGCGTAACTGTGTAAACATGTTTGGTAGTTACAACGTGGGACTGGTATGTACCAATCATACCTATGCATCACAGGACATGTTTGATCCTGACGACAAGATTTCAGGTGGGCAAGGATTTATCTATGCGTCAAGCATTGTAGTTGCCATGAAAAAACTCAAACTCAAAGAAGATGAGGATGGCAACAAGATTTCAGATGTCATGGGTATTCGTGCTTCATGTAAAGTTATGAAAACACGCTATTCCAAACCATTTGAAGGTGTGCAAATTAAGATTCCCTATGAAACTGGTATGAATCCTTACTCGGGCCTAGTTGATCTAGCAGAGAAAAGAGGCATGTTAAAGAAAGATGGTAATAGACTTGCTTTCACCACCGGCGATGGCGAAATAATCAAACAGTTCCGCAAAGCCTGGGAAAGTAACGAAGCCGGGTGTTTAGATAAAGTCATGTTAGACTTTCAAAATCACAAAGAAGAGGTAAGTACCACTGACAATAATTCAGAGGAGTAAAAAATATGTCAGTAGAAATAGCGAATGCACTTTGGAGCGAAATCAAACGCTACGTCAATGAAATTGATCGCAGCGAAGCAGCAGAAGTTTATATCAGTGTGTTGGTTGACAACGATATTGGCATCAACGAAATCAAAACAGCCTTCCGCGGAGATGCAGATATCAAGCGAGCATTACAGCCCTATCTTGAAGAAGAAGAACCAGAAGAAGATGAAGAAGTTGATTACGATGAGTACGACGAGTAAGTATGAATTCTTGGGATTGCTTTGACACCTTGATAGCCAGGCGTTTTTACGAGACTGAAAATATTTGGAAGGAAGCAGGCCAACGCCTGGGAATCCTAGATTTTGTACAGCAAAGACGTCTGGCTGAAAGAGTCAGCGATGGAACTTATGCTAGTATCTATAATCATCTTCCCGGTATAAATCCAGAGATTGAGCGCCAGGTTGAGCTCGAGCATAGCTTCCCAATTTTAGAATCAGTGCGTCATGTACAACAACACGATGTTGTTGTAAGCGACACATATCATGATGTGGAATTTGTTACTCAATTGCTGTCTCATTGCGGGATCAATGGTGTAAAAGTATATGCTACACCAAACGGCAAACGTGAAGGCTGGATATGGAAGCAGGTAATTGATGAAAACGGCCCCATTGATATGCACACTGGTGATAATTCAGAAACTGATATCAACAGTGCCAAACAAGCCAATCTTCCGGCTGTAATCTTTAAAAATAGCCAATGGAGTTCTATTGAACATCAGATTGCACCATTTGATTACGATCTTGCTTGTTGGATGAGATATGTTCGAATTGGATGTCCGTACACTGATCCAATTAGTTCTCAGATCTGGATAGATCAGAGTCAAATTAATTTGCCTATCTTAGCATTGGCAACATTGGAATTACCTGATACAGATTTGGCATTTATACATCGCGATGGTGTTAACTGGCAACCATTATATGAAGCAATGACTAATCGTACTGCAGTTAGATTTGATAGTAGCCGTCGATGTATGCTTGCCCCAACGCCGGACTATCGCGAATATGCATTGACTACAGTCGGTAATCGTATGATTGTTGATTTACATGGCACTGGCAGCAGTATCAAAGCATTGTTTGGGGAAACGCATCCTAGTACAAGGATCACCGGATCGGGCAACAATAGGATGATTGAGCATGATAGTGATTCACTTGAAAAATTCAATTGTGCCAGCATTGGAAGTTTGATTGGCTGGGATAACGGCCCAGTACGTGCAGAATTAGAATATGATATTAACATTGCCAATATTCAACAGGAAGCTATGGAATATGCCTTATTGGGCACCAAGTGGTTTACGCCTAAGTCTAATACTGTTATAATAAGTTATCTTTTTAAAAATATAGCGCAGACATATACAGATCGGTTTGTCAAAATTATTGATCAATTAAATGTGGTACAGTAAAGTTGTCGCCAACCTTGGCGTTATCCCAGACTTCATAGCTCACTATGAATCAGAACTAAACTTGGCCAAAAATGATTGTCGTATCGCAGGCGTTGTAGAGAAAAACATCACTGCATTGCCGGGGATTACTGAACACCGCTTTAATCAACTACAAGAGATAGAAGCAGTGCTCAACTATCTCAACATTCAGTTACGTAAGATCCGACGTCGACACTTTCAAAAATATCTTGAAGGTTATGCTCGCGCATTGTCGAGTCGTGATGCTGAAAAGTATGTAGACGGTGAAGATGAGGTGGTTGATTTTGAAACAATCATAAACGAAGTTGCTTTGCTTAGAAACAAATGGTTGGGCATTATGAAGGGCTTGGATTCCAAACAGTGGATGACTGGGCATGTGGTTCGCCTGCGTACTGCTGGCATGGAAGATATATCTGTATGATGAACATTGTGGAAGTCAACGATGATGTAATATGGATATTAGTTTCATCTTTTAATTGCAATGATTTGGCACAAGGACGACTGCGTGAAAATATCCAGTTATACATTGACAAAGACATCGTAACACCCAAGATGTTGGCCCACCAAACTGTGGTTTTTAACACACTAGTTGAAGGTCACGGAAATGAAGAATACGAAGCTGCAGTTGTCAGTATACAGTCCGAGCCTTGGTTTAATCGCCAAAATATAATTTGGCTTAATAATGTCATTGGCGACAGTCAATGTCAACACATTAGTTTGCCCTGGCGTATGACCAACCATTGCGGATTTTTAAATTTTGTAAAAACCCTTGACAGAAATTGGGCGCAATCTCGTACAAAAGACTTTGTTTGTCTAATGCGACGTCCCAGTGGAAGTCGTGCATGGATATCTAACAAAATCAAAACAAAATATAACAACGATAGTTATGTTATGACTTTTGCTTGTATGCCAATTGACAGCAACGTTGGTACATACTGGAGTGACAACGATTCAGATATTAAACATCCACGTTATTTTTTAGATAAGCCTGCTGCTCAAGAAGATCAACACCTTCTTGATTGTTCTACAGTGTTTGATTGTTTGATCAACGTTATAGTGGAAACCAGCAATCAACTTGATGCCATGACGACCTCATGTTGGAAATCAATTTTCATCACTGAAAAAACATTTAAATGCTTTGCCTGGAGACAACTGCCACTATGGTTTGCAGTACCTGGCACAGTGCAAGCGGTAAGATTGGCCGGATTTGATTTATTTGACGATTGGATTGATCACAGTTACGATTCAATACAAGATCAAAATTTAAGATTTAATTTAGTATTTGACCAACTTGATCAATTGTTAATCAAAATTGCTCAACAAGGCGGGCTTGAAACTGTGTCTCAGTTGCTCAACGACAGGTTACACGCAAATTGGCAACGTATGCAACAACTTAATCATGAAAGTATGAGAGATTTTGAAACAGCAATTCAACAGATAAAACGTTTCTCTCTAACCAAAATATTGATCGTTTAGAATTGAAAGGACAATTATGAAAGCAGGAAAAGTCTGGGGAGTCACAGAGCTCCTTGAAGCCAATGGTGTTTTGGAATTCCATCGCATTGAAGCAGTCAAGGGTGGAGTTTGTAGCAAACACAAACACAAATACAAATGGAATGGATTCTATGTTGAACATGGCCAACTATTGATTCGTGTTTGGAAGAATAACTACGACCTTGTTGATGAAACTGTGTTAAACGCTGGCGAGTATACCAAAGTTGCACCCGGTGAGTATCATCAATTTGAAGCCCTAGAAGATACTGTGGCGTTTGAGCTGTACTGGGCAGAGTTTGATCACACCGACATCGAAAGAGAAACAGTGGGATTTGCCAAGGATGAGTAAGAAAGTATTGGTCACTGGCAATGCAGGGTACATCGGTGGACATCTAGCCAACATACTTCGACGACGCAAAAAGTATCAGGTTTGGGGGTTAGATTATGATCAACCACAGGTCGAAGTACACGATCACTTAAATGGTGATATTAGAACTATTCCCAGACTTGACTTTGTTGAGTTTGACACAGTAATACACCTGGCAGCACTGGTCAATGTTGGCGAAAGTGTTCGAGATCCAATCAGCTATTATCGTACCAACATTGCTGGCACTGAGAATGTGTTGAGTAAAATAACGTATAAAAACTTTATATTTGCCAGCACAGGTGCAGCAGCAGGTGCAGCCAGTCCCTATGGTATCAGTAAACGTGCTGCCGAAGATATAGTTGCACAACACTGCCAAGAAGAATCAATTCCTTATACCATCTTTAGATTTTATAATGTTATTGGCAGCGATGGCATCGCTCCTACAAATCCTGATGGGCTGATGCTTAATTTGATCAATGCTCAAAAGACTGGTGAGTTTACTGTGTTTGGCGACGATTACAACACTGTCGATGGCACTGCGATCAGAGACTATGTGCATGTCAACGAAATTTGTCATGCTTTGATAGAAGCCATAGAACGCCCGGCTAACTGTGTAGAGAATCTTGGACACGGGCAAGGACATTCTGTACTTGAAATGGTTGACTTGTTCAAACAAGTTAACACAGTTGATTTTAAAGTTAAATTAGGCCCTCGCAGAGCCGGTGACTTAGAACGCAGTGTATTAGATAATCCATCAAAGTATCTTCCAAATTTGTACAGTATCAAAGACTTGCTCAAAATCTAAATCTGACATAATGTACGCAGATAAATACCCACATGGAACATACCACTAGGGTAGAAAGAAAAATCAATGTTTAAAGTATTCATAGGATGGGATCCACGCGAAGCAGAAGCCGCCGAAGTTTGTCGTCATAGCATTTTGAAACACAGCACAATGCCAGTGCAAGTTGAGTTTTTAAAGCAATCAGTACTGCGTGATCAAAAGCACTATTGGCGCGATGTTGACCCCACTTCCAGTACAGAATTCACCTTTACACGATTCCTAGTACCCCATCTCATGGGTTACTCTGGATGGGCAGTGTTTGTTGATTGCGATTTTGTGTTTACTAGCGATATACGAGAATTGTTTCAACACATGGAATCAAAGTTTGCAGTTCAAGTGGTCAAGCACAAATATCAGCCCACCAATAAAATCAAAATGGATGGACAAGAACAGCATCCATATCCACGTAAAAACTGGAGCAGTATGATGTTGTTTAACTGCAGCCATCCCAGTTGCAAAAATCTTACTCCTGAAGTAGTAAACACACAAACCGGGCAATACTTGCATAGATTTGAATGGGTCAACGGCAATCTTGACATTGGTGGTATTGGCCCTGAGTGGAACTGGCTAGTCAACTGGTACAAAGAACCCAAAGACGGCACTCCCAAAGCTATTCACTATACCGAGGGTGGCCCTTGGTTTGAAAACTATCGTCACTGCGAGTACGGTTGGCACTACGCCGACGCCTATCAGAGTTGGCAGAAAAGTTTTCAGATTCCCCCAGTTCCACATCAGTTTGAAAATATCCCCCCAAAGATGACAGAATTATTTGAAAAAATAATTTCTTATCGCGTAGATCCTGCGGCACAGTACTATCCAGAGTCAGACTACGAGCAAATAATAAAGGATTTAGCCATGCTTAATAACAAGGCTGTAGTGGCCGTTGAAGCCGACACTGTTGAGGAAGCCAGTGGTAAACTTGAAGCAAAAGGACAAAATTATGATCCATTCCTAAAGAGTTTTATTTTAGGATCAGGTGGACAAATTTCAGTCTGGGACAAAACAGCCGAAGATAAAACTCCCATGGTGTTGCGCGGTGTCACCAAGCGCAAACACATGGATGCTTGTCGCGCTGCTGGGAGAGATTTTTATTACATTGACACCGGATACTTTGGCAATGGACGTAAGAAAACCTATCACCGTATCACAAAAAACAACATGCAATATCTTGGTGAAATCAAACATCGCTCACGAGATCGCTTGTCAACCACAGGGTTTGCCTCAAGAAAGTTTAGACCTGGTGCAAGTATTTTGTTGGCACCGCCCAGCCAAAAACTATTGATGTGCTATGGTATTGATCTAGACAAGTGGTTGGAAGAAACCATAGCCACTATTAGATTATGGAGTGATCGTGAAATCATAGTACGCAACAAGCAAAGTCGTTCGGTGCGTCAGAGTTCGGATACCATGGAAATGGCGCTAGAACGCAACATTCATTGCTTGGTTACCTTTTCAAGTATTGCAGCAGTAGAAGCAATCATGATGGGCAAGCCAGCAATTACCCTGGGACCAAGTGTTGCTAATCCAATCACATCTCGTGATCTCAAAGATATTGAAACCCCTCACATTCCCACACTTGACGAAGTTGAAGAGTGGGCTGCACATTTGGCCTATTGCCAATTTACAGAACTGGAAATGCGTGATGGCACTGCCTGGCGCATATTAACCGAAGATGCATGATGTAGTAGTGTATTTCAGCAGTTTACAAAAGCAAACCGCCAGTAGAAAAATTGATGTTTTACAGGCCTTTGCTGATGGTGCACGGTCACAGGGTGCTGCAGTACATGTTGAAACCAGTTATAATGTAAAACCTGCTCGTCTAGCAGTGATATTGGGTTGGCCTAGTCCGTTGCAGGATGGTCCTAACATACGTTTACGACAAGCAGTGGTCAAAGAACAAAAACGTCACAACAATCATGTCATGGCCATTGATGCCAGTACGTTTAAATTTCATGACCCCAATGGAAAATATCTAAGATATAGCCTCAATGGCGTGTTCTACGATACTGCGGAGTATGCCAACAAAAACAGCGATGATTCGCGTTGGAATGTCATCGGCCAAGACTTAAATTTACAAATGCAACCCTGGCGCGATCGTGGTAGTTATGTGTTACTGTTGATGCAACGTGATGGTGGATGGTCGATGAAGGGAATGAATCCTATTGAATGGGTTCAAAATAAAATTCACGAAGTTCGATCAGTCACTGACCTTCCTATCTTAGTACGTCCGCATCCAGGCAAACATATTGATCTATCACAATTGGCACAGTTTAATGTCATGCTTAGTCCCAGTAAACAACGATCCTTGTATGATGATTTGTCAGATGCAAAATCAGCATGTGTGTTTAACTCTAGTTCGGGAGTGGCTCCAATCTTGGCCGGAGTGCCGTTGGTAGTTGACGATCAAAGTTCAGTGTGTTGGGCGGTGTCTCATCATGATGTTGCTCGTATCAAAGAACCAGAATTCTTTGCTAGAGAACAGTGGATTCAAGATCTAGCAGCATGTCATTGGAGCGACGAAGAAAGTCGTCGGGGTCTGGTTTATCAAAAGTTCCTGCCGTTTATTCAATAATCAGACTGATAGGCGTTGTCCACATGCCAATCTGCTTGGTAAGGTTCGGGCCCTTTGAAATAGATATACAAGTCTGACCCCTGCCAGTCTTTGAACTGATCCCAATACCATTGTTGTGTACGTTGGACTGAGAAGTATTGCTTGTCGTACAATTCTTGTTTTTTGCTTTTGACTGGTGTTGCAGGATCCAGCAATCCAACAAAACAAAATTTAGTTGCATAACTCATCAGTAACTCCACTACCCAAGGCATATCATCATCAGGAATGCTGCCCACCACCTGTGTACATATCACACAATCAAACTTTGAACCTGCCACTGGCAGCTGATCAATTCCAGGCACACAAGGGTCGTACATAAAATAAGATTCAATGCCAATGCGTTGATCCAATGTCATCTCCGGAGTAAACACATTGAACTCAGGTGTTGGCCATGGTACTGGCACAGTGTATTGTTCGCCACGGCCGCAGCCATAATCAAGCATGGTCTGAGCCTGGTACTTGGAAACTAGATCAGCAATATGCAAGTGATACTTTTTGCTGTCATTGCCGCCCCAGCCCTTGCCGCGAAGATGGTAGTTCTTACCTTGTTCAACACTCGTATTATAATATTCGCTGGGCATTTTTTGGGTTCTTTAAACTCCACCAAGCTACTGCTGCATCGTTTTTGTGATATTGAGATACAAAGTCATAGGTAATTTGCCACTCATCAGGATGTTTATAATTGTTCCTTATCAGGGGCATGTGAGTTCGCACTGTATAAGCACGAGTTTCGGGCAACATCAATAATCTAAACGTTCTATTTCCACTTTTTAATTTTTTAATGTTTTGACCTTCCCACAGTGGGGTGTCAGTTGGGGGTATTTTTGCTCGGTTGGCACATATCACAAAGTCTTGTACTTTGGGAAATCCTTGAGCTGGAATACGATTATAGGTTGTCCCAAAGTCTGTAAGCAACTCCATGCCAATGTATGAAAGATCATTTTCATCATTGACAATCATTGACAGTTCTTTGAAAACGACGTCAACCGCAGCATCGCTTAACCAAACATCAGTGCGCATTTTGATTATGTATTTCTCAGACATCAGTGACAATGCTTTGTAAAAATCCCAGACCTGGACAACACCTGATAGATCACTGGGGCAATTTCTTGGCCAAGCCTGGTCCCATGTGTAATCATAAATTTGTATAGGCCAATTTTCTCTTAACCTACTCCATAATTTTTCATGGTTGGCCCGACCAATGTCGGCAAATTTTGTTTCGCCTATATAAAATATACCTATCATAATTTTTGCCAATTCCACCAGTTATTGCTACAAATTTCTTGGGGGTCAGACCCCTGCTGTTGCCGCCACCAGTTCACGGCATCCTGCATAAGGTGTGGCAACATCAAGTTTTTCTTCACGGATTTGATTTTATCATCAACAATGTAACTTTGTATGTAGTCACGACACACCAACATATCGTCGGGGTACTTGATATAATCTTGACGTATCAAATAAATTTGGCACAGTATTCTATAAGTCTTGACTGTCTGCTCCCATCTGTCTTCGCCAACTTGAGCATTGGGCACAATATATCTAAACGTTTTATTGCCACTGCGACGTTTGTTGGGAATAACTTGGTCCATTTTTGCCATTACAGACTCAAAACTTTTTAAACTATCTCTGCGAGCTGCCACAACAAAATCTTGTACATGTGGGTCATAATTGATGTCAACCGCTAATTTTAGATTTTCTTCCCCAATAGTGTCGTTGACCCAATCACTACCAAAGTATGCTATGCCGTACTCATTGTTGACGAGTGCTTGTACTTCGTTGACCATGACCGCTATGCTAGAGGCGGTGAACCATAGATCAGTTCTCAATCTAATCACAATGGGTTCTTGTGTACGTTGCACACTGCGCATAAAATCCCAGACCTGTACTGCACCGCCCTGTCCTCGACGATACACAACATCTGGGTCATCAATGTCCAATGGAGGATCATAGGGGCATTCACCACGGTCAGGATCATCTCTGGTGAATCTATATACGTTGACGGGTGCTAGTCCATTTAGACAATCAATCAACAGTTTATGATTGGCCACGGCTATGTCTTGATTGTGTCGCACATCACCGGTATAGAACACTGCTATCACAAAAAGTCTCCCATGGTATCGCTGTCTCGGGGTATGTTGACGGCTATGGCTCTTGGATAAGGGTTGGCAGTGTTGTAATCGTTAATTAATATGCGTTTGACATTCTTTAATCCAGTGATCAAAGTAAAATCTCTGAATCCCAGATCTTCAAGCATGGAGTAGATTTCATCATAACGTTCTGTGGGTCGTGCAGTGGTAAACATCAGTTGCGATCCTTGAGCAACCATGTCTTGAATTAATTTGATATTCTTAACCAAGGGCACAGGTGGCTCACCAAATTCTTCTCTGGTTTGTGCATGTACCACTGTACCGTCAATGTCACAAAAGATCACAGCCAAATCATTATAAGCATGCCAATCTTCGGCAGTACCAACATCAACGTATTGATCAACAGTCTCAGCAAAAAACATATTACCTTGTGACAAGCAGTGCTGTATGACATGGCTGACAAATATTTCGCCATTGCGATAGTGTAATTCATCATAGGCATTGACAAATATTTTGGCACTAGCAAATTTGTATCCGCCTACACAAAATAAATCGCCAATAATTTGTTTTTCCGCAATGTCAGTGATGACATTGTGCTCATCGATACGTACAAAACTCTTACTGGTCAGCCGCTTTAAAATTTCATGATGAGCAATGTCGCTGACACACACATAATTACCAGGTGGGTTGTTGTGAGAAAAAAAGCTATCGCAGTCTTTGATCAGTATTTCACTGTCAAGATCAATGTTAGCTCGTGCAATTATTTCACGAACTGTATGAGCTGGGCCCGTTGTAGGCTGATCTAATATCACATGATTGATACGATCGCTGTATTTTTCTTTGAGGTACCTAAGCACTGGATACGACTCTACATGCTCTTTGAGTACACCAATTGTGACGCGATGTTGACCGACATATTGTTCAATGGCACGTTCAATCATCATGGATCCGTTGTGATCAGTCAGTGTGTATTTTGGCCGCATGCCCGGAAAGCGAGTGCTTAGGCCAGCAGCTGGTACTATTATTTCCATAAATTTTCAATTGCCTCTACAATAAATTTTTGTTCTTCGCTGTTGGAATCACAATAACGGTAAATGCGCAATAACATCAAGGTCAGCAATGCAGGATTGTCAGCATCAGGCCATTGGGTCAGTAATCCTTGTTGTAGGTACTGTAGTGTTGCATCAAGGTCTGCAGGATTGTTGCGTAGAAACCAGCCGCATTCAATGTCTTGACGAAGTTTGCAGATATCAAAAATATAACTGTTCCATATTCCACTCTGGGAATCAATTAGATAAAATCCTTTGGTGGGATGCCACAATATGTTTTCAAGTGTTAGGTCGCCATGATAGTGACTTTTGGGTAGCTTGGTGGGCACACGGTTTAAAATTTCCTCAGCAGTGAATGGCATTGCATCAAGGTCAATCATATCTAGCCAATGTTCCATGATGTCACGGTAATCAGTCCACTGCACAGACATGGTAAACTTGGTTAGAGTCAACTTTAAAAAATCTAGCAGTGGTTCAGGATCTTGCTCAATCAAGTATGTGCGCATGTCAAGGCCATCAATGTATTCCATGTCTATGGTATCATCAAACACATGATATATTTCTGGCATTGGCACTGACGGAATTTGTTTTGCCAATACTGTGTATCTTTCAAGATTCCTAGCAATGTTACCTTGCTTGCGCACAAATAACCGGCCGTGTTTGGTCATCAAGAAAATCTTGCTGCCACTATAGCCGTGAAATTGTTGTACAATACGTGCTGCCATTATTTCGTTACCACCACTCTTGAGTCAATGCTACTTTTACCAAATTGGTTAGGTTGTATCTCTGTACGAGAAAACCCAGCTTCTCGAAACAAACGACACATTGATTCGGCGCTGTATCCCCACTTGTGTAACATTGTGGGATCAGGATAACGTGCCGAGTCACCGTAGATACCAGACACTGTGCGTTTGGTCAGCCGTTTGTCTGTGGTCCAAAAACAATCAGGATGTTTTACAACCTCCAGGCACATTTTTAGCAGGTCCGGCCACTCCATGGCAACAGATCCTCCAGGACGACATATTCTATAAAACTCACAGAACATAGGCATCACATATTGTCGGCTGAGATGCTCCACCACATGTACAGTGAGTATTTCATCTACGGTGTTGTCTGCCAGTGCAAATGGCTTGGTGATATCTTGTATCACAACATCAGGATCGTACTGCATATACTCACCGTCTACGTTGATCCATCCTGGAAGTTTTACAGTGCCACAGCCAAGATGCAAGCGCACTGGGTGTCCAGCGGATTTAAAAGTTGCTACTACTTCGGCTAACATTTTTTTGTTCCAAGCATATTAATAGACAAATATTTAATATATTTCTTAGCTTTCCGTCCAGCCTCATCAAAATCAGAAATTATCATTTTACGTTCAGAAATTTGATCCATTTCTTGAAATTGAATATCATCTGCCGAGGTGCTCGACCAAGCAAAATTGCTCCATGTAAAATCTGGCTATAGGTACTCTATAGCACTGTGAGGAAATCTATAATAGTCTTTGGGGTATCCATGGTATCGCCAAACCCACGGAACTGCAATGTACAATTTGCAACCAGGCTTTACTAATTCTGATATTTTTTCAGCCATGACCCAGGGATTTGGTACATGCTCCATTACACTGCAGCAGATCACAAGATCAAAGTGATTTTTTGGCAACGGATTTTCAGGAGCTGTTAAATCGCAAACAACGTCAACATCAAGTCCGGGCTCAATGTCGGTGCCAACATATTCTGCAACTCTGGGACCGTCACCTTTGGTGGGGGCAAAGTATCCTCGAAACCCAGTAGAGTTTTCTCTAGCTCCAACTTCTAATACCGAACCGGTCACTTCGGGACATACTGTCTTGATATAAATTAAATCATGTGGACTACCCATGTATAACTCCTAACCATCGTTGTGCTATTGCCTGAGGACTATAATTTTCAATAGTATGTTGTTGTCCGGCTTGAATCTTCATCAGTGTTTTGCCTGGATGCTCTCGGGCCCAGCGAATTCCCAACATTAGATCTTGCTGTTGCCAGGTCCACGCTTCAAATTCTACATAACTGGCCAGCGGTGTTGTAACTACAAATTTACCACTCATCAATCCATCAATGAGACGATTGGCGCTTTTGGTATCAGTTCTATAATTAGTATGTACCACCGGAATAAACACTATGTCTGTGGCAGATAGAAGTTGCCCTTGCAACTCCCAGTTCCACTCTACAAAATGTAACCTATCAAAATTCACACCTGAGAATACCCCACGCCTCTGACGCTCTATCATCTTGTTTTTTATTCGATCAGCCTTGGCAGTGATTATTGTGAACTGATAATTTTTAATTTGTGATTCAAGTTGCTGCCAAAGTTCTACCCAAGGCACAAACTTTAAACTGGCACTGCTGCCAAACCACAATAATTTTATGTCACTGCCGGGCGCAAAACAAGGTTCTAATACTGGACGTTCTGCTGGATCTGGAATCACTGTACTGTCACGTCCGGTGGCTTCCTTGACACTGATGCCCATTTGTTCGCTGTTGACCGTTATGGCATCGGCAACAGCACAGCAAGGTGCATATTCTTCTTTTTCATCAAACTTGTTGTCGCAGAGATCATAAATGGTATGTGCTCCAAGCCGTTTGGCTTCAAGTATATCTGTGGGTTGAGAATTTTTTAAGAATATCACTGTGGTGTTGGCATCAACTCCATCAAGGCTGCGTCCACATGTGGCATTGTAGCCCATACTGACCAATGTGTTGGCCATGAGCTCGCCGCGGAGTCTATGACTGGCACGTTTGTTCTTAAATCTGCCACTAAAAAATACAATCTTATAATTTTCAGCATTTACCATCCCATGATCCAATCATCCTTGACTTGGTCCAGCCGTACCATTCCCCATTCTCGCAGCAATCCAACAGCAGCATGTTGCCCGTATTGATTGCTATATGCGTCATGAGGTTTTTGCTCTACTACCACAACAGGGCGACATCTCTGAATGGTTTCTTTGGCACCTTGTATTATGCGATACTCAAATCCCTCGCAGTCCATTTTAATGTAGTCAATGTCATTGTAGTTGTAGTCATCAAGTCTGCGTACCTCAGTATCACCATTGCCCAGACTGTCGGGGTCAATGTGAGTGTGTCCCATGTTGTCCATGGTGATGTTCATGCGAGCAGTAGTGGCTTGATCGCCTAGGGCAATTGATTCAACATGTAACTTTGTGCTGTTGACATTCTTTGTCAAGCAGTCACGAAATATTTCCACGGGTTCAAACGCAATCACTGATTCAAAACGTTCACATAGATCACGACTCCAAAGTCCAACGTTGGCACCAATATCTAGGGAAACTCTAAAATTTTTAACATAAGTCAGGCTACGATCTCGTACTTGATATTGATAACGTGCAGGCCCTCCTTTGGTAACGCTCTTGTTCAGCATCTTTTGGAAGTGGGTTTCACCATTGGGAAACCACCAGCCCATGAATTCATTCATCAAATGTTTCCTTTATAATGTGATGTGCTGTGCCATCAGCAAGTTCTTTGTTGTTAAATTGCCCATAGGCAAGATGATTGGCCCATAGTTGTCTTTCTGCATCGTCGGGAAACCAGGGCGTTTCAAGTTGTGATAAATCAGTGTTGGCCACTGGACGAGCAGCATTAGATGGAGCCAACGCAAATGCCGGGACTCCGGCCAACACAGCTTCTGTAGCAGCAATTGAGTTAAATGTCACCAATGCCCAGACATCATCTTGTAGGGCCGTTTCCATGTCACTGACCAAACGTTGACGACGATTGGGATTACGATCACGAATCTCAATGGGCCGATCTGTGTACTGTTTGATCAAGTTCACAGTGTTGCTGGTCCAGGTGTCTAGGTCTACCCCATAAAACTTGCAAGGCTTTTCATCGGGCACTGCCAACAAAATCTTACTGCCACGGTGCCTTAATGGCAATATAGGATGCTGCAGTCGTCGCCAGCGATCATCAGGTCTTGGCACGACCGCATCGTGCTGCAAATTGTTTGGTACTAAGCGGTGCCAAATTTTAAAACCATGCGGATTAATTGGATTACGGCGGTTGCCTATGTATCCTGAATCCATGTACAAAAATCTACGTCCATCTTCCCAACACTGCTTCATGATCTTGTGTTTGAGAATGCCACGAATTACCAACGGTGCCGGACTGTCTTCGTAACGCCAGGTTTCCAACACAGTGGGTACGACTTTTGCACCCTGTGCAAATAATTCAACGTATTCGTCTGTGCCATTTTTGCTGAGATAGATCCAATTCTTCACTACTGATCTCTCCAATAGCTTTCTGTGCGCTGGACCTTTAGATCTCGTTGTAGACTTTTGCCGGTGTTTTTTCTGTCGCCTTTGAGATGATCAAGATATGCACCCCACAGAGAATTGATCAGTGGATGGCCTTCGCCAGTGATCAATCCTGCGGCCCAGTCACGTTGACGCAAGCCGTCAATGCGTAGACGTACAGCATCAAACACAAAACTATCATGCCATTCATCTAAAAGAAAAATACCTTGCTCGGCCTCATCGTACATGTGTTGAAATTCTCGTAGGAATCGTTTGATGCCTTTGGTATGCAATTGCATTGCGTACAGGCCACATTCACTGAACTTTCCACGACGTCCAAGATAGCACAGGTCATGTTGATCTTTGCACATCGCATCTAAAAATTCTTCAGGTATGACGCTGTGACATACGGTGTCGGCATCCATCCAAATTAACCAGGGCGTAGTGACAGTTTGAGCAGCATGGAACACCGCATAGACTTTGTGCGAGAATCGCACTGCATTCCATTTGAATCCTTTGCCGGCATCCTTGCGTTTTGACCTCACAGGATCGCCACTGACATCACCATTGGCTCGGGGCACTGCAGCCCAGGTCTGTTTGAATTGAACCAGTCCTGGTGATGACTCTTCAAGATCATACACTTCAATATTGTGTTGAGTGTGATTGACTAGATGTTTACACCCTTCGGCATAAACTCTCAGCGTTACAGTGGCGGGCCAGGTTTGAGCAAAAGTGTCAATCATACGTTGACCGTATTGATTATAACCTGCTTCATTAAACGTAGTAAGTATAGTATATTTCACAGGGATATTTAGTGGTACGTACTCTAGCCTGGTTTCAAAATAGCTGTGCTTTAAACGCCAAGGAACCCATGCAGGCCTTGCTGGCCGGTGCGCTGCGCCACGGTATTGAAGCACGTCCGGGCGCAATGGATGCCGATGCTGCAGTGATTTGGTCAGTGTTGTGGGCAGGGCGCATGCGAGCCAACCAGGTAATTTACGAGCATTATCGTCGTGTAGGAAAGCCGGTGATTGTTGTTGATATTGGCGCATTGCATCGCGGGCACACTTGGAAAGTGGCAGTAAACCATGTCACTGCCCAGGGTTATTATGGACACCAAGAAAATTTGGATTATGATAGACCCACACAGCTAAAGGTCAAACTACAGGATACGGTGCCCACATCAGCAGCAGTGCTGATATGCAGTCAACACGCACACAGCTTGCAAATGGCCGAATGGTCAACACAAGACGCCTGGATTGAGCATCAGATTGCCAGAGTAAGGCAACACACAGATCGTGCCATTGTGGTCAGACCACACCCACGCAGCCCTGTGTTTGGTAAATGGCCAGGTGTTGCTGTGCAGGTGCCACAAAAATTGCCCAATACCTATGATAGTTTTGACATGGAGCTGACATACCATGCAGTGATCAATCATAACTCTGGACCAGGAATACAGGCAGCAATAGCCGGGACTAGACCCATAGTTGATGCCACAAGTTTAGCGTCGCCGGTGTCAACAACTTTAGATAAATTAGAAGATGCATACACAATTGATCGGCAGCAGTGGTTAGTTGAAATTGCACATACTGAATACACAATTCCTGAATTGGTTTCAGGACAGTGGGTAACACGAATAGAAAAGGCATTACATGGCTGATAAAAACGCCAAACGCCAACGGCGCATCGCAGAAAATGCAGCAAAACAAATAGAGATTGCCCGACTCACTCAAGCCGAAACCAAGGCACAACACCGCCTAGCTAAAATACAAGCACGACAGAACAAATCTATGGACAGAGAACCATCATTACCTCCTGCAGTAACCGGGGAGATTGATGTTGCCTGTGTGATACATGGTACAACTTACGGTTGGGAGTATGTGGAACGTCTACACAGCATGGTCACACGAAATCTATCGCACAGTGTAAGATTTCATGTTTACACCGAAGAGTCAAGACCGGTCCCTGATACAATGATAAAGCATAGCCTGGTAGATTGGCCCAACATTTTTGGCCCGCGAAAAGGATGGTGGTACAAAATGCAAATATTCAATCCTGACCATCATGCAGGCCCATTGCTGTATTTTGATCTTGACACTGTGATTGTTAAAAATATAGATTGGATACCCAAACAGTCCACCAGGTATTTCTGGGCACCTAGGGATTTTCGTAGCCTGTGGCGAACAAATCACAGTGGAATAAACTCCAGCGTAATGTGGTGGGACACAGTTCGATATACTTGGATGTGGGAGGAATTTCAAAAAAGAGATATCCATCATTTATCTCGCATACATCACGGTGATCAGGACTATATCAGTGAACTGTTGACCGAACGTGATTTACGGTATTTCCCCCCAATGAGTACTGCCAGCTGGCGCTGGCAATGTTTTGACGGCGGTATGGACTTCCGCACAAGAAAATACCTAAGTCCAAATTCAGGAACCAGTGTGGATTTTCGGACTACGGTGCTGATTTTTCACGGGAGTCCCAAACCACATGAATTATCCGCTGATCCGATAATTCAAAATTTTTGGCAATGATAAATAACTGAGGGAGATAATATCAATGAGCATTCGCACAATTACAGTTAACGGTCGAGGATACAACACATCAGCAGCTGAAATATCAGTTGTAGTCAATGATGTAGCAGTTTACAGTGGGCCAGTCTGGACCAACGCATTCAATGACGGGCAATTGTTTCAATTTAATGTAAATGTTGATGATTTGGACGAAGCTCAAACTCTTGCAATCACCAACGAGAATTGGCGCACAACAATGGTCAAAACTCAAAACATTGTCATTACTCCATTAGTTGGAGATTTAAGTGTGGGTCAGATTGTTTCCCCAATCTTGTCCCCTGGCGATTCGGCTTTGGTGTATGATTCCCTAAACTATGTATGGACACCACCGGCCCCGTCTACTAATGAAGATCCCACATATAATCCAACAGTAAATGATGTCACAGTCACAGTTGACAGAACTACTGGGTCAATTGGAGAGTGGCATTATCAAGTCACACAGAATTCGGTGTTGAAATTCAATATTGATGTTATGAATGTATTAACTTTACCTGCATAAAGTTGCAATCTTATTAACTAACCCTGCGATGCGGGGTTTTTTATTGACCAATAATCCCAATATCGCTATAATAGAGTTATATTAATCAAAAAGGACAGTAAATGACAGCTCCAGTATGCCCACATTGCAATATCACAATGACTCCACGTCATTTCCATGGCTACTACGAAATATTTGCTTTTTGGCAATGCTGGTGCGCAGTAATTCCCAATGCCACTGTGGCTGCAGGTTCATATTCCCATGTCACTGAAGGTGTCCCAGTTGACGCCAACGGTCACGCAATCGAAGCCTGGCATGACGAGCTGGTTGACCAATAATGCCCAATTTGCTATAATACTGACATACTAATAAAACGGAGCAAAGCAATGTCTACTATTCTAGTCCGCTGCGGCGTGTATCGTAACCAAGTTGTTAAAAATCAAACTTTTGAGTTAGTCAAGGGTTTCCAAACAGGTCGCAAAGGCGGCTTTGTTACAGTAAAATCAGCAGATGCATTTGGCCCCGAATTTGATGTAGTACGTATCAAAGTTAACGGGATTAACGATATTGAATATGTTGCAGGAGAAGCTATGCAAAACAAAGTAATTGAAATGCCCAAAGCCGCAGCCCCACAAGAAACTGACGAAGAAATTATGCAACGGATTGAGAATCGTTTTAACATTCTTGACGACATGACCAAAGCCACTATCAGTGGTGACATTCGTGCAATGATTGTTGTGGGTCCTCCGGGTGTGGGCAAGAGCTACGGCGTTGAGTACCAGTTAGAAAAAGCCGGAATCTTTGACAAGATCTCAGGCAAGAAAATGCGTTACGAAGTCATCAAAGGCGCAATGACTCCCATTGGATTGTATTGCACTCTGTACAAATACTCTGATCCCAAGAATGTTCTGGTGTTTGACGACTGTGACTCAATCCTTATGGAAGACCTTGCACTGAACATCCTCAAAGCAGCCCTGGATTCGGGCAAGAAGCGTAGAATTTATTGGAACTCGGATTCCAGCATGTTACGTCGTGAAGGCGTACCAGATCAGTTTGATTTCAAAGGTTCGGTGATCTTCATCACTAACTTGAAGTTTGACAACCTTAGAAGCAAGAAGCTGCAAGATCACTTGGAAGCCTTGCAGAGTCGTTGTCACTTCTTGGATCTAACACTCAACACCATGCGCGACAAGTTCTTACGCATCAAGCAGATCTTCCGCAAAGGTGACTTGTTTCAGGACTACGACTTGACGATCGAACAAGGCGAAGAGATTCTGCAGTTCATGAACAATAACAAAGATCGTCTGCGTGAAATGAGCTTGCGTATGGCACTGAAGATTGCGGATTTACGCAAGGTCAGTCCCAACTGGCAAAGCCTGGCAGAGAACACTTGTATGCGTAATAGTTGATTGCTCCGGGGCTTTGGCCCCTAGAATTGGACTAATTCGCTCTAGTTCAATTCTTTTAATAGGCATCTTAGGATGCCTATTTTTTTGACTTTTTTACAAGCTGATGCTATAATTACAACATGGACATTCACAATGCTAAGAAAAAGCTCGTTGTTGAACCACCGCGTCAGATGTATAAGTGGGCTCGAATCTTCAACCGATTGCAATGCAACTTTTTTGAAGAACAACCCATCAAACTACGCAGAGAAAAACAAATTGAGGACTTTATCCGTTTAAACGGATACTATAGCGTGAAGTTTGTCACTGACACTGACTTGTTTGACAGCATGACTGACATTGTACAGTCCGATGATGCCGACTTGATAGTGATAACTGATCAACGTTTTAGTCGCTACCCCTGCCCGGTAATCATTGAGCGTATAAAGGATCGGCTGGGAGAGTTCTCTGCCCTGTATCTTTGTTTGAATAGATGCTACATCAACGTTGACAACAGCTATCACGATCCGTCGTTGAGTGCGCATTATCCCCTGGCCATAACACAATGGCTTCAACGCAGTTTGCCAGACCATGACGTCATTGATCTCAGTTTGGATTACGATGAACGTGGATTGAGTTTTACCTGGGCAGTGCCTGACCGGCATTATTTCATCAGGAACAAATGACAAAACTTATTGAATTCTTTGACCAAGCCACAATAAAGTCCGACTGGCGAACACAGTACATACGCTATCGCTTGGGCCGTCTCAAGCATCAGTATTGGCTAATCAATAGAAAGAATCCCACTGAAGCCATTGTTGACACGTACGATTATCAGATTTTGAAGAACTGCCAGCCTGGCACCACAGTATTTTTTGCCAGTGCCGGGCACTATCTTCGTGATGTGTTTCCTGAGATTGAAGTGGTGGAAATGCATCCTGTGGTCAAAACATTTTATCCTGCTGCGCATATCTGCGAACAGCGGCAGGCCCTTGTTGAATTACCGTTTCGTGCTGATAACTTTGCTGTGGTCAACAATCGCGGAGATCATTGGGTTGATGTGCAGGGACTAACCCAGCATATCGGGCATTATACCCAAGCAATGAATCCTGGTTGTAGATTCTTCTACAGTTTCAGAGACACGCAGATAGTGGTCAATAGACTGACTACAAATTTAACATCGCATTTTATAAATTGGGCACTGAGTCTTGAACAAGAATGTGGATTATCGCTGGCATGGTTTGATGTTGGGTTTCCACGCAAGCAGCCAAATCACAAGGCTCAGTATGATACTTTGGAAATGCCTGATACCACAAATGGCAATTTAAAGTTTTGGTTTGTTTATCAAGGTAAGCCATGGCTGATAGTTTAAATTTTGTTGTTTATATGGGCGGGTGTTGTGGGGACTTAATCTCAGCGTTGATTGATCCTCACACTGCACAGTTTAAAAACACCACAGTGACGTTTGACTCTGACAGAACACGGCTCAAGAAGCCACACATGTTTGCCAGTGATGAAGACAAGGATCAATACCTCTTGACGGCATCCTCTAAGTATCAATCTATTCCCAGCCATGATCTAGCTTATCATATTCGCAAGCAGCACAAGTTCACAGGTATTGCAGTTAAATATTGGGGCGTGGCATTGTGGGCAGCCGGCCGATTTAAAGAATTACATCGCCCGCATGTATGGGCAGAAATGACTGCTGTCTGCGGTGCTGATACAGTAGAGGGCTATGCGCAGATGATGATTGATTTTTCAAACCTCATTGCTCAACACACAGATAGCATTGTGACATTGGAATCCATATGCGACGGTACTGCATTAGATAATCCAATTCTACAACATGCCAACAAAGAGTTTTATGAAAATTGGTTGAATCTACAGACTGGGATCGTATTGCCATGACATTTTGTTTTGCACCCTGGAGTAACTTAGAAATACTGCCCAGTGGAGAAATTTTACCATGCTGTAAATTTCAAAACACACATTACCCCACATCATACAACATCAAGCAAAATACCATTGATGAATACCGGCAGAGCACTTTGCTGGCCAATATCAAACATGATTTTCAACAAGGACAATGGCCACAAGGATGCGAACGTTGCCAGATAGAGGAAGCGAATGGGATTGAAAGCAAGCGGCAACTTGACTACACTCGTTGGCAACAGTACTATGATGACTATGATTTAAACAGCAACACATTGTTGACTGTGAGTTTGGCCTTGGGAAATACTTGTAATTTAAAATGTATTATTTGTAGTCCATATGAATCAAGCAAATGGAGCAAAGAATACAATGATTTGTACAACATCAAAATTGAATCAATTGATGATATACGACAAGATGTAATCAGTAACCTGACCACAATCGCACCCAACCTGGTACATATAGACATGCACGGTGGTGAACCATTGTTGTCGGGTATCAAACAACATCAAGCATTGTTGGACCATTATATTGCACAAGGACAAGCCCCGTACATCTCAATACACTATACTACCAATGCTACATTGTTTCCGGACACAGCCTGGCTGCAACGTTGGAGTTATTTTGCTGAAGTGGATTTACAGTTGAGTATTGATGGCACGGAGCACCAATTTGAATATCAACGTTATCCTGCCAACTGGGATGCAGTGGTTGCCAATATCAAACAATACATTGAATTACAACAACTGCCAAATATCAAACTCAGTGTAGCTCATACCGTGAGTGCATACAATATTTTTTACATTGAAGAATTTGTTCAATGGTGTAATCAAATTGGATTACCTAGACCCTGGATGGGCAAACTACATCAACCAGCGCATCTAAGACCGTCAGTTTGGCCCAAACCGGCCAAAGCGGCCATTGTAAATAAATTACAATCAAGTATAATTGAAGATGTGCGTGTATGGGCCAAGTTGATACAAAACACCGATGACAGCAAATTGTTTGAACAGTTCCAGCAGTTCGTTCAACGACACGATCAATATCGCAATTTGAATTTTCAAACTACCTTTCCCGAAATGGCCAAATACCTATGAAAAGATGCACCATACACATACGGGACGAAGTAAACATCAAGATTGAAGGACTTGACCTAGAGGCAAGACGTACTCTAGTGAACAAATTCAAATACGAGGATCCACGTGCTAGATATCTTCCTTCGGTGCGGCTAGGACGCTGGGATGGCAAGGTAGCTTATTTTCAATTAGGCGGCAGCACCTATGTAAACTTACTGCCTGACATCATACCCATTTTAGAAGAAATGCGGTATGATATTGAACTAGACGATCAAAGAACCTACAGCGTCAACTACAACTTTACAGAAGTTGTTGCCAACAGTTATCAACATTGTGTTTGGCCCAAGGGTCATACGCGAGCTGGGCAGTCTATGGAGTTGCGTGATTACCAAGTTGAAATCATCAACAACTTTTTGAAGAATCCCCAAAGCATACAGGAAGTGGCAACAGGTGCAGGTAAAACTGTGATCACAGCAGCACTCAGTGACGCAGTGGGTGCGCATGGCCGCAGTATTGTAATTGTGCCCAACAAGAGTCTTGTCACCCAGACCGAAGCCGACTATTGTAACATGGGCTTAGACGTGGGCGTGTTCTTTGGTGACCGTAAAGAGTTTGGACGTCAGCATACTATATGCACCTGGCAAAGTCTAAACATCTTGTTGAAGAACACTCAGAATGCCAACGCTGACATCACCATTGGTGATTTCCTAGAAGATGTAATATGTGTGATTGTTGATGAAGTACACATGGCCAAAGCTGATGCATTAAAGACCCTGCTCACAGGTGTCATGGCACATATACCCATGCGCTGGGGTCTTACTGGCACAGTGCCCAAGGAAATGTTTGAATTTCAAGCTCTGCATGTGAGCCTCGGGCCAGTGATATCGCGGCTGGCAGCAGCAGAGCTACAGGAACGTGGTGTGTTGGCACAGTGCCATGTCAACATTGTACAACTGGTTGATCATGTAGATTACAGTAATTATCAAAGTGAGCTTAAATACTTGTTGGAAGAGTCAGGTAGGCTAGATGCCATGGCTCAACTGATTCAACAAGTCAACGCCACCGGCAACACTCTAGTGCTGGTAGATCGTGTAGCAGCTGGGCAGGCACTGGTTCAACGACTAGGTGAACGTGCTGTGTTTGTTTCAGGTGCAACCAAAGCAAAAGACCGACAGGATGAATATGACCAAGTGGCAGAGGCAACAGACAAAATTATCGTCGCAACCTATGGTGTGGCCGCTGTTGGTATTAATATTCCCCGTATTTTTAATCTTGTTCTCGTTGAGCCTGGCAAGAGCTTTGTTCGAGTCATCCAGAGCATAGGCCGCGGTATACGCAAAGCCCAAGACAAAGATCATGTAGAAATTTGGGATATTACCAGCACCTGTAAGTTTGCCAAGCGGCATCTTACCAAGCGCAAAGCCTTTTATCGCGAGGCACATTATCCTTTCACACAGGAGAAATTAGAGTGGCAGTAAAAATAAGAGACTTTGAAATAGGTGTCGGTAATCCACTCACACTGATCTCTGGGCCTTGTCAGATTGAATCACTTGATCATGCCTGTGCCATTGCCGGCACGTTAAAAGAAATATGTCAAGATCTTGGTGTCAACTTTGTCTATAAAAGCAGTTTTGACAAAGCCAATCGTACATCAGGTACAACTCCACGTGGGCCTGGATTGGAAAAAGGTCTTGAGATTCTCAGTGATGTCAAACGATTGATCGATGTTCCGACATTGACAGATATACATACACCTTACCACGCCACCGCAGCTAGGCATTACCAAGTTGAAGTATTACAGATCCCGGCTTTCTTGTCCCGGCAAACTGACTTGTTGATTGCTGCTGGCGAATCTAAACTGGCAGTGAACATCAAAAAAGGTCAGTTCATGGCCCCCATGGACATCCATCAAGCCGCTGCTAAAATTGCCAGTACCGGGAATGACCGGATCTTATTATGTGAACGAGGAGTAACACATGGATACAATAATCTTGTGGTTGACATGCGCAGCTTGCCTATTATGGCCAATAGTGGGTATCCCGTGGTGTTTGACTGCACTCACTCAGTCCAACAGCCAGGAGGACTGGGTACTAGTTCTGGCGGCGATCGCAGGATGGTACCCTACCTTGCCCGAGCAGCAATGGCCACAGGATCAGTAGACGCAGTGTTTATCGAAACACACGAAAATCCCAATGCAGCACCCAGTGATGGACCTAACATGATACCATTGGAACACATGAAAGAACTATTGACTCAGCTACGAGAACTTCATGAAGTGGTTGCAAAGTTTCGGCATGATATCATATAATATACACATGAGAATATTAACCTTAGACAACGAACCCTATGATCTCAATACTCTGCCCGAACAGGTAGATGATTTGAGATTTGCAATTTTAGACAATTCAAACCCAGTGGACCCGGACTATCACTATATTCCCCTGATATTCTTGGAAAGTTTCAATAGTCCGGCGCTGGTGTTGCGCATTGGTGATTATAAAATTAAAATGCCTGTGGACTGGCAAGTGTTGATTGGCGAACCAGATCTTGGTGATTTAGAAGTGCTGCCCTTGACATCAATCAACGATCGTGGATTCAGTGTGTTCCAATTCAACCCATTGACAAGTTTTAGACCCAGCTTTCCAAAAATAGAAATTATTGATGTGTATCATGATGTCAATTGGTTTGCACCCAAACTAAAGAATGGGCAAATGCTGGCAGTACCCATCGAAGACAACGAAAAGCCACAATGTGTTTACTTTGTCAAGGACATCAGCCGTAACTGCGAAATAGTAAACTATCAAAAAGCATGGTAACTGCAGACGCATGGCCTAGGCCCGCAATTAACTTTGACACGCCAAACATTGTATTGGTGGTATATCCCTGGGGAGCCGGGGGTAAATTTCTTATCAACAGCCTGGGTGTAGCCAACAATGCTTGCCTACAAAACATGCCACTCACACAGCGCCAGCTCAACGGCAATGTAACATCAGATGATAAAAAACAGTTGATACAAGACGTACTTGCAGGTGTCACTGGTTGCTGGTCAGATCTTGACATGGGATCTACCACATTGCTGGGAGTTGATGAAGGATTGTATGTGGCCAAAGATCCTGCTACTGCACAATATTGGCCTTGGTATGCCGGCGTTAGTGAACTAACCAACAGTAATCTAAAGTTTTTTATTGACGTGCATGACGCGGCACATCTTGCAGGACTATTAAAAGTTTGGCGCAATGCTCGAATCATTGTGTTTGAAAATTGTGAAAAATTCCTACAGAAACGTCGAGTCAATTATTCTAGACTAGAATTACAGATGTACTGGGACGATGTCAGAGGTGTAGATTGGCCCAATGTTGCTCCTGAGACCTGGGATGAATTTTGTTCCTTGCCAGCACACATACAAAACGAATTATCAACTACATTCAATTTAGAAATATTTCGCTTTGTTCAGCATCCTGTTGCTGTACAACTGTTGGCAAAATCTCAACGCCAACAGTTGAATGCAGTTTTGAGTGCCTATAAAAATGCTCCAATTTGGCTTGATGGTGACATGTATCTTGATTGGTCGCTGACCAAACCTGTGATACAACGCTATTATGAGTTGTTTGAACTTGAAGCGATTGACATTGATTTCATTGAGCGTTATTATCGTACATGGAATAAACTAATACTAGAGGTGCCAATTTGAGTGACAAGTTATCAATTCAAAATGAGATGCTGCAATTTGATTCAAAGAATCGTGACTTCTATGATGAACTCACAGATGAAGAACGCAAAAAGTTTTCAAATTATCTGATGCTACGGTGGGGCAGCGCAGTACAAGGATCTCGTGAGATACAAGAGTTTTACTTGATAGCCACAAACGAAAGACTCAATCGCCACTTCTTTGCCATAAACCGACATCCTAAATTGCAATGGTTATGCGCCACTGCAGTGAGTCCAGGACTGGGATCGCAGAGACATCAATGGGTCGCCCCCAAGAAAAAAGAAGGGTCCGCAGCAACTGGCAGCAAGAAAAAACAATTGTTGAACTTGTTTCCCAACATGAAACTCAGTGACGCCGACGTGCTGAGTGCATTGATCACACAGAAAGATCTTGATGTGTATCAGCGAGAGCTGGGCAATGACAAATGAAGTAACACATCAATGCCAGTATTGTCAAAAGAGTTTCCGTCGAGAATCAACTCTTGCTGTGCATCTCTGTGAGCAAAAACAACGTTGGCAACAAGAAACAGAAACAGGTGTGCAGTTTGGTCTTAGAGCATACTTACAATTTTATGAAACCACACAGGGCAGCGCCAGGCTGAAATCATATGCAGATTTTGTTAACAGTCCTTATTATCGGGCTTTCGTTCGTTACGGTAGACATTTGGTTGCTATTCGCGTTATCAATAGCAACAGTTTTACTGCATGGCTCCTAAAGAACAACAAGAAGTTAGATCAATGGCACCGGGATAGCTTTTACGAAGAGTGGTTGCTGGAATATGTCAAACGTGAAGCGCCACAAGACGCACTGGAACGTGCATTACGGGAGATGCAAGACTATGCTGATGGAAATAGTGGGCTCGCTAGTTATAATGATTATTTTCGCTATGGCAATGCTAATCGTATTTGCCATCACATTAGCACCGGTCGTGTTAGTCCTTGGATTGTTTACAATTGTGATAGTGGTATTGAATGGCTTGATAGCCTTGGTCCAGAACACCTGGGTATGGTTATTAATTGGATTGATCCTGATCATTGGAATCATCGCTTCCACGACTACCCTGCTGATGTAGAATGGTGCAGGCATATTTTAAAGGAAGCTAAGTTATGAATATTTGTATTGATACCATGCAACGGGATTGTCTTGGTCTAGAAGTATTTGACTATCTTGTGGGGTATTGGCAATATGTCACTGGGTATCAACAGACTCCTACGATTACCTTTGGTTCACCAGAGCCAGGCAAATACAATATATTGTTTTTAAGCAGCACAATTGACCCAAATAATGATGAGTTAGGGATGTCCGCTATTCAATACCCATCTAATTTAGCTCAATATGATTTGATTGCACTTGACAACGGTGATGAACCATTTGGAGTTGGTGATCGGATGTTGTACAATATATTAGATACAGTGCCACATACTAGATTGCTTTGCAACAGTATTCTACCAGTTGATCATCCCTACAAAAATCGTATAATCAACACCAGTATAAATTGGGGACATCATCGTCGCTACTATGTTGAAAGTGTATTCCCCCAGAGCTATGAATTAAATGATATCTATAAACCCTTGACTGGTATGATTTATGTTAACGGTCGAAATCGTTCTGTGAGAGAGTTTTTAACCGGTGTGCTTCAAGAGTATGTTCCGGACATGCCGCACCATAACGATCTTCACAATGGCATTGTTGACTCTATCGGACAGTATTTTCACGAAACTGCCGAAGATACCAAATTCAGAGAATGGGCTAATCATGCCTATGCCAACAACAAAATGAATCCTATGCCACCTCCAAAGAGATGGCCTCCACTTCCGGCTGGGGTTAATGGTAGGTACGGTGCAACTTTTTTTGAGGACAGAATAATTGACGTTGTTCGTAACAATCAAACAATTGTTTACCCAGAAACAACCTGGCAAAATGGTCAGATTGCGTTGACTGAGAAACCTCTAAGATGTTTTGTAAATCGTAAATTTCCAATGCCTGTAGGCGGAGCATATACTCATCAATTATACCAAGACATTGGGTTTAAAACTGCCTGGCACTTGTTATCTCCCGAACATCAAGCATTTGATGGCATATTAGATCACCAAGAGCGATATGTACAACAGGCCACGGCAATTCAATGGCTCTGGCAGCATCCAGAAGTATTTAAATCTTATTTTGCTGAAAAAATCTTAATTGACAATCAAGTTCGCTGTATGTTAATATCAAGTCAGGCTGGACGAGAACTCTATGACATCATCAATAAAAACTCCTGACATTGACATTGACTTTGCAGATCGCAATCAGATTCTGCAGTTGATCCAATATACCGCTGCACGTCAGATCACTCAAGGCGAAGTTCGTCGGCACAACTCGGGCGTGTATGTCACTGACATTCCCTGGGATCCGGTCAATCAATGTGCTGCAATTGATTATCATGCAGCCGAACAGCGTGGATATTTTAAATTAGATTTGCTGAATATGTCTGTGTATCAAGGTATTCGTGACACGGTACATTACGATCAACTGTTGGCCACTACACCGCCTTGGGCAAGATTGCAAGATCCTGCATTTGTACAACGTGTGGTACATATTGGAAATCATTATGATTTACTGCAGCGCATGCCCGAGCCTGTTGACAGCATACCTAGAATGTCTATGTTTCTATCATTGATACGTCCGGGAAAACGCCATCTAGTTGGGAGAAGTTGGCAAGACATTGCAGCCACAGTTTGGGACAGTGCTGCCGATGGATACAGCTTCAAAAAAGCACATGCAGTGAGCTATGCAGTGTTGGTCACACTGCATATGAATCTAATCAACCTTGCGGACCAAGGTAATTGATTTTCTTTTGCTCTTCTTCTTGGCAATGTCACTCAAGCTGCACACAGGCCCATGCACAATCTCTAGATCTCTGTTGATAAAAGTACGCAAACTGGGTCGAAACTCATCCCAATCTCCGCGCAGGAATATATTGATGGGAATTGATCGGTTGCTCTCCCACCACCAAACATTGGCCAAATCCAGAAATTTTTGTTTCTGCAGGGTGTCAATCAAACTACCAAAATCGTAGATAGTTGTAATCGTATCGTTACGATTTTGAATGATACCCACATATTCGTTGGTTGCATACACACACAACGTGATAAAAGGGTACTTTTCGGCTAATTTTGTAAAAAAGTCACTGCCCATAAATATTAATTGGAGATTCCTATGTATTCAACCACGGCGTATTTATATCAACAGCGTTATCCAGTTTTATTGATTGACACCAGTGGTGCCTATTTCACAGCGAGGTGGAAACCAGTGTACTCAAAACCCATTACCATCAACAAAGGAGTTGACAATGTACTCCTGTTTGAATTTGTCAATCAAGATCAAAAGCCTGTAAATGTAACTGGCAGTGAGTTTAAATTTAGGCTCATTGATCAGTCTGGTACAGAACTATTGATGATTCAGGACATGGAAATACTAAGTGCTATATATGGCCGAGTAAAAGTCACGTTGCCCAATGATGTACTAGATTTAATTGATGCACAACCGGCCAGTTACAGCATTGAACGTTATTCTGGAAATCTGCATCAAACAGCATTTGTGGGCGAAGGTGCCGACGGACGAGGGCAAGCAACAATCTTAGATTCAACATTCCCTCAGTTTGTGCCCAGCCAAGTTGTCACTATTCCCAGCATATACGGCATACCAGACTACCCAAGTCAGCAGCCATATTCATCAATGCCGGACTGGGCGTTACCAGTACAATCTCCACCTATCTCAACTGCTGAAAATTATTCAAGCTATGTCAATGGGGGCAGAGGGGTCGGTACGTTTGTTCTTGAACTCAACAA
>Ga0181348_1000096_pt1 | contig 31614 bp, 38 predicted proteins | sample Su13VDMM110DN_FD_130092 | JGI IMG/M metagenome (GOLD analysis project Ga0181348, IMG submission 130092) | Freshwater viral communities from Lake Michigan, USA - Su13.VD.MM110.D.N | ecosystem: Environmental > Aquatic > Freshwater > Lake | place: USA: Michigan | collected 2013-07-16
AACTTCACCAAAGCTAACTACAAATGGTGACCCAGAAGAGAAGACTTATAAACCAGAAGTACTTAAATGGCATGTAGCTAATGGATCTGGATTTAAGTTTGTTATCTCTAGATCTGAAGATATCGATGAGATCTGGCGTAAGTATGTTAACGATGCTGAAGGTATTAATATACCTCTCGATAGAATCTGGTTTATGCCTTGCTGTGGCTCACGACAAGAGCATATTGAAGTAGCACCAGCAGTAGCTGAGTATGCTAAAGCGATGCACGTCAAATTTAGTCCGAGATTGCACTTGCTAGTTTACGACAAGGCTTTAAAAGTTTAATAATATGAAACTAACAATACTACTAGGTACACTTAATCAGATTAAAACTGATCATTGGCAAACTAAATCACACGCTGAACATACAGCTCTTGGAGATGCGTATGAGGCCTTCGATGGGTTGTTTGATAAATTCGTTGAACTTGTATATGGTCGACAAGGCATTCCAGCTTTGACGAGTAATGCAGGATCTGTGTATAGAGCTACTTTTGAGCCTTACAAAGATGAAATGCTCAAGAGATATGCGACACTTATGAAAGAAGTTATGGAACATGTCTACGAAGTAGCAGGAAATTCTGGCGATCTTAAGAATATTGCAGATGAAATCGAAGGTGAGTTTAACCACTTACTATATAGACTTCAGCAGAAATAAGGAACTATCTTATAATGAGTTGTGAAAAATCATAAAATTTTAGTACTCAATAAGTTCTACTTTCCTATTGGTGTCGAAGGAATTGAAAAAACCTTCGGCAACATTTTCTCTGGATCGGTAGTGCCCTTAGACGTCAGTTATGAAACTGATGAACAAGGTGATATTCTGTTCGAGAATATTGAATACTTTGCAGCAGTAAAAGGTGCAGATGAATGGATTAAGTTACCGATTAGATCTTATGACGAGTATCTTCAAACTACGAGAGGTCCTGTTCGTATACCCCCTGTAGTTATATGTGCTAACTACGATAAAATTACTTACAATAAGGTTCAGTTTCCTACAAAATCGAACATCTATAAACGAGATAATTTTACATGTGTATATACAGGTAAGAAGCTATCGAAGGATGAGCTCAGTATTGACCATGTAATACCGAAAAGTAAAGGTGGTGTAGATACATGGGAGAATCTTGTAACTTGTGATCGGAAGCTCAATTCGAGAAAGGGTAGTCAAACTCTTGCTGAAGCTGGTTTGAAGCTAACATACAAGCCATATAAGCCTAAAAACGGAATGATTTTCGATTCTTTTAAAGAAGAGTGGTCTGCGTTCTTGAAAAATATATAATACGGTGTATATATTATATATATGAGAATTGCTATTTCCGGTACCGCGAATTGCGGCAAAACCACACTTTTAAAGAACTTTCTAGCTGTCTGGGACAAGTACACGACTTCAGAGAAGACTTACCGTGATGTTATCGTAGAAAATAATCTTCTGCATTCATCAGAGACTAACACAGAGACACAGTGGGCTATTCTCAACTTTATGGTTGATGAAATGCAAAAATCTGACAAGGATTCAATGGTAATCTATGACAGATGTCCGTTAGATAATCTTGCGTATACACTGTGGGCTTTTGGAAAAGGTATTGAAGGTTTCGATAAACAGTTTGTAGATAAGTGTATCGCAATTACAAAAGAGTCTATGAGACATCTTGATTTTATCTTTTTGTTAAGATATGATCCATCTATTCCAATTGAAGATGATGGAGTAAGAGATACAAACAAGGAATACATTTCAGAAATTGACAATATTTTCGGCGCGCTGTATGAACAGTACAGACAGAATTATGATGCAGATATCTTTTTCCCTGTAGACGACTCACCCGCTCTTATCGAGCTACCGACTAGTATTCAGGGTAGAATAGATACAATCGCAGAGTATGTAACTGCTGATGGAGGATTTTATAGTGAAGAGAGTTCAATATTTGCACCAGAAAAGCTAGATGAACTAGAGGCACTCGTTAAACAACAGTCAGCAGCACTACAGCAAGAAAAGGATGAGAAAGAGCTGTGGAATAAGTTTGGTATCAAGTAATTGCGTTATTGTATGAACGAAAAAAAAGAAAAGATTGGTGTAGGTATTATTACATGTAATCGTAAAGATTACTTGGTAAATTTGTTAGAGTCTATATCTTATCGTAACGACATTGAGTTAGTTATTATTAATGATGGAGGTCCTCTGGAGATTACTGGCTGGAATTATTATGTAATCAACAATGAAACTAATCTCGGTGTTGGTAAGTCTAAAAATAGAGCTATGCAACACCTTCTTGATAAAGGGTGCGACTATATTTTTATTATCGAGGATGATATGATCATACTAGATGATACTATCTTTGAAAAATATATTAAAGCAAGCAAGGTAAGTGGTATACAACATTTCAATTATGGCCCGGGTTCACCTTTTAACCGTAAGCAAAATATACAGTTCGATTTACATAACAGGCACTTATTAGATCAACACTCCGAACCTAATCCACGACTTGTTATAGATTACGGTAACGATGTAAAAGTCTCATTATTCGAACATACTGTTGCAATGTTTAGCTTCTTTACTCGCAAAGTCTTAGAAGAAGTTGGCTTGATCGATGAAAATTATTATAATGCATGGGAACATGTAGACCATACATATTGTATTATAAAAGCGGGTTATCACCCGCCATTTTGGTGGTTTGCAGACATATACGACAGTCACAAATATCTAACCGAAGCTCCTGGCGCGATAGATAACTCTTCTATCGCAAATAAAACAGAGCAGTGGGAAAAGAATGTATATGGTGGTAGGGAGATTTATAAACAGAAACACGGACATTATCCTAACGAGCCACCGTATGTTTCTAAAGAACAAGTCATACAAACAATTAAACAACTCAACACAAAAAAATAAGATGGTACCAAACTGCTGCATATTTTATCTCGTCAACAATAACCCTATTCATCTAAAGCGTTTATACGATAGTTTAGATTGTCTTAGTAAAAACTTTCTATGTAAGTATCCGTATACTGTCGTCTTCGGACACGAAGGCCTAAGTCAAGATACAATAGCTGAAATCAAACAACATATATCAACTAAGCACTACTTTCATAAAATTGAGTTTACTATACCGCCTTACCCGGAACATATAGCGGATCAGATTCCTGTAAAATTTAAAGGTCACTGGGATGAAAATGCGTTCTTTTCCTTAGGCTATCGGCACATGTGCCGATATTTTTCAGGTGAAATATTTAGAGATAGTTTTTTTGATAATGTAAATTATTTACTGCGGATAGACTGCGACTCATATTTTACAGATACAGTAGAGGATGATATATTTAAAGTAATGCAGGATACGAAAAGTATCTATGCTAGCGTAGGTGAGGATACTGATATGGACTATGTAGTAGATGGTTTGCATGATTTCTGTAACAATTATTTTAACGAAAATAGAGATGACATACGTTATAATGGAATGTATCAGACACATTTTGAGCTAGTAGATTTTAAGTGGTTTAAATCGAAGGTATACCAAGATTTCTATAAAAAGATTGATGATACCGGTAATATCTACATAAAGCGTTGGGGTGATGCACCTATCAAATATCAAGGTGTTAAGAGATTACTAACACAAGAGCAAGTACTTATGTTTAAACTACCATATAAGCACGGCGGTGATTTATAACACTCCTAGCTATTCGAAAATATATTATGAAAATTGCAATACTCGTACCAACACGCGAACGGATGAATAATAGATTAACACTGTTGTTTTCTATTCTCACAACAGTTAGCGATATTAACAACGTTAAAATATACTATGGTGTAGATAAAGATGATCCAACACTACAAACAATTAAAAAAGTAGCAAGCGCTATACCGTCACTGCAGATTATTGAGATAGAGAATAATGGTCAGTTTCTAGGCTTAGGTAAGCTGTGGAATATACTTACAGAGCAGTCCTCAGAAGAGATTATATCTATGATAGGTGATGACATGGTTTTTAAAACGAAAGACTGGGATCTCAAAATAATACAGGAATTTGAGAGTATGCAAACAGATAACATTAAAGCAGTACACTGCAATGATGATTGTCATGGCGCTAAATTAGCTGTAAATTTGTTTTGTCATAGAAAGTATGCAGAAGTTCTCGGTAGATTTATGCGCGAGGAGTTTAAGATAAATTGGGTCGATCAGTGGCTGCATCAAGTGTTTAGCGCATTCGGGAGACTGGTATATAGAGGTGACATTATGATCGAGCATAGACACTGGGTGCTCGGTAAAAATGTGCATGATGAGACTGCAAGGCGTATGGCAGTGGCAGATGTAAACAAGATAAGTGATAAACTGTGGTTTGATTTAGTCGATGAACGTGTAAAGGATGTTAAATTACTCAGTAAGTATCTACAGCAAACTCCAGACTGGTCAGTAGTTGATACGACTGGGACGACTCTAGAACTATGATCATATATACGCATTATAGTGATTCTCATAAAGAGATGTATGAAAATTATTTTCGTGCATCTCTTCGTAAGTTGTATTCAAAAGAAGAGGTTGTAATTAGAGCTGCGTATCACAGGCAGACAACAGTTGGCGGACAGTTTATGTCTCAAGGCTGGCTTGACGCGATGGATATAAAGCTCGATGTGATTTTAAGAGCTTTGGATGAGACAGATGAGTTTATTTTTGCAGATTGCGATATTCAGTTCTTAAAGCCATTTATACATATTGTTCGTGACGAGCTCGAGGGTTATGATATAGTCTGTCAGGAGGATCGTGGGAGTTTGTGTGCGGGATTTTTCGGCTGTAAGTCTAGTGATCAGACAAAATTATTGTTTCAGAGTATAAAAAATCAATTTAGATCTATGGTTAACGATCAAGTTGCGCTAAATGAGCTATCTCATTTAGTAAAGTTTAAACTACTTGACAAAAAGCAGTTTTTTACCGTCGGTAATTTTTTTGAGAATAGTAACGGCACATATGTATGGGACAATGTTACTAATATCGTTCCACCTAGAGAAGTGGTACTACATCATGCTAATTATGTGGTTGGTGTAGAGAATAAAATTAAGTTACTTGAAATGATACGTCATAATGAAGGTCTGGTTTGATAGAAGTGATCTTAGTTATTCTAATTTTGTATCAGAGCAGTTTTTATTGCTACCGTTTTTCAATGAGTCAATCTTAAACGAAAACAAAGACTTTATAAACTGCTCGCAGTGGATCGCTAAGATATCTAAAATGGTTCAATATGTTGAACACATTGATGATTGTGATATAATATTATACCCTTTTAAGCTCGACCAAGGTATTAAAAAATATATCGATATCTCAGAGCAGTCAGGTAAAAAGCTAGTATGTTTCTACAACGATGATAACTCTACACCGACATGCTTACCTAGTAATGTTGAAGTTTATAGAACGTCTATATTATCCAGTAAACGAAAGGTTAATGAGTATAGCATGCCTGCATGGAGCCAAGACTTTAACGATATAGTTAAAGTCAATTATAGAAATTATGGTAAGCCTGTTGTAGGATTTTGTGGCGCTATAACAGATGGATCGAGAAAGCAGGTAATACAAAAGCTTGAGCAGAACAAAAGTATCGACACTAACTTTGTTATTAGAGATAATTTTTGGGGAGGTAAAATACACGATCGGCAGATTAGAATGGAATATATTCATCATATGCAAAGTGTTGACTTTGTACTATGTTGTAGAGGCGCAGGGAATTTTTCTTATAGGCTATATGAGTGCTTGTCGTTAGGTAGAATACCTATAATAGTTAATACAGATATTGAACTACCGTGTAGCGATGTTATAGATTGGTCTACGGTTGGAGTGATAATTAATAATGTTGACGAAATTAACGACGCTATATGCAATTATTGGCAGGCGCTTAGTTCAGACTTATACATCGAAAAACAACAGATGAATAGAAAAATTTATGAAGAGTTTATCTCGCCTGCTGGATTTACAGCGTATCTCAGCATAAAATATAGGGGTATATGACGTATGAGTTTTTTACCGACATATTTAAGTATGAGCGGTTTCCGGTTGAGTATGAATGCTATAAGCAACTAAAGCATTCAGATGACTTAAATTATGTTGCTATACCATGGACTCAAATTCTAAACAGTCATTGGTTGAATTTTCCGGGTCGGCAGCATCGCGACTTTTACTTAAAGCAGTTAAGTAAGGAATGTATCGAACAACGCGATAATTTTACAGTGTGTCAACATGATAGCTATATGCTTCTAAGTGATTATTTTAAACACTTAAACATTACAAAGGTGTTTGCATGCGCTGCATATGACTATGATGTTATTGACGGTATTGAAATAATACCTATGCCATATATCAACACATTTAATTTCAATAACGAAAAAAAGGATATATTAGTCTCGTTCATAGGATCTGTGACACACGAGTGTAGGAATGTCATAAAATCACGAATTCATAACGAATATATTATTTTTAGAGATTCATATCATATTACCCCGGAGTTCTTTTCTGAAAAAGAAAAGACTCAAAATGAACATGAAAAGCATTATAGAGATGTCTTGTCGAGGAGTAGGTTCTCATTATGTCCTAGAGGATCTAACCCTAACTCGGTTCGGTTCTGGGAAAGCTTGGCGGCTGGAGCTATACCTGTTTTATTCTCGGATAATTATAAACTACCAAAATGGGATTGGGAAAACACAATTATACAGTTAAGTGAATCTTCTCTATCTAATATGGACTATCAGCAACTACAAGATATTTTATCTAGTATACCAGATGAGGATGCAAAACGTGAAAATTGCTTAAAGGCATATGATAGTTTTAAGCACGAAAATTATAAATCATATATTGTTTCTAACTTATGAGTAGGGTAATCGCGTGTGATATACCTGGTTCAGGTCTAGGAAACAAAATGTTTATAAATGCTCTTGCGTATATAATTTCTATTAAAACAGGTCGAGAGCTCGTCACACTACCGATTAAGTTTTTCGGTAATACAGTGCGCAATCATAAAGTGGTAGACATACACAATCCGAAATATACCCGTAGTTACGGTGATCAATATGTTAATTTGGATGATATATGCAATCATAATGGTGATATAATTGTTAACTCGTTCGCGCAAAGACAAGAATATTATGCTAATTACAGAACAGAATTAAAAGAATTCTTTAGTGAAGCGAATACACCAGAAAAATCACATAGCAATACAGTGCTATATGTTAGAAACGGGGATTACAGGGATATTGGAGTGTATTTAGGGTTAGAGAATTACTATAAATTGTTAGATACTGTTAATATCGATTACGCGAAGCTGACAATCGTTACACCGCATATAGATAACGATATTGAAAGTATTTCACGAAAGTATAACGCTGATATCCTAAGTAGTAGTATATTCGAGGACTTTTTATATATAAGAAACGCGAGTAATATTATTATGTCACAATCTACATTTTCGTGGTGGGCTGCCTTTTTAAGTGATGCAGAAAATGTTTATGTACCGCTTTCTGTTAAAGGTACTAGTAAAGGTTGGTGGTATACAGAACCCGGTGTTGATGATATGGATTTATCCTTAAAGTATGATAACTATAAGTATATTATCTTATGATAACAACACTACTGGATATCGGGTGCAATGTTTTAGGTGGTTACGAACACTTAAAGAAGTTTGAAAGTATTGATAGCGATGCTATACGTAAAATATTTTTCGAACCGAACCCTGAATGCTGGAATACTATCGAAGAAAAATTAGCCTATGTCTCGAACTCAACGCTTGTTAAAAAAGCTGTTTCAAAGCAAAAAGGTGATGTAGAACTCATTACACGTGGGGATGTTGTTGCTGATATAGCTGCAACGATTATGAGTAAAGAGTATTTTGAAACCAGTCTCGCAAGGTGTAATATGTATGTTAATAATTTTAATACATACAAAATTCAAAGTGTGACAATTACGGATATACTTAATGAATTTAATATAGTGCCTGAAAAAACTATATTAAAGCTCGATGCAGAAGGAGTTGAATACGATGTATTGAGTGAGATTATCGCTAACAGCTATTCTTTCAATAAAATATACTGTGAGTTTCACATACACACTAATGTAGATAGTAACAGGAAAGCTGAGTTAATCGAGCAACTTAACAGTAAAAATATTACTATAATAGACTGGCAGTAATATGAATAAGCAACACTGGCCATCGTTTAACGACTCTATGAAATATTCATATGATTATATGAATAAAAAAACAGATGCTGAGGCGTGGAATATTGTAATAGATCAATATAATGTAATACGCAAACGACCAGCTAGCGAATTAAAAATACCTAAAATAGTTCATCAAATCTGGCTCGGTGGTAATATGCCAGATGCGGAATGTGCTATGATTAATCAGGTTAAATCTAACCTTGCGGGCGGCTGGACGCATATTTTATGGACCGAAGATAATATTAGTAATTTAAAGAATTTTTATAACCGTGATCTGTATGAGCAGACACCGAATTACGGTCAAAAATCTGATTTGTTAAGATATAGTATTCTCCACGAAATGGGCGGTGTTTATATGGATACGGATTTTATTTTATTAAAGCAGTTTGATGAACTTCTTGACCTAGACTTTTTTTGCGGGGTATCGTATGATGACCGCCCATCTTTATTTAACGGTCTTATGGGAAGTAGTCCAGGTAATAACCTAATAGAGGATCTGCTGAAGTTAGATAGACAGTTAGTATATAATGATGCTATGAAATTAATGGATTCAACGGGTCCGTTTTTCTTGACACGTAAGGTTTTCAAGCATATATCAAACAATAAAGATATATGCGTACTACCAAATTCCTTCTTCTACCCCCTGCCTAATTTTGATAGGTCGAAGAGTAGAGGTACGGATTATAAAAACTATATAGAAGATGAAACAATTTGCTGTCATATGTGGTCCAGTTCATGGATGTAATGTTGCAAAAGAGGTGTTATTTAATATATAAGATAATGATTTCAGGTGAAACGCTTCAGTCTATTGCTGAGATAGGACTGTATTCAGAAATGACAGATCTTATTGCTAATCAAATAAAAGCAAGACCGCAAAATTTATTAAACATATCAGAGGTAACTACAGAAGACATTAAAAGGTATAAACGGATTTATGTCTATACACATTTTGTAGATGCTTTTTTTGATAAATTTTTTGATCATTTGCACGGTGTAACTCTTATAACTCATAATTCCGACTTTGGTATACATGATAAGTATTTAAAGTATCTTGAAGGCGATAATATTGCAAAGTGGTACTGTCAAAATAGAGAGACTTCGCATCCGAAACTGATATCTATCCCAATAGGTCTAGCTAACAGTCAATGGCCTCACGGTAATCAAGAGTTAATAGCCGCGATTAAGAAGGAAAAAAATCGCAAAGAGCTATTAGTTTATAAAAATTTTGACATTAATACAAATTACGGTGAGCGGTATGTATGTAATACAATTACTAATAGTAACGGCATACATATGTCTAGTAACACTTCAGTTGAAAATTATTGGCGCATTTTATCAAAAAGTATGTTTGTAATCTCACCACCAGGTAACGGCATAGATTGTCATAGGATATGGGAAGCGCTATACCTCCGCGCCGTTCCTATAGTAAAATATCACGAAAGTTTTTCGCAATTTAAACATCTACCTATATTGTTCGTCAATAGTTGGGAAGAAGTGACAATACCATTTTTAAAGGAAAAGAGTAAGGACTATATTAATAAGCCAGAAATGTTTGATATACCCCTCCTTGATATTGATTATTGGAAACAGCTTATTGTATGATATATATTAATTATACTGGTCAATTTGGAAACTGTATGTTTCAGTATGTGTTCGCGCGCTTACTAGCCGAGCACAATAAATTAAATTTAATTACACACGGCCCTCTAGAATTGGAATGCACCGCACTAACGCCTTATATAGAGAGTGAAACAAAAAAAGGTACTTATACTATTACTGATGAGTACTATCATCAATATAGATTAGCGAATGGATCTAAATTATTTGATCTAGATCCTGACTATGATTATGTTATAAGCGGTTACTTTCAGGATGCAGATTTACTAAACTCTTATGCATCAGTAATTAAAGGGTATTTTAAAATTAACTATCCCCGTACTTTAATAGACAAAACTTTAGTTATGGTTAGATTAGGTGATTTTAATCATTCTGGATATAACTCTGAAATAATACACTACGATTGGTATACAAGTGTCTTTAAAAATATTCAAAACCAAAAAGTATTTACTATAACTAACAACGGTCGAGAGAGAGCTCAAACTACCGAAGAACAAGAAAAAATATACAAGAGTAAAATTATTACCTCAGTGGATGAAATTTTACCTCACCGCAAAAATATGTATACTGAATTTGTAGAAGCTATGCAATATAAGCAAATTGTATGTTCTAATAGTACATGGGGGTGGTGGGCGTCGTTTTTAAGCTCCGCTACAAAAATTTACACGTTTGCAAAATTCGGCAGCTTTGGTGTAAAAGAGATAAAATCACACGGTATTCACGTCAATAATCTATCTAACATACGTAACGTTTCACAAGTTCTTGACGGCGAGTTTTTAGATATAACACAGCTTAATTCATAAAGATATGAAAATATGTACTTTAATTTTAACATACGACGCACCGTTATATAACTACTTCGACAATATAAGAAGACAATACTTAAATAGTAATCAATCAGATTATTATTTTGTATATAATGGTACAGACGAAACAAAGCATAACATTAATCAACGGTGCTATAATTTAAAGACAGACATATATCAAGAAAGCGGCATACCCGCAATGTTTGATAAGTTTGTTGATATCATAAATAGTGGTTTGCTTGATGAATACGATTTTATAGTTCGTACTAATAGTTCGACGTTTGTTAATATTGATAAAATAAAGGACATACTTGGTAGTAATAATATTACCAATAATCTCTATATGGGATTCTTTTATCCTAACTGGAACTTTATCTCAGGTGCATGTTCTATTTTCTCAAAAGATGTCATTAATCTCATTAAACATAACGCTCATCTCGTAAACAAATATCAAGAGGATGATGTAGCTATTGGTGAGTTAATGCATAGACTAAACGTACCAAAAACTTTTTTAAGTAGGTATAGCTTTGAATCACATATACAAGACACACATATCGTCGTTCCTACCGACGAAGAAATAAAAATCGCTCTTGAGCACCCTCAAATTAGAGTAAGAAATAATTCAAATCGCGAGCTAATAGATAAAGGTATATGGGACTCTATTATTAGATTATTAAAATAATTTGATTTTATAAAATTACTCACTATATATAATATATGAATTACAGTCTTGCCTTTACAACATATAACAGTGCCGAATATATGCTACGACAACTTGAAAAGGATTATTTTAAAATGTCAGGAGGCTTAGTCGACGAAATCGTAATACAGGATGATTTTACAAATGACTATAATATACTCATTGAAAAGCAAACAGAAAAAATTAAAGTTTTTCAAAATCCAAAGCATACATATCCACTACTCGGTAGAGTAAACTTACTTAATAATTGCAAAAATGATTGGGTAATATTAATGGATAGTGATAATTTTTTAAATGAAAAAAGTTTCGAGACTCTTAATTCTTTTACGCCAGAATCAGGTACAATATACGTACCTGGATTCGCACATCCTGAATTTAATTTTAGATCGCAATATGGCGACACAACAATAGATTTAAAGTTAGCTGCTGAAAGACTCGGACAGCCCGGGGTAAATTGGATGGATGTATTACTCAACACTGGTAACTTTTTAGTACCGAGAAAGGAATATTTAGAAGTAGCAAAAGATATCGACCCGTATTTTTCAGCTTGCCCCTACGAGGTCATATACTTTAACTATCTATGGTTAAAGAGCGGTAGAGTACTATATTGCAATAAAGATTATGAATATGAGCATGGTATACGAAGTGATAGTTTCTGGCGAACTCTCAGCCCGTATACTGGTCATATGAGTCAACAAATCAATCAAATGTACTATCAACATAGATAAAATTAAATATGAATGAAATTTGTAAATTACTAGCAGACTCCGAAAGCGATAAACATTTTATCGAGAGTAGCAAAACGAATAGAGGAAGACGTGTTCACAAATATGGACCAATATACGGCTTACTCCTACATGCACTTTACAATAAAATACAACGACCACTAAAGATATTAGAAGTGGGTGTTGCAACAGGTATTAGTCTCGTTAAATGGTCAGAACTTGATTTTGTTGATCTCGTCGTTGGTATTGATCCGGGAATGGACCCTCTTGTAGAATTTAATAACAAGATTAGATATTCTAAACATGACGGATATACAATTGAGACTGTGGAATATTTAAAAGAGGAATATAATAAGTTTGACCTAATTATTGACGATGGTACACATGAATGGGATCATCAAAAATTCTTTTTTGAAAATTATTTTGATTTACTTAATGAGCATGGCGTTTTATTCTGTGAAGACGTATATACAAAATATTTGGATAATTTTGAAAAAATTAAAAAAGATCTAGGCTTGTATATTATTGATCTTACACGTAATATTAACACAGATGAAAATGAAGTAATTATACTAAGGTTTAAGGACAGCGTTATATAAAAGCCTATAATGAAAAAACTTCTCTACTTACAATCAGGTGACCGACGTGCAGGTATATTCTCTTATGTCATGCAAGTAATTGCTATGGCAAAAGTATGCAAAGACGAAAATATACCCATGTATATTGATTTTTCGGAAAACATGTCATATTACAAAGATGATCAAGAATCAGACAATGTATGGGAATACTATTTCGAACAACCTTTTAAAAATTTAAATCTTGAAGAGTATGAAAAAATGCACGCTGTGTGGTATCAAGATAATAGATCTCTTCAATTACCATTTAGGTATGAAAAAAACTCTGACTTTTTAAAAGAGGCAAGAAAGTACTGTAAAGAGTTTGTTAAAATAAGACCAGAACTTAAAGAAACAGCAGCCAAATTTTTAAACGAACATACCAACGGTGATTATCTCGCTGTACATAAAAGAGGCACTGATCATGAAAATGCTCCTTTTTTTACAATAGAAAATTATTTTACAGAGACAGATCGATATATCGATCAATACGAGCAACTACTTGTATGCTCTGATGAACAGTATTCTGTTGACGCGTTTAAACAGAGGTATGGTAAAAAGGTTATTAGCTATGACAGCGCTCGAGAGACAGACCCGAATGCAGTTCATGTTTGCCCGCACGGTCTACGCAAAGGAGTTCATAATCGCTTTAGTAGTAACTTTGTCTATCAAAACGGTAGAGATTGCGTTATAGAGGCGTACCTACTATCTCAATCATCACTTTTGCTAAAAACCCTCTCTAATGTTTCACATTTTGCAGTTATGTCAAATGAGAACTTAGATTTCATTTGGATAGATGAAAAATACAAAACGTTTTATTGATAAATAAAAAACTACACATATAATAAGTTATGATAATTGAACAACCAATATACAACGGAGACCTAATTCATAAACGCTTCGCTTATAAGTTCTTTAAGAAAGATGTTGCACCTTGCGGTAATATTGTTTCGTTTAGAGCGCCAATGTTTGTAAGTGATAACCTTATCGACTTAGAAGACCTCCTGACTAAAGATTACATCTATAGTGATGATGCTATTAATTTCTGTTGGGAGATTCCTAATATGTGTCCTGCAGGAGCAGTAGCGTTTCAACGATTGCTTAATACAGGTATCGCAAATATCCTTGCGAGTCTTATTAGAAAGCCTATTGAGATGAAAGGCGATGACCTTATGGTGCACGATAGGTTTATTGGCTCCGATAAAACAGAACGCGAAGTTGGTAAGGTAAGTGTATCGATTACTTACTCTAAAGACGGAGTAGCTATCGGCCATACAGGTATCAACATTAACGCTGGTAAGAAGGCACCAGGATTTGCATACAATACTAACCTATCTGATGAAGGTGTGAAAGAGCTTCAACTAGCAGTAATTGATTACTTTAATCGCGAGGTTGCTGATATTTTTGTAGCTACATCTAAGGTCATTGTATGAACTTCTTTACATTAATACAAAATCTTTTATTTAAACCTGTAAAGAAAGAGGAGGTAACAGCTGAAGAAATTCAGCTGTTCGTCCCATATATGCTTAATAGGTGGCTTTCGTTTTCAGATAAATCGAAAGCAGTATTTACAAATCATACACTTAATAAGTACTCTACATTATTTGATGATAAGGTTGAGTTGTATAAGCTATACGATAACCTAATTCCGAAGTCTAAATTTAAACGTATTCAATATGTCAAAAAAGTTAAAAAAGATGAAGAAACAAAGGTTGAAGATGATTTACTTCTTATTCAAGCAAAAAATAATTGCCTCTCAACAAGAGAGTTGAAAATGTATATGGCATTATCCGAAACTACTTGTAAATAGTCTTATAATGCCTGCTGATATTGATATTATTAAACCAACAAAGAGTCTTATTGATCTTTCCGCTGTTCAATCTGGAGACTTCGGTCTTGACGATTTCGAACTAAACTTCTTGTTTGACGATATTATTCTCGTTGAGTATATTGACACAGCTGAGACTGGCGAAGTTATGAGAGGCGGACTGTATATTCCTGCGAATGCCCTTACAAAGGCATGGCGCAAAGCAGTTGTTATCTTGACAGGTCCTGAAGCAAAATATGTTAAGAAAGACGACATTGTTATCTTCCCTAACAACCTTGGTGTAACTGTTGCGAATATCGATATTACCGGTCACGGCAAGATTAAGAACGGTATCTTCCTCAACGAAAGTAGAGTGTTTGGTATTTGCAAGAAAAAAGAACAGTAATTATGGATGTAGGTACACTAGAATCTCTACTGCTTAATAATGTACTCGATGTACGTTTTGTAAGAAGACGACCTCTACCCGGTAAGCCGCTTACAAGACGTATGTTGTGTACTAAAAGCTACGACTTACTTAACACAACCAATGGTAAGGTTGTGTTAAACTATGCACCTCCAAAAAATGGGCATCAGTTTAGTGAGAATAAAAAAGGCGCAGTGGTTGTATGGGATATTCTAATGCAAGACTACAGAATTGTCTCTGCAGAGAATGTACAAGTTATAAACACTATTCCTGCAAATGATGATTTCTGGGAATACTTTAACAAAAATATTTTTGTTCTGAATACAGAACAAAAAATTAACTTTATGGATTCATGAGCATCGATTACTACAGTGAAAAATTACAGAAGCTTCTTCAATCAAATGTTATTATAAAGTGTAATAAGAAGACGCTTAAATCTGGTGTTATTAAGTTGTTTAATATCAAACAATACTTTATCAAGTTTTATATACAGACTGATAAAAAAGAAGAAAAGATCTTAGAGCTACCGTATCCCTTTCTTATAGAAGAAAACGATAAAGGTGTAACACTTAATTATCACTTGACATCTCTTTCTAATAACCACAAGGAGATGAATAAGCTTGTTAACAGCATTAACGCTGTCGGTAGTAATAAAATTTATAATAATATTATTACTATTACTACTGTAAACTAAACGAACTAGGCTATAATCATATTAATGAATATAGACCTTCTTAAATCCTTTCCGGAAAAGTTTAAGCCAAGTAAGTCGCAAGTTAAGCTACTTAATAGTATTGACGAGGCTTTTAAGTCAGGCGTAAAGTTTGTAGTATGTAGCGCGCCTACAGGCTCAGGTAAGTCATTTATATCTAAGACCTTAGGCAATGCTGCGAATCAAGCTAGTGATAAGTTTACTGACCTAGTTAACAGCTATAAGATCTTCAAGCGCGGACCATCAGGTGAATATGCTTATGAAGATGCAATTTATGATGAGAAGCCATTCGGTGCATTCGCGTTGACACTAACTAAAGCTCTGCAAGATCAGTACAAGGAGTTATTTACCAACACAGGTATGCTTAAGGGCAAGATAAACTATCAGTGTACATATGATACTGATTTTACAGTAGAACACGCGCCATGCGTACACGTTAGAGCTATTAGAGATGCATGCTGGGAGAGTAATACATGCCCGTATTATGTTAACCGTAATAATGTGATAACAAGTAACTTTTCTGTACTTAATTATAACATGTTCTTTTCTTTACCAGAACACGTTAAGCGTAGAGAGTATATTATCTGCGACGAGGCTTCAGAAATTGAAGACATGTTAGTAAAAGAGTTTTCGTGTGAGATTATCTTTGATGTATTGAAGCGATCAAAAATTGAAGTTCCATCTGTGCCGCTTTCAACTGAATATGATAAGATGAGCAGGTGGGTGAATACTATCACTAATAGAGTTGGTGATAAGCTAGCTGACATTACCTCTAAGCTGAGTGATAGAGATCTTAAAAAGAGTAATGTTCAGTCAGCAATTAGAATAGAGTTTGATGTGATAACAAAGCTGCATAACAAGCTTAAGACATTGCTGTCTACATGGCAGGATAGTGAATATGTTGTTGATCGCTTTGATAAAGGCATTCGATTTATACCTCTCAAGGTAGATAAGTTAGCTGAGAAGATCTTTAAGTTCGCAGATAAAATCGTATTAATGTCGGCTACTATTATTGACCCTGCTAGTTTCTGTAAGACACTAGGTATTACAGATTATAAGTATATTGAAGCTGATTCGACTTTCGATGCTGAGAAAGCGCCAATTTATATAACAACAAAGGTTAAGCTAAACTACAATAACCTACAATCAAACTTACCAGGTATTATTAAGCAGATTCAAACGATCTGCGATATGCATCCAAATGATAAAGGTATTATTCATACGCAGACAAATGCTATTACAGCTGCATTAAAGGGTAAGTTACGTAATAAGCGAATGCTTTATAGAGAGGCTGGCGTACGTAATGAAGAGATTCTCGATGTGCATTATAATACAGATGAGCCGACTATTCTAGTCTCACCGAGTATGTCTCATGGTGTAGACTTAAAGGGTGACTTAGCTAAGTTTCAAATTATTATTAAAGCGCCTTACTTACCGATTGCAGATAAGCGAATTGAACGTCTTATGAAAGAAGACTTTAGTTGGTATCAGAATAAGATGTTGAGTTCATTCATCCAGGCTTGCGGTAGAGGTGTGAGATCGAAAGATGATAGTTGCGTTACATATGTTATGGATGGAGCTATTGTAGAGGCTCTTGTTAGAGCGAAAAGTAAAGTACCTAAATACTTTCTAGACCGTTTCATATAGACTAAATAGTCTTGTGAAAAATAAATCGTTCTTCTTCGAGATAAAAGACATCATGACGCAGTTTGTAGCTGCGTTTGATGACTGCGTTATTTCGAGATATAACAAAAGTCGAGTAGAGCAAGAGAAGATCGAAGTACGTTATGTCTTCAAGCCTAAAGAGAGAGTCATATATGATATTGTAAATAAAGCGCAAAACTTAACTCTACCAGTTGTTGCAGTAAACATTACAAGTATATCTAGGGACCAGTCTCGTGTTTTTAATAAGCTAGAACCTACCTATCTACCTTTCACATCACCAGGTGGAAGCTTAAAATCTTCTAAACTATTACAACCTGTACCTGTAAACATAACTGTTTCTTTCTCCATACTTACAAAGTATTTGTTAGATATGGATCAGATACTAAGTAACTTTATACCATATTCTGATCCATATATTATATTATCATGGCTTGTACCAGCTGAGCTAGGTTTACCAAACACAGAGATCAGAACAGAGGTATTATGGAGCGGAGACATATCACTTACTACGCCAATTGAGACAACATACTCAGATCAATTTCAAATCGCAGCTGATACCTCTTTTACGATTAAAGCGTGGCTGTTTAAACAAGAGCAAGAGCCTGAAGGTATAATATATCGAATCAATAATAACTTTCATACTGTTGGCTCAGGTCAGATATTCAACCTAATTAACCCGTATCAAGTTTTGAGCTCATACGAGACAACAGACACTGTTACTGTTTCAGGTTCACCAAATATAACTAATCTGTTCTATACACTGTCGGGTACAACAGTGCCTGTAACTGCACCGATTACAATACAGCGAGAAAAAGACAATCAATTCATTGTATGGGGTAAGAACTTCGAGTATAGTACGAGCTTTTATTTGAGCAGTAATAAACTGAATTTCTTTAGCGGTTATACACAATTGAGTACTTTCTATAATCCAGTAATTAGTGCATACAGCGTAGATGCATTTACAAGTATATTAAATAGTAATATAGCTACTATATACATACCTATGAGTACATTATCTGCTACAGGAGATGTGATAATTGTCGCAGCAAATGAAGTAGGTTGGGCTGCAACAAGTAATGGATATGTTGTAAGTGTTGACTAAATAACATAACAAATGCCTAGTACAACTCCACCAACTCAGAACCAAAATTACACTGGAGATTCAGGTCGTTCATCTACTTTTGGGAGAAACTTGATGACATACATCAAGAACCGTATACCTTATGCTAATATTATAGATACAGAAGAAAACGAGTTTAATCCAAAGTATCGAACATTCGCAGAGGTAGGCATGAGACGGAGTGAAGCTCTTGCAAAAAACTCTATATCTGTTTCAAACCCATACAATAACTTACCGGTTGGTGCAATGGGTAAGGACAATTCGTTTGGAAGCGTCATGTATGCAAACATACAGGAAAATAAAGGCGCTAGAATTAGAGACTATAGAGTTATGGCTGCATACTCTGATGTCTCTGATGCTCTTGATGAGATTTGCGATGAGAGCATCAATACAGATGATGACGGAAATGAGTTAAATATTAAATTCCGTGATGTTGATCTTACTAGTGTAGAGCGTCAGAATATTGTTGAAGAATTCAATAAGTATGCTAACTACTACGACTTCAAAAACAAAGGCTGGCAGTACTTCAGACAATTTCTTATTGAAGGGGAGCTATTCTTCGAGCAAATTATTCACTCTGAGTTTGTGCAAGAGGGAGTGCTTGGCACTTTAAATATACCGTCTGAGCTCATTGATCCTGTATACAATAATATACAGAATATGATGGTTAAAGGATTTATATATCGTAAGCCCATCTTTGACCCGACGAAGCCGGATAAAATTGAGAAGTATGAATATATACCTCTAGATGAAAATCAAATTGTATATATTAATTCTGGCTTGATGAACGAGAATATGACTTTTGTAGTCCCGTTTCTTGAAAACGCTAGAAGGTCATATAGACAATTATCTCTTATTGAAGACGCTATTGTTATTTACAGACTTGTAAGAGCACCAGAACGTTTAGTCTTTAATGTTGATGTGGGTAATATGCCTGCACCAAAAGCCGAGGCGTATCTTAAAAAGCTTATAAGCAATTACTGGTCATCAAAGACATTTGATATTAACCAGAATGACATTGTTAAAAAGTTTAACCCGCAATCGATGTTGGATGCTTTCTGGTTTCCAAAGAGACAAGGTTCAGAAGGCTCGAGTGTTACAACTCTACCAGGTGGTCAGAACTTAGGTGAACTAGCTGACTTAATGTACTTCATTAAGAAGCTTTACAGATCTCTTAAAGTACCTACATCACGTCTCGATCCTGAAGATTCATTCAAAGACGGTCAAGAGATCCTACGGGAAGAACTTAAGTTTGCTAGATTTATTATTCGTCAGCAACAACGGTTTTCAAGCGGAATTAAGAAGGGGTTTGTTACTCATCTCAAGTTAACAGGACTGTGGGATAAGCTTAGTCTGAATGAAATCAATTTAGATATTGCGTTTAATGTACCGACTAACTTCTATGAGATGAGAAGTAATCAACGAATGGAGATGAAGGTCTCAGCGTTTAACAGTATCGCCTCGAATGAATTTGTCTCGAAAACATTCGCACAGAAAAAATATCTTGGATGGAAAGATAAAGATATTCTTGCTAACAGAGAATTCCTCAGAAAAGATGCTGAGCTACAGTGGGAGCTTGGACAGATTACTCAAAGCGGTCCAGGCTGGCGTGAAGCTGCTATGGCAGGTGAACTAGCTGGTGGTACAGAAGGCGGAGCTGGAGGTGACTTCGGTGGTGGTGGGGCTGGACCTGGTGGTCCACCTCCAGACTTTACCGGTGGTCCAGCAGCCGCGGAAGGTGGTGAAGCTCCATCAGAAAGTGGTGGAGAAGCTGAAGCACCGGCTGCTGAAGCGCCTCCTGCTTAAATAATAGTATATGTCAACAGCGTGTCAAATATCTCCGGTATCGGCGTTCCAGTCTACTAATCTCAATAATAAGATTGAGACATTCGGCGACCTCGGCGATAGAATAAAAAGGTCATTAGGTTGGCCGGTTATATCTATTGAAGTCCATCAAGATCAGCTCTTTCAAAACATACAGATGGCAGTTGAGTTTTTCTCAAAGTACGCTGGATATACTGAGGAGTTTATTGTATTTGATTCAAATCTGTACGAGAGAAACAAAGGTATCAGGCTCGATGTATTGTTCACGCTAGGTAGAACAACTCTAACTAACGAGCAAAAAGTTTCGAAATCATCTGCAAACAACAATCCAGACTTTACTATTACACTACCTCCAACTGTGTATGTAGCTACATCAGCTCTCAATTCTACATTGTTTACGGGGTCATCTGCATTATCGAGTCTATTCACAGACGGTATATACGAGCTAGAGCTACTCGATCAATCGCTTTATGATTCTGTAACTACACATAATAGCTCGTTATCTTCTTACTTTAAAGCATCAGTTAAAAGAAGTGTATCACTTCAAAGTCAGGACACAACAGCTACTAATTACTCTAATGTATTCGATTATGACCTTATGGATTATAGAAAGGTTATATCTATAATCAATTTTGAAGAAGGATCAAGTCAGAGTATTAACACACTATTCACTATTGAACAAACCCTTGCGCAGCAAACATACTTTAGTTATGCGATGGGTAATTATGGCTTCGATCTTGTATCATGGTATACAGTTAAGGAGTGGTTAGATACTCGTGAGAAGGTTCTAGCAACACGTAAAGATATTAAGTTCGATGAACGTACTCAGTATCTAACAATGTACCCTCAGCCAGGTGCATCAATGTTCTACGGTGTTCTCTGGTGCTATGTTGAAAGACCGATTAGAGATCTAGTTAAAGAACAGTGGGTTTATGCGTACGCTCTAGCACTTACAAAGATTACTATTGGTCGTATCCGTGGTAGATTTGGAAATGTTAGCTTACTTGGAGGCGGTAGTTTAAATACTGATATTCTTCAAGAGGGTCTTAGCGAGAAGAGTGAGTTAGAAAAAGCTCTTATGGAGGGTGCTAACCCTGGCTTTGGTGATGGGTCACCGCCTCTATTCTTTGTAGGCTAATGAACAAAAAGTACAGACAAGGTATCTTTACGCCTAAGAATGCTGATAAGTTTATCGGTACAAAAGCTATTTATAGGTCAGGGCTAGAGCTTAAATTCATGAGATTTTGTGATAATAATCCGAATGTATTGAAATGGGCTAGTGAGAATGTTGTTATACCTTATATATCACCTATGGATGGGAGGGTTCATAGGTACTTTGTTGATAATTTTGTCGTTATTAAAGAAGGTAATCAAATTAAAAAGTATCTTGTAGAGATAAAGCCATACAAACAAACAATGGCTCCGACTACAAAATATAGAAAACGAGAACACCTTTTATACGAGCAACAAATGTATAGTGTGAATCAAGCTAAATGGGCTAGTGCTAGAGAGTTCTGTGCGAAAAAAGGTTTAGAGTTTTTAATTTTAACTGAAAAAGATTTAGGTTAATTTGTAAAAGACTAAGATTTCTAATATTTTTGTATCGGTTAGATATAAATAACTTATATGGCACTAAAGCTAAACTTGCTCGTTGAGAAACCTCAAGCTGAAGATCAGTATCAGTATGTATTCGAAGAAGCGAATCGTAACGCACCATCAACACTTTATATTAAAGGACCGTACATGGTTGCTAATGCTGTTAACAAGAACAAAAGAATGTATCCTCGTGAAGAACTTCAGCGTGAAGTTCAGAGATATACAGAAGAAATGATTGTCCCTGGTCGTGCAATGGGCGAGTTAAATCATCCTGCAACTGCAGATGTAGACCTTGAAAGAGCATGCCATGTTATTACTGAATTATACGAACAAGATAGTATCTTTTACGGTAAGTCTAAAGTATTATCTACACCATGCGGTCTAATTATTAAATCTCTTATCAATGATGGCGTGAAAGTTGGTATGTCGTCACGTGCTCTTGGTACTCTTGAGGAAGGTGAAGGTCATAACACTGTTAGAAATCTTAAACTTGTTGCTGTTGACTGTGTTGCAGACCCAAGCGCTCCATCTGCTTTTGTTAATGGTATTCTAGAATCTAAGCAATGGGTTATAGCTGAGAATGGTAAGTATGAAGAACTTTACGAAAATTTTGAAGCTTCTATCAGAAAACTTCCTAGAAAAGAGAGAGACGCATTCTTACGTGATCGTATATTAAGCTTCTTAAAAAAGATCTGAGTGTTTTTTAAAGAAAGTATCTATTGTAGTATAAATAATTAGTATATGGGTAAGCATAGTGCGACACAAAAACCTAAAAAGAAAGCAATGGCGAAGAAGTCTACTGCTAAGAAGGTACCTGCTAAAAAAACAGTTGCAAAGAAGGTTATAAAAGAATCAAGTGATATTGGTAAGTTTATTGAAGCACTTTCTACAGAAAAATATGCGCAGGCTAATAAATATTTGGTGAACATCATTGAGACAAAGATTTCTGATAGAATCAGTTCTTCGCTTGATGAACCTCTATTCTAATACAACTATATGAAAGTTAAATCATTACTTACTGAAGATGCAGCCCAGACTCTATCCGAAGAGTCTATTCAAGTTATTGAACAAGCTCTTAAAGCAAAGCTAGAACTAACAGTTGAAGCTGCTCTGACTAAACAAGATGATCTATATGCATCTAAACTTGAGACTCTTATTAGAGCTCTCGATAAAGACCATACTACAAAACTTACACGTGTTGTAGAAGCTATTGATCGTAACAACTTTGGCAAACTTAATAAGGTTGTTAAGCGTTATGAGAGAGTTTTAAATCAAGAAGCCGGTAAGTTTAAAGCTACTCTTGTTGAATCTATTTCTAATTACCTCGAAGAGTTTATCGATGAAGCTGTACCAGCACAGGCTATCATGGAAGCTACCAAGAACAAGACTGCTATTAAAGTTCTTGACAATTTACGTAAAGTTTTAGCTGTTGACTCTGCTCTTATGTCAGAGTCTGTGCAAAGCGCTGTTGTTGACGGTAAACAACAACTTGATACCCTTTCAGAGAAAGTAACTAAGCTTGAAAAGGAAAATGCTCTTCTTAAAGAACATTATTCTAAAACAAAAGCTGCACTTATTCTCGAAGAAAAAGTTGCGAGTCTTTCGGACAAGCAAAAAGAATATGTAAAACGTGTTTTAGGTGATAAAACTCCGAGGTTTATCGAGGAGAATTTTGACTATACCCTACGTCTTTTCAAGAAACAAGAAGGCGAACATTTGAAAGTTATCAAAGAGCAAGCTTTTGAAACCAGAAAAGTAAAGGCGGATAGACCACTAATCTTTGAAAGTGCGCAGGAAGCTTCGAAAGAAACATCTTTTAATCCATACGTGGAAGAACTTGAGCGTTTAAATCGCCATAAATAATTTCACCCTGAACAATGAGGTCTTTATGACCTGAGTTATTTGAAGGAAAAAAACAAAGCAAATGAAAATTAGACCGACACAATCTTTTATCGATGGAAACAGAGCAGAGGCACTTCTTGAGAAGTGGGCTCCAGTTCTTAATTTCTCATCCAATGAGGTTAAGGCTATTAGCAATGACAATACCCGTTTGAACACAGCTATTCTTCTTGAGAACCAAGAGCAATGGTGTGAATCGAACACTGCTGGTAACGGCGGTGCTTTCGGTGGTGGTGCTTCTAACAGCAGCATCTACAATCCAGGCGGTAATACAATCAACAGTGGCGATAACTACGCTCCTGGTGATTCACGTCTACCTAAGATTCTTATCCCAATGATTCGTCGTACATTTCCTGAGCTAATCTCCAACGAGATCGTAGGTGTTCAACCTATGTCTGGTCCTGTTGGCCTCGCTATGGCACTTCGTTATACTTACAACTCTGATGGCTTAGGCGTCGGTGTTGACGGTAAAACGATTTCAGGTACCGTAGGCGGTGCTGGTAACCCTGTAGGGCAAACTGCAGGTTATACTGGTACTGTTGACAACAGAGAACTTGGTTACCAATTCCTAGATACCCGTTTCACAGGTTCGTCTTCACAAAGACTTTCTGGTGTAACTGGTGTATTTGATATCAATGCAGCTGATCGTGGCGTAGCCCAGATCTTGTCTGCGTTTGAAATTACTGGTAACATTCCTCAAGTAGAAGTTAAGTTTGAGAAATCGGCAGTTGAAGCTGGTACACGTCGTTTAGGCGCGCGCTGGTCTGTTGAGCTCGAACAAGACCTTAAGAACATGAACGGTATCGATATCGATGCTGAGATCACTAACGCTATGTCGTATGAGATCCAAGCTGAAATCGACCGTGAAATGATTATCCGTATGATCCAAGCTGCCCTTAACGGCGGTGCGGGTGCTGGGTATTCGTTCTGGTCTCCTGCTTCTGCTGACGGAAGATGGCTCGTTGAGAGAAATAGAGACTTCTATCAAAAACTTATCATTGAAGCAAACAGAATCGCTGCTCGTAACAGACGCGGTGCTGCTAACTTCATTGTTGCTACACCTCGTGTATGCGCAATTCTTGAAATGCTCCCTGAGTTTCAGTGGGTACCTGTTCAAGGAGATGTTGCTACACAACCAACAGGTGTTGCAAAGGTAGGTACAGTTGGTGGTCGTTTCTCGGTATATCGCGATACCCGTTCCGAAGTACAGAACTCCACAATCTACGGTAACGTAGGTTACGGTACTGGAAACGGCATTGAGTATGCTCTCCTTGGTTTCAAGGGTAGCGAATTCTATGACACTGGTATTATCTATTGCCCTTACATTCCTATCATGGTACAAAGAACAATTGGTCCGAACGATTTCGCTCCACGCGTAGGCTTGCTTACAAGATACGGTGTTGTCGATAACATCTTCGGTTCCAACCTCTACTACCATGTTGTTATTGTTCAGGGACTAGGTACAGCGTTTACGCCAAGCAATCAGAGCGTGTACTTCTAAACATTACGTTAGAACGACTTTTTATGCCAGGGGTGCCGAAGAGCCCCTGGCATTCCCCTTTTTATGATAGGTAGTGTTAATAAATAGTAAGATTTTCATCTCAATAGCATAAATAATGATATGCCTATTATTAGCTTTACATCACAGGTACTTTCAGCATACGGTCAAACACCATCCAATCTTTCATGGTCTATCTCTGGTGGATCTACTGCATACAAAACAGTAGAGCTCCTAACAGTTGGCACAGGACCAATTAATAATGCTTCTCTTAGTGCTAAACAAGTTAGGGGTGTAGTATTTAACGCTCTTACATCTCCAGCATCTGGTACAAACTCATTTGCAACTCTTTCAGCTGCAACAGGAACAACCTTAAGAGTAGATAGAGCACACAATGGCGCGACGTTCGGTGTTATATATATAGATGGATCTTCTACACTATTTACATGTGTTACAGGTGCTAGTACAACTGCTCAATCTCTTACAGCAAATGGCTTCGATACTACATATCCAGAGATCAGAAGACTAGTTGTACTAGGCTATAAATAATATCTATTTTAAATCCAACATAAAGAAAACTCAGCATATTAAATGCTGAGTTTTTTTATTATACACTATATGCTTACTAAGATTTATGAAGTAGGCTCAGACATATCTGTCAATGGTGGCTCGAGAACTAAATCTGTATCAACGACAACTTTTGGCTCAATAACTACAGGTTGCGTAATTACTACTACTCCATCTTCAATCGTAAAGGTCTTTAATACACCAGTTTTACAAATAGGAGAAAGTCCATATCTTTGTAAAATATAGTTAGTTGTAGTTGCATAATACTCATGATCTTCAAACAGAGTTGCTAAATTGCCATCATCGAACAATGCTTGTAAGAACTCTTGAAGTTCATCATCTGGCTTAGACCAGAAGTTGGTATGAGCGCGGTTAAGACATTCTGCAAATGAAATCAAAGAACGTACACATGTATCGCCATGCGCTTCGACTGCTGCTAATTGTTTTTGTGTTTTTGTTGTTAGGTTCATATTTTTATACCCAAGTTGAGATTGGTGTTCTTTTCCAAGTGTTTGTTGCGGTGCATACGTAGATGTAGTTAACGTCCCAACAAATATCACCAGCGTTACCCGTTGCTGTTGCGGATGCTGGAGTGCGAGCGGTGCGGACTCTTACAGTGTCACTATTTACGTCAAGCGCAGCGGTGGGACTCGTTGTTCCTATGCCAACCCTACTATTGGTGCTATCGACGTTAAATACGCTCGTTCCAGCAACATTAGTGACATTAAAAGCGGTGGTGGAGTTCACCAGAGGTGCTATGGTAAATGCGTTAGAAGCACCAACAGTGAACTTGACTGCGTTTGAAGCATCATAGCCAAGGCGAAATTGTTCTGTAGTCTTAATTAAGTGTAGTTTTGCGGAAGCTACTGAACCTCCAGAAACTATGTCTACTGCATAAGCACCAACACTTCCGAGAGCCATAGTGTGAGAAGCACCAACAAAAGACCTTGCACCAATAGCGATGGCGTTAGTTAAACCAGAAACCGTTTGAAGTCCACCGTCTGTGGTTCCTCCCGAGACAGTTCCAAGAAATACAGAATCGGTAAAAGTGCTAATGCCTCTGCCGACTCCACGACCAACATAAACAACACCACTCAAACCAGTTGCACCAAGTGCTGCGGCATCTCCAATTATAGTGTTGTAGCTAGTTGTTGTAATGCCTGTTCCAACACTATTTCCAATCAAGATGTTTGAACTTCCAGTTGTAATTCCACTCCCTGCACTAGCACCCAAGCCAAAGTTAAATGACCCTTGTTGCCCTGATGTTCCGTTAAGGTTTGCTAAAGCACTTGTACCAACACCGACATTAGCTCCGTTATACAATGTGTTAAAGCTAGTATTACCTGCACCTGTCCCAATGAAAGTATTGCTTGTTCCATAATTGTGAGCAAACCGAGTTCCGTTGATCATGTATAGACCAACCGTAGATGTGGTTGTCGGAACGTTTATATTTCCATTAACGTCTAGCTTTTGTGATGGAGTAGCGGTTCCGATCCCGACATTGCCACCATTAGGCTGGAGATTGACATAGCTTGTCGTTCGTGTAGCATTAGTTGTGCCTTGTATTGTGATGTCATCATTCGCTGCTGTGCCGCCGTTGATTTCGGCGATTGTCGGCGCTGACAGCGTTGGCGATGTGCTAAAAACCAATGAGCCTGTTCCTGTTTCGTCTGTAACAGCAGCGGCTAAATTAGCACTTGTTGGCGCTGCTAAGAATGTTGCAACGTTTGCTGCTGGTGCATAGTTGCCAGCACTGAGATTACCACTAGCAGTTAGATTACCTTGAATAGTAACGTTGTTGTTAAATCTCGTAGAACCTGTTACAGTTCCGCCAGATAGAGGAAAGAACTTAGAATTTGTAAAATCTGTAGTAGCGTAGGAAGCGCTATTAGATTGATATATAACACTTGTATTGTAAGCCTTGTCCCAGTTAGCACTATTAGATCTTACTAAAGTATTAACATAGATATCATCACCACCGCCCGAAAATATCGTTAGTAGATCTACACCAGCAGACAAATACTGGCCAGTTACATTCAGGTTGCCGTTCATTGTACCACCAGCTGCGAATTGCATCGCAACAGAACCACCACCAGATGAAAGTTCTATTAGACGTTTAAGAGAAGATATCTCATTGACAAATCTATTACTAACAGACTTCTCAAGTTCAGTTCTAAGAGCAGCTACATCAATCTCTTGCTTACCATTCGACTTCTCTATAACAATATTAGGGACTGTTACCTTTATATTTGCTATATCATTCTGCAAGCTTTGATGCGACTCTTTAATGAGACCTATGATATGTTTCTTTGTATGTTCAGAAGCATCTGTCAAAGAGGATTCTACAAGTTGAAGTTTTTCTTTATAGTAATTTTCAAGCTTATCTGACGCAGAGTTGATACGCGCTTCAAGTGAATCAACTACATCTTTAACTGTACCTTCTAACTGTGTTTTAACAGTACCGATCCTACTGAGAGCCCTGTTGCTCTGCTTGTTTATAGTATTATTGAGTTCGACTATAGAACTATCTTTAGCATTAAGCTCCGTTGTGATCTCTTGGAGCTTCTCAGTGATATTAGAAGTGATTTGATTCTTAGTCTCGTTAAGACTGTTATTAAGAGTTTGCTCGATAGATACGATGCGACTATCGAGATTTTCAGAAATATTTTTGCTCGATCTCTCAATTTCTTTGAGTAGAATATTATTAAGTAACAGCGTTGCTCGTTCCTCTAACTTAGCTTCAACTGCATCCTCGATAGACTCGAGCTTAGTATCAAGTTGTTTAGATGCCTCTTGAAGTTCAGAAATAATAATTTGACCAAGCGCCTTTTTACTAGAATTATCTGACTCTAAAAGGTCGTTACGTAAATTATCGATAAATGAATTAAACTCGTCAAACAAGATTTCTTTTTGTCTGTCGATATCCTCTTTTAGAGCTAGTTCTTTCTCTGTTTGATATTCGACTAAACCTCTCTTGTTCTGCTTATCGATGTTAGCAAGGTATTGAGCAGCAGCAGTTTTCGCTTTATCAATTTCTTCGATAATGATGCTTCTCTTTTCTTCGAGAAACACTTCATCCTGCTCGTCAGTTATTGCGCTTTCAGATAATACTAAATCTGTGTCTGAATAAGCAGGTAAAGACGTCGATATAGATTTAGTAGTTGGGTCAAAGTATACACTTTGCTTTCCTCTATGCAGTACAAAATCGTATAGTGTTACATTCTCTTGATATGTAACCGGAATAGAAATAATAGGAGCATCATCTAATACACCTGTTTTTTCAGCAACAAATTTTGATCCATTTATCTCAAACTCATAGACACCGAAAAAGACTTCAGCGAAGTCTTTAACTGTAAGGATGTTATAGCCTGAGCTATTAAAGGTCGGATTAACCTTTTCGCTAAATAGTCTCATCAAGACTATTTATACCTTTTTTAAAAAAGTACAAGCAATATTATCATCTTTGAGGATTGCTGCTATAGAATTGCGTGCGGAAAAAGATTCTACCTGCTGTCGCTGCTTTAGCAGATACTTGATCTGAATTTGTAAGACCGCGTAACGTTGCTCTTTCACCATTGTCTAATCTATATGCAAACTCTTCACCACTATAACCATTATCATAAGCGCTAAGAATTCCTCCTGTAGTATTATGTAGCTCAATCTCAGAACACGGCTGTGATGATAGCTTAGTCATAGAGGTACCAACAATAAGATTAAAAGATCTACATTGATTGAGGTTATAATAAGTTGAGCCATTATTGTTAGTAGGTGGTGAAGGCATGTTAATATTTATGCCTCGCAATAAAAAAAACCACTATCTTTAAGATAGTGGTTTTTTATTAATATGTTGTTAGCCCGAAGAATTTGAATCTCACGCTCTAGTTCTTTAATGTGCTGATTGCGGTTGAAGTCGCCCCAGTTGTGCCGTCCGCGCATCGCCGCTTTCTTCGATTCGCGCCGTGCCGCTTTAAGTTGCAACCTCTTTTGGGCTAACAAGTCATCGCATCCAACGCCTACAACGTCTCTCTTGGTTTTCGGGCTTTCATTCATGCTCATGGCGTGGATGGATTTTGGACGTTAGCCAGAGGAAGAGGCGCGTCATCGAAGATCGTCTGAAAGTCGCGCATGTCCTGATCCGTGAGGTTGCTTCCGAGGAAGTCTTGCACGATTTCCCGTGCTTCGTCTTCGTGGTAGTTTTCCATGTCACAAGAGAAGATGTCCACATATCCGGTTTCCACGGTGGCATGGTGTCCGGCGTGGTATCCGCTGTTGTAGAGTCTCATCGCCATGCGTAGCAGGGCGGCTGGTTTGTCGTTTTGTGGGTCGTCCATAATTCAGAAGGCTAACAAGGGAGTGATGGCAACGGGAACTAGCCGTTGATGTCGTTTGAGTTATCGGAGTCATGCGCGGCTAGTTCCCGCGCCATACCCCCAGCGTTCGGCAGAGAAGCGGGCGTGATGTTTTTCCGCATCGGCCACACGACGATTCCGCCTTTTGGACCAAGCTGGATTGCCACGGCGCGAAGTGCCCAGTTCTGGTCGATCACCTTCACTGGTCCGTGACTCCATCCGGGATGGTTCACCCAGTCGCCGTTTTTGACGCTGATCGGCATCATATCGACACCAAGCAGACGTAAAGCAAGAGGCCGAACAAGGCGTGAGAGAGCAATCCGCCCTCGCTGTGTTATCGAAGTTTTCATGGTAGTTATTGAGGTTTGGGAGTATCGGAGATCGGTGTCGGGGCGGATGCCTCCACTTGGACGTTCGCGGAAGATTTCAGAGTCGCCAGTTCCGCGAGGATGGCATCGTCATCGAGCACGCGGCGCACCCTCACGCGTTCGTCGTCGGGATCGAAGCGAGTTTTCATGAGTGTCGCTTGGAAGCCGACGTTTTCGCCTAGCGCGGCATCTCTGATTCCGGTCCACTCTTCGTTGATGTAGAAGTCATACCCGCCACGCACCGGCTCGCGGCGGTTCGGCATGTTTTGCCAGTCCAGATTCTCGCGAAGTTCGGCAATCTCCCGCATGAGCAACGCGCACCGCGAACAAGGCACGGCAGAACAACCGTCATGAGCGGGATTGTCCTGCGAGAGTATGGCATCTGGGGCGCTCATGTCGGTGTCTGCGTTGTGGCGTTCGCCTCAGAATGACACTCTCCCAAGAAAGCATCGAGCGTCGGCTTATTGTCTTCCGTGAACTCGGATTCCGCTGCTTCCCGCATGATGCGATAGTAAGCGACGATTCGGGGTCTGTGGAGCGATCCTTGCTTGACCAGCTTCCGACATATCCACCCCAAAAGAAGGCGAACAAGTCGGTCGAGGACAACGGGCGGGGCGGTGTGTGTCGAAGTTTCCATGTGGTTAGAGAGTTTTGGGAGGTAGCGGAGCGGCGTTGTCCGCCCGTGCCTCACCTATTGCGTTCGGCCAAGGCTTGTGCAGCTTGACTCGGGTTGTGACGATGTTCCCGTCCAGTCGGCACGATATTATGGTCATCGGCACGGATTCAGCGACCATCCCTTGCCCTTCCCTGAACAGGCGCCGAAACAGATACGGCTTCTCCCACAGTAGCCGACCGAATTCGTCGTAGAGGCGTTCTGTCAGTTGTGGCACGGAAGGCCGAACAAGGCATCGCAGCCAACGCCATACAGCGCGGCAAGTTGAAATCGTGAGTTTAATCATGGCGTGGATGGATTTGATTCGTTCGCCGAAGAGACAAGATCATTGCCATGCGAGCATTCCCCTGACGGGTGAATCAAGTTGTGGTGCCAGTCTTCGCGTGGTTCGTTCAGGCCGTTCACCTTCACGAACTCCCCACACAATC
>Ga0181348_1000098_pt1 | contig 31546 bp, 38 predicted proteins | sample Su13VDMM110DN_FD_130092 | JGI IMG/M metagenome (GOLD analysis project Ga0181348, IMG submission 130092) | Freshwater viral communities from Lake Michigan, USA - Su13.VD.MM110.D.N | ecosystem: Environmental > Aquatic > Freshwater > Lake | place: USA: Michigan | collected 2013-07-16
GGTTACTATTAATGCGATATGTGCTAGTGATTTTGATGGTTTTATCCCATATCTTTATTATTATGAGAATGATTTACTAATTTATGCCTTTAATAGTACTCTCTCTATGCAAGGAGTTTGTTTTGCATCTACGCCAACACCAACCCCGACTAATACTCAAACACCAACTCAAACACCAACTCAAACATCAACTCAAACACCTACACCAACAAATACTCAGACTTCAACTCCGACAAACACTCAAACTTCTACTCCAACTCAAACACCTGGTTGTTACTATATTGGTAAATTTCTATACAGTGCTATTGATTGTGGTACCGCCTGTTCAACAACTTTCCAATTTGATTTATATTCAAATTTCGACCCAATTGTACCGGGAGCGGTCTTATATTCGGATAGTTGTAACACAACTGTTGCGGACGGTTATTATTCATTAGCTTCAACTCCGGGGCCAAGTGATTTAGGTTGTTATACTGTTAATGGTGGTAGTGGTATGATAAGTTCATATTCTGTTTGTCCAACGCCAACACCTACACCAACTCCAACTAATACACCAACACCAACTAATACTCCAACAAATACTCAAACTTCTACCCCAACTAATACACCAACACCAACTAATACTCCAACAAATACTCAAACACCAACTGGTACACCAACACAAACTCCAACACAAACTCCAACACAAACTCCAACAAGTGGTTATATTGTCCAACTTCAGAGTTGTGAAGATTCATTAACTATTTTTAGATATGTTGGTTTACCATCTACATTAATTCTTGGTGAAACTTATTTAATAAGTGATGTGTCTTTCAATGGATGTGCTACTGTTATTACTTATAATGGTTTAGGTCCAATATATGATGGGATGGGAAGTGTTATTACGCAAGTTTCTTCGGGATGTGGTGATATTTTATGTCCTACAGTTGGTAGTATACCGGCACTTCTTGCTAGTTGTATTAATGGTGAAATACTATACGCAACTGTTCAAAAAGATACTGCATTTGTAGGGGCGACTTATTACTATGAAGGTGCTTGTTATTCATTTATTGAATTTTCAGGAGAAGGAGGTCCTAATTTAGGTGAACCTGATTTTAGTGATTGTATTTATTGTGTACCAAGTCCAACACCGACACCAACACCACAACAAACACCAACAATTACGCCAACACCATCAACAACACCATTACCTTGTGCAAATAATGTTTATTGTTTTAGTACAACATTGTCTTCATTAACAGGGTATACGGGTAATTATACAGTTGCGGGTAGTTATAATACTAAACAATATTATTCAGGTGATTCAATCACAACTTCATTTATTTACTACACTGGTTCATATTGGTGTTTAAGTAATAGTTTAGGTGGAGTTTGTATTTTACAAGGTGCTACTCCATGTAAATCGGTATGTCCGGATATTTCTGCAAACGATTTTACTGTTGGGATATGTCCTTCTCCGACACCATTACCGGTTGATTGTACTACTTTTGATTTTAATGCTTATTTTGATTGTGATTGGGAACCAATTCCAACGCCAACACCAAGTGTTCCTTGTGATGATGTTCAATTTGATTTAACAAGTGTTGGTGTGACTCCTACACCAACATCACCGGTTGATTTATGTGAGAATACAGCAATTTTATTTAGTTTAAGTGGATATACTCCAACAGTACCAACAGTTACATTAACACCATCGGTAACATTAACAAATACCGTTCCTGCTGGAGGTCAAGTAACTTTTAATATGCTAGACCAAGTGTTTAGTTGTGTATCTGTTAAAGTGTTATCGATTTGTGGAACTAATACTGAAATTTATACTAATGATAGTTTAAATTATTTAGGAGCCATAGTAACTAGTGGTACGACATTCTTGGCTTCAATAACTTATGGTGATAAGGTAAATATTCAAACTTGTGTTACTTATGTTAGGGATGATTTTAATAGCTCATCTGATTCTAATGTTGGACAAATTTATCAAGTATATGGTAGTTGTGGGACTTGTTCAGCATTACCTACACCTACACCTACAACGACAAATACTAGTACTCCAACAATAACCCCAACATCAACAATGACTCAAACTCCAACAAATACTGCTAGTATGACACCAACCCCAACACCAACATCAACATCAGGTACAACACCTCCTCCAACACCAACACCTACATCAACGCCAACACCAACAAACACTCAAACACCAACGGGTACGCCAACAAATACACCAACACCAACACCAACATCAAAATATCTTTATGTGTATGAAAGTTGTTCACCAATTAAAGGTAAGGTTAATAGTCAAGTGGGTCAATCTGTCCGACATCCAAATGTTAATATTGGAGAGATATTTACGGACCAAGACGGAAATTGTTGGGAATACTTAGGTCAATATGACATTAACTATATTCCAACACCAGCGGGTAGTGTAATTTATACAACATCAGATACGGATTATTTTACAATTACAACCACACAGGTATTTACGACTTGTAGAGACTGTGAGGATAAACCAGCAACTTGTGTATGTTATACATTATATTGGACTTCACCACCAAAGGATGAAGCAGTGACCGGGTTTACAAATTTCAAATACATTGATTGTGATGGAATTGAACAAAATGCGTCAGCTTCAGACTTTAACCCAACAAATGTTTGCGTACAGGCAAATACCCTTCCTTCAATCATCCTTGGAGGAGACCAATATGGTGGTTGGGATATATCAGAAGTGGATTGTTGTGTTATTTAATAAAAAATAAAATATGGCAGTACAAGTAACAATTAGTAGTATAACAGGGCAATCACCTTATGACGTTTACATATGTCAGAGTAGTGGTAGTGGATGTTTTTACATAACAACAATAACAACAACACCGTATGTGTTTGATATACCATCACCATACGATACATCATCATCATATATGTTAAAGGTGGTTGATGCGAATAACTGTACAATAAGTGGAATAGAAACCGTAATATGAGTCAATTAGTAACAATAACCTCAGTAACTGCTAACACACCGGTCGACATATATTATTGTGATTCGTTTAGTGCGAGTTGCGTATTTGTTTCGACTGTATCGGTATTTCCATACGAATTTGATGTTCCATCACCATATGATGAAATGGATTTTGTAATAAAAATTATTGATACACAAGGATGCGATATAGGTGATACGGTTTTAATTACACCAACACCAACAAGTAGTGTGACCCCAACAGTTACTCAAACACCAACTGGTACGCCAACTCAAACACCAACACGACCTGAAACTCAAACACCAACTCCAACACTAACGGTCACACCTACAAATACGCCTACAAATACTGTGACTCCAACTCAAACACCGGTGGTTGCGTCTCATTTTATTGGACAAAATTCATTTACTACTTCAGGAAATGTTTGTAGTGATATTGTTACTATATTACCTTATTACACATACATTAGTGAATCAAATAGTATTCCGGTTGTAGGTGCAACAATTTATCAAACATTAGTAAATGTGACATTATACAATCCTTTTATTGGGGGTGACAGATTCTATAAAATGAGTTTTGGTTCATACTATTATTGGGTTCAAATTGATATTAACGGGGGGATTGTTAGTTTTGGAATTTGTGAGAATTCTATAACTTTAACACCAACACCTACGACTACACAAACTCCAACGAATACAACAACAAATACTCAAACACCTACAAATACACAAACGCCAACTAACACTCCTACAAATACACAAACACCAACAAATACACCGACAAATACAGAAACACCGACAAATACACCGACAAATACACCGACAAATACACAAACACCAACAAATACTGCAACAAATACTCAAACACCAACACAAACACCTACTACAACAAGGTATTATTATGAATATAGTTTGGGGGCAGGTACAAATGGTAATGATGCTTGTGTTAATTATATCTCATCACCAAGTACAATTTATGGAACAGTTTCAGGAGGAATTGGACCAAATGTTGGTGAGTATTTATATTCTAATTCAAGTTTAACAATTCCTGTTGTAGATGGGTATTATTCAAACGGAATATCTTTATACATAGTTACAGGAGGTTTAGGACAAATTACGTCTTCAGACCCTAATGGTTGTTTAGATTTTGTAACTCCAACAAATACACCAACAAATACACAAACCCCAACAAGGTCTTATTATGAATATATTTTGGGAGCTGGTGCAAATGGTGTTGATGCTTGTAATAATTATACCTCATCACCAAGTACCATTTATGGAACAGTGTCAGGAGGAATTGGTCCAAATGTGGGAGAATATTTGTATTCTAACTCAAATTTAACAGTTCCTGTTGTAGATGGATATTATTCAAACGGAACGGCACTATACATAGTTACAGGAGGATTAGGACAAATTACGTCTTCAGACCCTAGTGGTTGTTAGAATTATTAACAGTTTAAATTGATAAAACAAATAAAAATATAATTATAAAATAAAGAAGAATGGCAATAGGTTGCATAAATATTGGTACTGGATTTAGTTATACTGTTTTTAGTAGTATACTTCAACCTGACTCAAAGATAATTACAGGAGGTGCTTATACACAATATAATGGGTCTGCGGAAAATTATGCGGTTAGGTTAAACCCAACTGGTTCCAAAGATACTTCTTTTAATATTGGTAGTGGATTTAATAATTGGGTTCGAACAGTTTATTATCAAACGGATGGTAAGATTATTATGGGAGGTGATTTTACGACATTTACTGGAACCTCTCAAAATAAGTTAATTAGATTAAATTCTGATGGTTCAAAAGATACTTCTTTTAACATTGGAAGTGGGTTTAATCAACCACTGTTCGGGGTAATGACGATTGCTCAATATGGTACTTCTTTATATGTTGGTGGTGGGTTTACAACTTACAACGGCAGTACCCAAAATAAGTTAATTAGATTAAATTCTGACGGTTCAAAAGATACTTCTTTTGATATTGGGACAGGATTTGACGTAAGTAGTGATATTAATTCAATCTATGTTCAATCTGATAATAAAGTGTTAGTTGGAGGTAGTTTTACATCTTTTACCGGGACAACTCAACGAGGTTTAATTAGGTTGAATACTGACGGTTCAAAAGATACTTCATTTAATATTGGGACAGGATTTAGTATGACCTCAATTTTTAGTCGTAATATAAGTTCAATTGCTCGACAAACGGATGGTAAGATTTTAATTGGAGGGTATTTTATTCAATATAGTGGAATACCTCAAAATTATTTAATTAGGTTAAATTCTGATGGTACAAAAGATACCTCATTTGACATTGGTAGTGGGTTTAATGACAGTGTACGAAGTGTTGTAATACAACCTGACGGTAAAATATTGGCTGGTGGTGGTTTTGAAACATTTAATGGGTCAACGCAAAGATATTTAATACGTTTAAATAGTGATGGTTCAAAAGACACCTCATTTAATATTGGAACCGGATTTAGCACTGGAGGTGATATTTATTCAATTAATTTACAAAATGATGGTAGTTTAATAGTAACAGGGGGTTTTATTTCATATAATGGAAACACTGCAAATAGAATTGTAAAATTGAGTCCTAACGGTGAATTTTTGAATTGTGTTGAAACAACTCCAACACCAACACCGACTGAAACACCTACACAAACGCCAACTAAAACTCCAACTCAAACGCCAACTAATACTAAAACTCCAACTCAAACGCCAACGAATACACAAACGCCAACAAATACCACAACTCAAACTCAGACACCTACTAAAACTCGACCAAATTATAAATGTGGTTTAGGGTCGATTCAAAGAGGGGTTGAATATTATTACACTGATTGTTGTGGTAATTTTATCACAGGTTCAAATAATACGAATAATGTTTTAGAAGTTAATTTTAATTATGAATTACCAAGCTCTGGTGTGGGGAAATTATATGTGATGTCATCAGCCTCATGTGTATCACCAACTCCAACACCAACTCAGACAATAACACCAACGAATACTGTAACTCCTAGTCAAACACCTACAAATACTGTAACACCAACAAATACTGTAACACCATCGATAACTCCATCAAATACTCCGGTTACAAGGTTGAAAAATGATTGTGATGTTATTACATTGTTTGATTTGGGAATTAGTTGTAATGTGATTCAATCACCAACGGAAAGTGACCCATTAAGTGGAATTTTATCAGTAAATGTTACAGGAGGGACTGCACCATATTCTTTTGTTTGGAATGGAATTCCATCAAATCAAACATTATATGGTATTGGTTCTGGAAGTTATGAAGTAGTTGTAACAGATTATAGATGGCCTGACGGTGAACCTGATGGTGTGTCTGATTATACTGCCACAACAATTTGTGTGTTAGCAGGTCCTGTACCTACATCAACTCCAACGATGACACCAACACCAACCCAAACAAAACCAATTCAATGTGTTGATTTATGTTTAATTGCTATTGGTACTGAGGGTGTTCCAAATTTTGGTCCAATACAGTTTGTTTGTGATGGTAATAAAAATGGCCGATTTAAATGGACAAGTACAAATGAAAGATATGAAATTGTATGGAATATTAATAATACTAGATGGGAAATTTATACTGTTGACACATCTTCAGTAAATAATTTTTTACCTGGCGGTGGTATTCTTGCTAGTTCTACTTTTGATTTAATTCCTGATTCTGCGTGGACGGTCTTGGGTGGCACTGATGATTATTCTTCTGTTACTATGACTGAAGGGGATTGTCCAGCTGTTATACCTTTACAGATTAGTGTTGAAGTGACAAATAGTTCTTGTCAAGGAACTACAAATTGTAATGGTAGTATTTCTATATTTGCTCAAGATGGGTATCCGTCTTATTTGTATAGTATTGATGGTGGTTTAACCTTTACCGACAATAATATATTTACTAATTTATGTCCGGGTAATAATTATTCAATTGTTGTTATTGATTCGTTTAATAACGTCAAATATTCGTCAGCGTCGATTGGTTATGATTCAGTACCAACAACATATCAATTATCGTTATCAAATGTTACACCGGCAACAACAAGTTCGGTTACTAATGTTTCTCAAACAGTGACACAACAAATGGTTTTAGTTGTTACTCCAGAGTTACCGGTTGGAGTGAGTGTGACGTTTAATTTAACATCAACACAATTAACTACTGTTAATGGACCGGGTAATGGAAGTGCGACTAATACGTGGGTTGTGGATAAAAATGGTCAAACGGTAAATACAACTGCAGGTCAAAACACAATAGTATCTCAAGGGACTAGACCAAATTGTTCACCTAATACACAAGTAACTACTTCAAGAGATTATAGTAGTTCAATTACTATTACTAATGGTGACGTGGTTAATGTAACTTCAATAACTTCTAATAATATTAGTGATGGTCAAGTTGCTGCTCAAACTAATTGTACAACAAATATTAATACTAATATAGCAGCGGTAATATCAACACCAAATCCTCCAGTAGGCAATAATTGTAGTTTTGTGGTGGGTAGTTCAAGACAAGTTCAAACAAATAATTTCACATATGTTCCTGTAACAATAAATCCATGTCCTAATTGTGTTGCACAAGATATTACTATTGGAACTCAAACTTGGACAAAATGTAATTTGGATGTAACAACATATAGAGATGGTACCCCAATACCACAAGTAACCGACCCAACCGCTTGGTCAAACCTAACCACAGGGGCTTGGTGTTATGTTAATAATGACCCTGCAACTGGACCTACCTATGGTAAACTTTATAATTGGTATGCAGTAAATAACACCGCTAATGGAGGATTGGCTCCTGTAGGTTATCACATACCAACACTAACAGAATGGACAACTCTTACTACATTTTTAGGTGGAACTTCGGTTGCTGGTGGAAAAATGAAAGAGACAGGTTTATGTCATTGGCTGACACCAAACACAGCGGCAACTAACATTAGTAACTTTACAGGTCTTCCAGCAGGGTATCGACTTGGAGGTAGTGGTACTTTTGGAGTAATTAATTATCAAGGTTACTTTTGGAGTTCTACGGCTACGGCGTACAATAATACAGAAGCAGAAACATTGACACTGATTTACGATACGGCACTGGCCTTCAACGGTAGGGGATTAAAATCACAAGGTAGTTCTGTAAGATTAATAAAATAAAAATAAAGAAAAACTATTTATAGATAATGTCATACATAATTAAAAATACTGCGGGACTGATTAACACAAGATTAACTGATGTGGGTAGAAGATATCTATCTCAGGGTAATTTTGATATTGCTTACTTTCAAATTGGTGATAGTGAGGTAAGTTATACCGCTATGAAGTCTGCGTCTCCATCTTATAACCAAACAAATAATAACATTTTGATGCCGGCATTTAATGCTCAAAATGATACAGGTTCTCCTCAATCAAACAAACAGAATGTTAAATACCCTTACTATGTTCAAGGTAATGCTGGTGGTACTTATGGTATTCCATATATGGATAGTATTGTGCAACCAATTTACAACTCTGCGGGTAATAAAGGGTTTTTTATGACAGGTGGAACTCCCGGAAATTGGGATGTTCAAACAAGTTCAGCATATACTATCACATCAAACTATCAAGTTGATATGACCACATTAGTTGGACAATCGGCAATTACTATTACATTAGATACTTTAATATGTTCACCAACTACAGGTACTCCGTCTATTGGAGATATTGTTACAATTATTTATGATGGTAATGGTGGTTGTACAGATGTTGGAACTTATTCCGTTTTAACATATAAAATTCAAGATTTAACTCCACCAACAGGTACTTCAGGAACAACAACTTGGGACTTAACTTTAGATAGAACGGTCCCTAATTATACAGGTAAAGTTTTAGCTGGTGAAATGGGTCGTGTTTTAATTTATCCTTCAGGTATGACGGTTATTTATGATACTATAACACCGGCACCTTATTGGGAGACAGATGCGTTTAACTTTGAAAGCCCTTGTGACATATCTAAAAGAGAAAATACTCCAATTTGGAATATGAATATTCCATGGACTGAAAGTCCTGCGGGTTTAAATAGTAATCAATATGAGGATTTTACTCAATATGGTTCTGCAACATACATTGGTACTAAAGAATACTTAGGATATAATGAACCTAGTGGTCAAACTGATAGTAGTAAAGTTTATTATTATAACTCATATGATGAGGAGGTTGTGGTTACACCAAAAGAACAAAAAGCGATTGCAATTATTCACTATACTAATCAAGATATTGATAATGTTTATGGTGAAAAATTTGCAACAACACCATTTGACCCGGTAAACCCAACTGATAATACCGGATTGGCGAGACACTTTAGATTAACAATACCAACATTAATGTGGCATAAATCTTCAGGCAGTTCAATTGGGCAAACATTTTGGATTGACCCACCAGGTTATGAATTATGTATACCATATTATATTAAATCCACAAAGAATTTTGATATGAATGACCCAGGTATTAGATATTTCCATTTATGGGATACTAATCCTGATGATAATCAAAAATTAAATAGAATTGGTAAGGTATTCCCTGACCAAGAAATTATTGTTATTGATGATGAAGAGGTGATAGCAGCAATGTCGTACAAGTCAAATAGAAACTGGACATTACCGGCACCTAAATTATCATTATTAACCCCAAATAGTTGTTCTCCCACTCCAACATCAACCCAATGTTTGGTTACCGGAATTACTCAAAATGTTTGGGTTACCTATAGATTTGACTCTACAGGGTTTACAGATTCATTACATTGTAATTATTATTCATATATCAAAGCGGACGCTACAGTTGTTACAGACCCTAAAAACGTTGCGGTTAGATTTGGTTCTGAATTTAAGTTCTTGAATCAACCATTAAATACATATACAAATGTTGATTTAAGTGGTTATTCCGCTAACTCAATGAAATTATTGGTTCAATTAGTCACAGGTGATACAAAACCAATTCCAACGGCTTGGAAGGAAATTGATGTAACCTCTGAAATTAGTGGTAGTTCAATTAATGGTTATATTACTATGAGTGGTATAACGGGAACTACTTTTCAAATTGACCAAGTAACTTATGATAGCGCACCAAATTATAATTTAGCTAATTATATTGACATTCCTGAGAATGGACAAACAGATATGTTAAATTTTGGTGATGAATATTATTTTTATGGTAATTTGGAAACAGATATATCTGCAACAATTTATGAGATGAAATATCTTGTAAATCTTGGTAGAAACCAATTCACCAATACATCAAACCCTACATGGATGTCAGGAACAACTTCATATGTGACAGAGATTGGTCTTTACAATACTCAAAAAGACCTTATGGTTATATCTAAACTACAATCACCTGAATTACGACAAGGTATTCAACAGTTTGTGGTTAAATTAGATTTCTAACTATGACAAAAAACATTAAGAAAGATTCCCCAAAAGTCCTTGGATTAGATGTGTCAACCAAGACAGTTGGTGTTGCATTATTTGATATTCAAAGTAGAGAATTATTAGAATTAACTCATGTTTCACCAGTTCCAAAACCAAAAGTTGAAAACAAGATTGAAGAGTTGATGCTTAAAAGTGATATCTTCAAACAAAAATTGGAGAGTTATGTTGGGATGGGTATTAAGTATGTTGTTATTGAGGAGCCTTTATTAAACTCAAATAATGTGTATACGGTGGGAACCTTATTAAGGTTTAATACTTTGGTCTGTAAAGAAGTTTATGATATTTTAGGTGTCGTACCTCAATTTATTTCAACATACAATTCAAGAAAATTTGCATTCCCGGAATTAGTTCAGGAGAATGATAAAGGTAAATTTGTTCTTTTCGGTGGATTACCAAAAACTATTGATAAAAAACAAATAATATATGATTTGGTTGCCAAAAAAGAACCTCAAATTAATTGGCAATACACCAGAAATAGTACCCTTAAGAAAGAAAATTTTGATATGACAGATAGTTATACTTGTGCTTTAGGATATATGAAAATGATGGAAATTTGGTAGATTAAAAAAAATGTTATATCTTTGCTTGACAAATTAAAGTTAAGGTAATGATTAGAAAGGACATTGATACTAAAAATCTTCGAAAAACAATTTTAAAATTTTCAAAAGACATTCCTACAGTTGGAGAACGACATAGGGGTGTCTTTTCTATTACAGGATATAGAGCTTATAATAGTTCACCAAGTTCCGGATACGTTGAAGTTGATGTGGTATTCAAAGGTGAAATAGAGGCAGGTATTTCTTCTCTTCGTCCGGATGAATGGTTTAGTGCTGATGTCAAAAGTAGTGACCGTTATCATATTTCACCGGTTAGACTTGGTAAGTTCTTAAGAAGTCATTTGTTTAAAGACATTAATAACCACATGGTATATTTTGATACTAAACTTAAATATGTTAACTCAATAAAAACAATAAAATGGATATAGCTTTTTTTATAATTTGGGGTATATGTACACTATCGTGTATTTTAATATTCCCAATTGGTAATCGAATTGAAAAACTCGATGATAATCATCGTTTAAAAAAATGGTGGAAAAAAAACATTATGGATTGGGACTTTTATGACAAATCAAAATAATTTCTTATACTTAAAGAATGGATGAAGAAGTTGAGGTATTAGTTGATTTACTAACCGATGTGTTAGGTAAAGCCAAAAATCATTATGAGTCAAAAGCGCAAATTTCTTTTGACTGTCCTGTCTGTGCGAATGAGAAAGGTTTAGATAAGGGTGATGGTAAAGGAAACTTGGAAATCAACTATAGTAAACACGTTTACAAATGTTGGGTTTGTGGTGAATCAGAGGGAACTCAAGGACCATTAGGACGACTATTTGATAAACATGGAACAAAAGAACAGAAAAAGGTTTATAACTTAATAAAACCTGAGGAGTTAAAAGTTCAGGAGGCCAAGAAAACTCAATTAAAACTTCCGGAGGGATACACTCAATTTAAAGACTCCAATCCAAGATTTATACCACACGCTGAAGCTTATCGATATTTAATATCTCGAGGTATTACAGATGAGATTATTGAAAAATACCAAATAGGATATACTGTGAGTGGTGACTTCGCTTATAGAGTTATCGTACCATCATTTGATAAAAACAATAGGTTAAATTATTTTATTGCTCGTTCATGGGTTCCAAATAAGATGAAGTATAAAAACCCTACTGCTGCTAAAGATGAAATAATATTCAACGAAAGTAGAATAGATTGGTTTAAAGATGTTTATTTGGTTGAAGGGGCGTTTGATGGGTTCTTCTTAGACAACTCAATTGCAATGTTAGGTAAGAAAATGAGTTCATTACTGTTTGAAACTCTATATGAAAATGCGTTAGGTAAGATTATTATTTGTTTAGATGAAGATGCTTGGGATGACGCTTTCAAATTATATCATGAATTGAATGGGGGAAGATTATACAATAAGATTAAAATAATTAAACCACCTAAAGATATGGACGTTGCGGACTTAAAAGGTCAGATTGACGAATACTATTACGAAATAAAATAATAAAAAAATATGATAGAATTAAAAACTATTGCACAAGAAATACGAGAACTAATTAGTCAAAGACAACAAGAATTAGGTCTTACTTTTGAAGAGGATAATCACATCTATACCATGAATGGGAAGACGGATTATCCTTCTGTGTCTAAAGTACTAAAGAAATTTTATACTGAGTTTCCAACAGAGGAAGCAGCATATAATAAAGCTAAAGGTGACCCACAAAAACAACAAGAGTTGATTGAGGAATGGGCAGCTGCCGGAACATACTCAACCAATATGGGAAGTAGAGTTCACTTTGTTTTAGAGAAAGAAGTTATTGACCGAAATGGGTCTTATAAAGAGGTAAGACAACCGGTCTTTGAATGTGATAATACACAAATCTTCAAGGGAGATAATATGATTACTGCGGGTAAAAACTTCCTTAACTTAATGGAACAACGAGGAGCGGTTTTACTTGACACTGAGATGGTATTAGGTGACCCGGAACTTGGGTATACCGGACAACCCGATAAGGTATGGTTAATAATGAATATTAACCAAAACGAATTTGGATTGGTAATAACCGATTGGAAAACTAACAAACCAAAAAATTTCCTTGAAACAAGATATACCAAAAGAATGTTGGAACCATATCAAAAACAACCGGACAATGCGTTAGGTCATTACTTCGTACAATTACCTTTATATGGTAAATTATTAATCAAAATGTTACAAGGTAGTAAATACGAAAATATTAAGTTGTATGGGTGTATTGTGACTCACTTAAAAGAGACTGCTGAGTTTGATGAGTATCGAGTTCCAAAAGATGTTATCACAACAACTTTGGAAATGGACACTAAAAAATATTTGACAAAATAAGAATAAAGAACTAAATTTATAAAAAAAATATGAGTGAATTACAACAACCAAAAATTAATTTAAAAGAGTGTCCTACGATAAAATGTGACTCATGTGATGGGATTTATTTTAGAGAGGTTATCTACCTAAAGAGAGTGCCTAAATTAATGACAGGGTCACATGAAGATACGACTGTACCATTCCCAATTTACAAATGTGAATCTTGTGGACACGTAAACAAAGGGTTTAACCCATTTGAAGAAGAAGAAAAAACTTTAATTAAAGAGTAATGATAAACAGACTAGTACACTTTTCTGACTTACACGTAAGGTTATTCAAGGACCATGATTTATATCGTGGAATCCTTGAATCTGCATTAAGTGAATGGAAAACATTACAACCGGACCGAATTGTGTTCACTGGTGACTTGGTTCATTCAAAGAATCAAATGACACCCGAGTTGGTTGAGTTTGTTGCTTGGATATTAACCGAATGCGCCAAGATTGCAAAAACAATTGTTATCATAGGCAATCATGATTTTTTAGAAAATAACAATGCAAGGTTGGACGCTTTAACTCCAATCATTGATTCATTGAAGAATGAAAACATTGTTTATTTAAAGAATCGTGGGGTTTATCCTGATGATAACATCAATTGGTGTGTTTATTCATTAATGGACCATAATATCCCACCGGACATTAACAAATCAGAGAACAAAAACATTGGATTGTTTCATGGACCGATTCAAGGTTTATACACTGACATTGGGTTTAAGTTTGAAGATGGGTTTGAGGTGAGTAAGTTTGATGGTTGTGACCTTGTATTATGTGGTGATATCCATAAGAGACAAGTGTTTGATATCCCGGGAGGAAAGAAAGCGTATATGGTTGGTTCAACAGTTCAACAAAATTTTGGTGAAACTGTGAACAAACATGGGTATGGAGTGTATGAGTTAGATAAAGACCAATACGATTTTGTTGACTTACCTAACCCAAAACCATTCTTATCATTCCGTATGGACTCATTCGATTGTATTGAAAAGGGAACGGAAAAACTTGTAAATAGTGGAAAATAATGAATATCAATCTTGAACTAACCTCTAAAGAGCACAAGGACTTATTAAGTTATTGTAAACTCAACAATTTCGACCCTGAAACGATATTGAAGAGTTCTTATTTGGAGGGGTTCAAAATTGAAAAATATGGACTATTGTCAGGTTCAGGGAATGTTATTGAAAAAGAAGTTATCAAAGAAATTATCAAATACGTTGAGGTTCCTGTTGTTGAAGAAAAAGAAGTTGTCAAGATTGAATATGTTGAGGTTGAAAAACTTGTTGAAGTAGTAAAAGAGGTTCCCGTAGAAAAGATAGTTGAGGTAATTAAAGAGGTTCCTGTTGATAGAATTGTTGAGAAGATTGTTGAGGTAACCAAAGAGTTTCCCGTTGAAAGAGTGGTGATTCAAGAAGTCATCAAAGAAGTGCCAGTTGAGAAAGTTGTAACAAAAATAGAATATATTAGTGACAACACTCACACTAATGAACTGTTGTTGAAAATACAACAGTTGGAAAATCAACCACCCAAAATAGTCGAAACAATTAAGGAAGTGATTAAAGAAGTTCCGGTTGAGGTAATCAAAGAAGTTGAGGTAATTAAGGAAGTTGAAGTGATTAAAGAAGTTATTGTTGAAAAGGAGACATCCGACAATAAATTAAAACCTAAATTAGATGCTCTCCAAAACACAGTTCAAAAATTGAAACTTGATAATATTGAGAAAGATAAGTTGATTAAGGAATACGAGAAAACTATTCAAGATATACAAAAGTTTAATGAAGGGACTAAAGCAATGTATTTAAAAGGTTCAAATTTGGACGATAAACTTTATAATAAATAAAATTATGATTACACAATTATTACTTTGGATGGTAATGGCTTATGGAATGACCAACATCCTTGTTTATGGGAGTATCTTTAATGGTACTCGAAAATTTATAAAAGAAATGGGGGATGATAAAGTAATGCCCTTTAACGGATTTTTTAATTTCGTCTCAGGAATATTAATCTGTATGATGTGTTGTTCAACTTGGGTTGGGTTCTTTCTTGGATTTTTTGTATATTCTCCGGTACACGAGATGTTAGCAGTTTCAAGTTGGGGTTCATGGTTCTTTGATGGTCTGTTGGCTTCAGGAGCAGTATGGGCAATCAATGCAATCGTGGAATGGTATGAAGAAAACCGAAAATAAATAAAAATTAAATAAATACAAATATGCCAACATCTAAAAAAAGAGGAGGAACTAAAACTCACGCAAAAAAAGTTCAAGAAAGAAATCAGACTATTAAAAGTCAGAAAAACGCTTTCCAAAAAATCATGACTCAACAAATGGAAGAGTTAAAAAGAAAATACGCTGAGGAGCAAGCTCTAAGCGGAAACACTCAAAATGTTGAGTTAGTATCACAATAATAAACTATGGATTTATTCAATCCGCCACCAATTTTTAATTTAAAAGAAATGCAACACAATTTAGATGTGGAGACATTAGATAATCCGTATATTCAAGTTGTTTGGGAAGATACGCCGGAAAACTTTACTCAAGAGAGGATTAAGTCGGCAAAACAATATTTCTCAAAAAAATATAATTCAACCAATGTAAATGTAATTACAAAGGTTAAGACAACTGAAGATACACAACAAACGATTGATGTGTCCGTGAATATCATGGACAAGAACTATCAAAAAGAACTTATCAAGTCATTACTTGAGAGTAAGGGTCAAGAACAATACTTGGACCAAGTGATGGGTATTGATGGTATGGTTGAGAACCGAATGGAGGCCAACGAGGTTGAGGTGACACCATTTAAGAAATGGTATATCAAGAAAATAGAATTTAGTAATTTCCTATCTTATGGTGAAAACCAAGTAATTGATTTTGATAAGTGTGAAGGGATTACCGTAGTTGAATCCGACCCACCAAACTTTGGGGGTAAAACAGTTCTAACTGTGGATTTACTATTATTCTTGTTTTTCAACACAACAACCAAGACACAGAAGGCGGAAGAAATCTTCAACCGATTCACAGACAAGAATAAAGTTAGTGTTCGTGGGGACATTCTTATTGATGGTGAGGAGTATATCATCGCTCGTCAAATTGAAAGAAAGATGTCCAAAGCCGGTGAATGGAATGTGAAGACAGAGTTAGAGTTCTTTAAGAAATTATCTGATGGTCAATTACAGAACTTTACTGGTGAACAGAGAAGAGAGACGGAAGCGTTTATGAAAAGGTCTATTGGAACAATGGATGACTTCTTAATGACCATCTTAACAACTGCATCCAACTTGGAGGACTTATTGGAATCAAAACCAACTGCTCGTGGTCAGGTATTGTCAAGGTTCTTGGGACTTGAGTTCTTAAAGAAGAAAGAAGAAACCGGGAAAGAAATCTATTCAGAGTTTTCAAAAGGGATGATATCCAATGTCTATAACACGGAGACCTTAAAACAAGATAACGAGAGTTCAACAACTGAGATTACAAGATTAAAAGGGGAGATTCAAACCGCAACCGATAGTATTGATGAAGTTGATAATTCTTTAAAGAAAGGACAAGATTATAAAGATGGATTGTTAAATTCAAAACATAGTGATTTGAGTCAAGAACTTATTATCTTGGACCCGGTTAAACTACAAGGGGATATTAATAGTCATGTGTTAACTAGCAAGACAATTCAAGGTCAGATTAACGACATAAAAATTGTTGAACCAAGTGGATTTTACCATGAGGACAAACACGATGAGGTTAAGGACAAACTAACCAATACCAAAATTGAATTAGGCGGCGCAAATAACAAAGTTAGTGAGATTGAATCATTAGTTAAAAAGTTTGGAGACGGTATCGAATGTGAACATTGTGGTATCAAGTTGATGGACGCAGCAATTACCAAAAAGAAGATTGGAGAATTGGACCAGTGGAAACAAAAGGTTAAGGAATTAGATTTACAGATTGAAGTTTTAGATAAGGAAGAAAAAACCTACACTCAACTTAAAAAAGAATTTGATGAGTACGAGAGAAACAAACTTATCAAAGAGAAACACGAGGTGTCATTGGAGTCAAACGAGTTGAAATTAGAGGCGTTAAGATTGAAGTTGACAAGGTATGAGGAAGTGCAGGATAAGATTAAACAGAACAACGATATTGATGCCAAATTGATTAAAGCAAACCTTCGTATCGATGAATTGATTAATCAAAAGAGAGGGTATGAGAAAACTCAAAGCACCAACCAAAACCAAATTGAAAACCTGTTAGCTCGTATCGAAAAGAACAATGGTCTTGTATTAAAGATTGCTGAGGAATTCGAGAAAGAAAAAATTTATAAAATCTATAATGAGATTTATGGTAAGAATGGTATCAGTAAGATTATTATGAAGACAATGATGCCAGTAATTAACGCTGAACTTCAAAGATTACTTCAGGATTCTTGTTTGTTTAACTTGGAGATTCGTATCAATGATAAGAATGAAGTTGATTTTATTATGATTGATAACTCAACCGGGATTGAACGACCAATAACTTCAGGTTCAGGTTATGAGAAAACGGTGGGGGCACTTGCCATTAGAGCGGTGTTATCTAAAGTATGTTCATTACCAAAACCACAATTATCAGTTTACGATGAGGTTTGGGGTAAAGTTGCTAATGATAATCTTGATATGGTTGGGGAATTTTTTGATAAGTTAAAGACCTACTTTGAAAAGATATTTGTAATTTCGCACAATCCAATGATATCAAATTGGGCAAATACGGTCGTAAAGATTACAAAAACAGAAAATGTTTCAAAAGTTTCACAATAAACGTGGGACTTTTTTTAAATTAAAAATAATTTAAAAGGTCTCTCAATAATGAGGGACTTTTTTGACTTATAATATAAAATCATCTATACTTAAAGTATGGAACCACAAGAATTACTAACAGTAGTAAAAGAAAATACGGATAACCCTCTCAAACTTTTATTAGAGACACTAAATTTCTATAAAAATGATGAGGGTTTTACCCAAGATTTATTAACACCCGGATTTTTGAAAGAATGGATGGTGTCGAAAATATTGAATCATGAGTGTCATAAGACAAAACACGGTGCTGATGCAACTAGTTTAGATGGTGAGGAGGTTTATGAATATCTGTCTTGTAAAGAAGGAGGGTCATTCCAATTAGATAGAATCCATGAAGGAAATTTACATAGAATCACTCGAAATAATAAATTCTATTTTGCGTTATACAATAAGAACAATAGTTTAGAATGTATTAGAATCTATGAAGGTGATACTGATGTTGTTTTAGAGGAAGCAAATAAGAAAATCGGTAAAATGTCTAAGTCATCAAATCATATTGGTTTTACATTGACATGGGTTAAAGAAAATTGTCGTGTAGTTTATTCAATTTAATTTGTAAGTGTTGAATTAATGATTATCTTTGTAAAAAAATTTTAAAATAAAAAATATGAATTACTACTTATTGTCAGTTACTAATGATTTTGCATCAGACAGTTTATGTAAAGAAATTGCATTATCACTTAGTCCGATTGTCGATTCTCCAAACTTAAAGTTTCATTACACTCGTAACCAAATTATCTTTTCTTTTGGCGCGGAAACTGAGAAAAGTGAAATCTATGAATATATTCAAGGAGTTTTATATGGACTTGTTGAGATTTTTGTTTTAACTGAAATCGTTGATGATTTTTCAGTATCTTTACCAGCAGATATTAAAGACCATCTTTTTGACTTAGAAAATGTTGGTGAAAATGTAACAATGAAGTTGGATATGGAAAGAATAAAGAAGAACTTAGATTTTTCATATGATGATGAAGACGATGATGATGATGATGAAAATGATATCATGTCATTAATATTTAAAGATAAAAATACTACCCCTAACCCTACCTTAGACCAAATTTTAGACAAATTATACTCTGAGGGAATGGATTCCTTGAGTTCAAACGAAAAAACTATATTAGAAACTTACAGTCAAAACTAAATTATGAAGGAAAAAGCGGGAATGCCAATCAATCAGGAAGAAATTACTCACTATCTTAAGGACATCCGTAAGATAAAAGTGATGACACCCGAAAGAGAGCGACAATTGTCTGAGAGAATACTCTCAAATAATATTACAGAAGATGAGGTAAAGAAGATTCACAAAGAATTATTGGAAGGTAATTTAAGGTTTGTTATTACAGTTGCTAAACAATATCAAAATCAAGGATTGGACTTCCCGGATTTAATTGCTGAGGGTAATCTTGGGTTAATGAAAGCGATTGATAATTTTGATTGGTCTAAAAAATTAAGATTTATTTCTTATGCCGTTTGGTGGGTTAGACAGTCAATTTTGCAATCATTAAATGAGAATGCCCGAACTATTCGTCTCCCGGTGAATGTGGTTCAAGACTTACAAAGAGCAAAAAAGGAATTGGAGAGAGGTGGAGCTGAGTTATCAGATAAGTTTGTTAATTTACCGTATACAATCAATTTGGATAAACCATTGAATGAGGAGGGTGATACGTTGGTTGATATTTTAAACAATCCAAATGCGGAATTACCTGACGCTGGTTTATCTAGTGAAGACACACTAAAAGATAAGTTGATTAGTATGTTGGATGTTTTGGATGACCGAGAGAAAATTATTATCCAAGATTATTTTGGTTTATCAGGCTCAACAAGAACTCTTGAAGATATTGGTAATGATTTTACCTTAACAAAAGAAAGAGTGAGACAAATCAAAGAAAAAGCTTTAAGAAAATTAAGAAATGAGACCGCAATTTTATTCGAATATTTATAAAAGTTGTTAAAGGGTGTATTTATTGAATACACCTTTTATATTTAAAGATAAATTAAAAAAAAATACTTATGAAAAATTTCATTCAAAAAAACTTTATTGTTATTGTATTGGTAATCTCACTTCTAACATTCTTCAAAGGATGTGGCGACTCAAGAGAATTATCTAAACTAAGAAAAGAAGTTGAAACAATTAAAGATTCAACCTACACTAAAAAAGAATTAAACATTGAATTAAAAATAATGGGACTAGAAGCTGAGAAAAGAATGATTCAAGCAACTGACCGTAAATTATTGGATGTTCAAAGACAAACTCAAATCGAGGAAGAGATAAAAAAATTAAAAACAAGTAAATAATGAATTGGTTTCAAAAAAACTTTAAAGCTATAATTTATATTTCGTTTTTGGTTCCGATATTAACGGTGGCATTTGTGTCAATTTCACACGTAACCAAATGGTACGGGTTATCAAACCCACTTAGTTGGGCGATATATCTGTCTGTTGGAATTGAAATTGCTGCTTTGTCTGCTCTTGCTGCAATATCGGCACAAATGGGAAGGAAAGTTTATTTCCCATTTGGTATTGTAACCCTTATTCAGTTTATTGGTAACATATTTTTTGCTTATCAATACATTGATATAACTTCTCAGTCGTTTAAAGATTGGATGGACTTGGTTGACCCAATCGTTAGTTATTTGGGTGTTGAGTCAGGTGACCCTGTTGGACATAAACGATTCTTGGCTTTATTCTCAGGAGGTATGTTACCAATTATATCATTATCATTCTTACATATGTTAGTGAAATTTGAGGAGGAAGATAAGAAAAAACCACAACAACTATCGGGAGAAATTGATATTGAGCAATTGAGTACTACAATTGGAAAGCAAGAGGCGGAATTAGATAAAGAAAAATATGTTCCAACTACGGAAGATTTAGAAAAATTGGAAGCTGAATTAATAAAATTAAACGAACAGAAATTTGGAACACTTGAAGGCCCTGTTGGGAATAACGGTCCTGATGATTCAGGTCTTAATGAGGTTACAAATGATGAGATTAAAAGATTAAGTTATTTAAGAAGGGATGCTTAAAATAATACAATTTGGAGATTTCAAACCGAAAGGAAAACAAAAAAGAAAAAAACAAATAGTCCTATGTCATACTTCAAGGGAGGTTCAAGAGTACTTGGTCTCCCTTAAACATAGATATAATGGTCAATACGATAAAATCCCAAACTACATTATAACAAGAAAGGGTGAAATACTACAACTATTACCCGATAATACCTACTCAAATTTTCTCGATAACGAATTTGTTAATAAGAACTCTATTGTTGTCTGTTTAGAAAATTTAGGGTGGTTAGAAAAGAAACCATTAACAAACTATTATATTAACTGGAAAGGAAGTATTTATAATGACAAGGCGTTTGAAAAAAAATGGAGAGATTTTTTTTTTGGCAACCTTACACACCAATTCAGTTAGAAATGACTGCTGAGTTGTGTAAACAATTGTCGGAGTCCCTTAACATAGAAAAGAGATGTGTTGGACACAATACCCGATTTGAAGGGGTGGCCAACTACGAGGGAATCGTAAGTAAGAGTAATTATGACTCTATTTATACGGATTTAAATCCATCATTCAATTTTGAAACCTTTACAAAACATTTAGAAAATGAACAATTTGCATAACGACAGATACGACGAGATTAAAGATTTAATAAAAAAATCTAAAATGATTGTTGAGCAATCAGGTCAAATTAATGTTGCCAAAGATGTGGAGTCACGTCTTCAACAAGACCAAGAATATGAAACCGCAAATAACGGTATTGAAGATGGAGATGATATTAAAACATCACCAAGAGATAAAAAACAAAAGTATAGAATTTCCGGAGGTATTTTAGCTCTTCATGGTAAAGGTCGAAATGATTTGGACATTACTAGTGATGAGAAATTGGCATTCCAAGAAACAATGGATGAATTTGTTGAGGAAGTATCAGACCTTGTAGATTTTAATACATTGAATGTTTATCCAAATAATGTTGAATGGTCAGGTAAATTAATTGATGAGGACATCGACTTCATTTTTACAATTGGTGAGGATAGTGGTGTTTATATTAATGGACAGATGATTAAACTAGATACTGATTTCATGACTACAATAAATAAACTTCAACAATATTACCAAAAATTTAAATCTAAATGGGGTAGAGTTTTGGCTAGTAGAAAGAAAACAACTGAATCACCTGAATAATGAAAGACATTATAAGTAATAATAAACAAGATATACTATTAGTTATTGTAATTGTATTGGCGGCTTGGAATATATTTACCACCAATGGAATTAAGACTGATGTTAAATCCTACAAAAATAAAATTGAATCAATTCAAAAAGAAGTTGATTCTGTCCAAGTGGTTAATAAAAAAATAGATACTAAAGTAACTGAAGTAAAAGAAAATGTTACTGTTATTACTAAAGAAATTAGCCATATTGATAATAACTTAACTATCGTAAAAAATAAAACAAATGAAAAAGTTAATACTGTTGATGGGTTTTCTAATGTTGAGTTGGAACTCTTTTTCACAAATAGATACAACAAAAACAGCACTACCAAATAAAATACTTAGAGAAGTAGCTAAAGACCTATTAAAGTATGATGGTTGTAAAGAAGAAGTAATTTTATTGAACTCTAAAATTATTAAACTTAATGAGAAAGATGTTCAAAAAGATGTAATTATTAGTTTTTTAGAAAAAAAAGATAAAAATAATAATTTTATGTTACTTAAAAAAGACGAACAATTAAAAGTGTCCGAAGAACTAACTAATAGTTTACATAAAGAACTTAAAGGACAAAGAACCAAAACTTTCTTATGGAAAGTTGGGACCTATGCTGGTATTATTGCATCAACATATCTTATAATAATAAAATAATGGCATTAACAAGTTCAGACCAAAAAGAAATTGAAGTTATGATTCGTAAAGAAATAAAAAGCTTTATGGATAATAATACTCTAAAACAATTTGAAGATAAATTATTAGATAGAATTGGTAGAGAGATTAAAAGAGGTAAATTAGAAGGTGATGTTAAAGATATCACATTAAGAATGTTCCGTGAGTTCTACCAATTTATGTGGATGAATAGAAGTTATTGGGAGCCAAGATTGAAAAACGCATAATATGGAATCATCTGCAAATTTATTTAAAAATAGTTTAGACAAAGCGTATGGAGCTAGTGGAATGAAATTAAATACTGCTACTATGGGAGACGCACAGAAATACAAACAATCATTCAAAGAAAACGAGGATGAGGACAAAAACGAAAAGAAGTATTTGGATATTCAAGATATGATATCGGTATTAAAAAAACAACTTATGCAGGGTACTAAGGTTGACCAACGACAAAAAAAAGAAAAAACTAAATCTAAAGAGGAGTCCAAAGAAGCTACCGGTAGTGGTTCATCAGGGGCATATTCCGGACCTTTATTTGGAGGTGAGATGAAAGAAAAATGGTCAGAGAAATATAAAAAATCTATTGATTGTGATAACCCTAAAGGTTTTAGTCAAAAAGCTCATTGTCAATCTAAAACCAAGAAAAAAGAAACTAAAGAGGCTACAGGCTCAGGTTCAACAGGAGCTTTCACAGCACCCGTAGGATTCAAAGATAGTGAGTTTGTTAGAAGAAGTTTTAAAGAAACACCTAAGTTAAAGGAAAGTGACGTTGAAAAGGTTGAAGCGACTGAGGCAACAGGTTCAGGGTCATCAGGAGGATATGAAAGTCCTGCAATGTGGGCAAAATCCACTAAGAAAAAAGATTGGGGACCAAGTAGAAAGACTCAAATACCGGGAGGTGGATTTGTTAAGATTAAGAAAAAATGTACCAAATTCCCTTACTGTAATCAAGGTGAGATTAGTAATATTAAAATAAGTAAAAACGAATCAGTTAAACAAGCTATTAAAAAAGTTGCTGGAAAGATAGGTATTAGTGAGAGTACTATTATAACTATTTTGGAACATGAATACGAAAAAATGAATAAAAGGAACAAATAAAGATATTTATTAAAAAAATACACGAATGGATAATTTTAAAAATCATATTGATAAATTGGTTTCAAAAGTACTTAATGAGGAAATTGAAAATAAAGTTAAACAAATCACCGAAACGATGAGGGGAGAGTGGACTGAAATTGAGGTAGAAAAAGGTCTTAAAGGAGGTCAAAAGAAACTTGATGTTGCACCCCCAAAAGGTAAATTAACAAGTGATGACTTCAAAAAACTTAGAAAAAGTAAAGAAGTTAACGTTGGTAAAAAACACGGTATGGAAGAAGCAGAAACTGAAGAAGGTAATGCGTTTTCAGGAGCTTTAGCTGATGCTAAGAAAAGTGGTAAAGATTCTTTTGAGGTTGATGGTAAAGAATATCAAGTTAAAGAAAGTAAAGGTTCATTAAAATTAACAGAAGATGAGTTAATTGATATGATTGAAAAAATCGTTATGGAACAAAAAGTTAAGGATAAAGCTGAAAAAAATAATATTACTATAAAAACTGCTCAAGGTTTAAAAGACACTGATAAAGTGTTAGGTCAAAACAAAAAAATAAATGACGACCACACTAAAGAAGTTGTTAAAAAAATGAAAGAATACATGAAGGATATGTTTATGGGAGGTCATGGATATGAAGACCAACCTGAAGATTTCCCTCAAAGTAATTATGATATGGAAAAAGACCATAAAGAAAAGAAATACAACCCATCTGACGCAGTTGAAGAATATATTGATAATTTTGCTTATCCGGGAATGACTAATTTAGTATATGATGAAATTAAACCTGATGATGAAATGATTGGGAAACAAATGAAAGGTGATGCTAAAAATGGTAACGCTGTTACTGGTAAAGATGGAAAAGCGTTAGGTAATGTTTCTAAAAGAAGTTTAAAAGTCGGTGAAAAATTCAAAAAGAATTTTGATGAAAATTTATATGGGGCAGAACAAATGAATGGTTCTTATAAAAGAGTTCCACAACCTGTTGATGTTGCTGGTGATAAAAAACAATCAGGGTCTTTAGGTAAAGCGGAAAAGATTTTAAACAAGCTTGAATCAACTGAAGATAAAAAAAACAAAATTGTTTCTGAAGAAATGAATAAGATGAAAAACTTAATCGGATATAACAGAAAAACACAATAAAAATTCACATTTCGAATGATTATACTATATTCTCCATAGATGACCTCTATGGAGAATTTTTTTAATTATATGACCAAAACAATACCAAAAGATGAAATAATAATTTGGTTTAACATTCATAATATGTATTATGAAAAAATCAAATTGTATGGTGACATTTTTAAATCACTAAATTATGTAATCGCCGATACTCACATGGGTGATGAATTCCGTGAAACTAAAATTACCTTAACCAATGAAGATAATCATAACCACTTCAATTGGTGTTGGAATAAAGTTGTTGACGATTTCCAAAAAGAAAATATTATAATCGGAGAAGAGGGAGACCATAGAGAATATCTTAATTTTTTCTTTAATGACACTTTTTATGACCAACCGGATAAGAAAGTTAGAGAGTCTATCTATACATTTTTAGATGATATTTTCAACGTTCACAATGATTTTGTTAAACCCGATTTGGATATTCTAACAGAGTATTATAAGATAATTCAAAGGTATGTGGATTAAAAAATCCTCATTTGTATTTACACCAGAGTAAAAAAACTTAATATTCCTCTATAACAATAAACAATTAACTATTGAAAAAAAAATGGAAACATTAGAAAAAATCAAGGCGTTAACCGAACAACTATCAGTAGACGCAACAAAATTCTACGCAGGTAATAAAAGTGCTGGTACAAGAACTAGAAAATCTGCTCAAGAATTAAAATCGTTACTTCAAGCATTCAGAATTGAAATTCTTGAACATAGTAAAAAGGGAGATGCGAATGCATAATATTGAAACAATATATCTTTTTATATTTGTGTTTACAATATTGGTGGTATTGAAAAATATCACAAAGTTTATAAGTGCCCTGTTATCAAGAGAACCAAAACCATTGGTTTATAATAACAGGGAACTTATTTTCTTAGGATTATCATTAAGTTATTTAATTACATACATATTACAATGAGTTTTTATAAAGAATTAGCACCATTTGTACAATACATACATTCAATAAGAAAGTTAGAAACCTATTTAAGTTTTGATATGGCATTTCCAACAAAATGGTCATTACCTAAAAGTATTATTGATGAGGGTCAAGTAATTGCGTTTAATTTAGAAGACCAAAACTTGAAAGGAGTTTCATTTGTTTCACAAATCAATGAGAATGATGTTTCGGTAATACTTACTAAAATAGGTAAGATAATTAAATTAAATAAAGAGAGGGAGTTAAAAGAACAACTTTTCAAACAAACAATCGACCAACTAAAACAAACATTTGAAAAAAATGATTTGGATAAATTACAAAATCTATACTTTGATTTCGAAACAGACGCACCAAATTTAGAATTGAATGAGCAAAACGGACAAGAGTCAGCAATTATTGAATTGGCTGACGAGCGAGAAAAAGAAAGACAATAGAGAACTCGATAATAGTAAGAAACGACTTATTTGGGAAATAAAAAATATTAAAAAAGAGGATATGTTTCCTCAACCAAAAAAAATAACATTATGGGAGAGAATCAAAATATTACTCTTGGGGAGTTAGAAAAATTAGCGTTAATTGCTGAATCTTGTCAATCAATTTTTAGTGGTAAAGGTACGATTGTTTTTGAATTACCAAAAGGAGAATATACAAGTGTGATTAATCACTTTAGGGAAATTGATAGACATCACAAACAATTTTCCATTGATATTTCCGGAACTGAGTTTCATTTTATTTTAACGGAGGTTGAGAAGTAAATTTTCTGTATAATTTTTTTTTATCAATACCGTAAGATTCTAACATATTAAATAAGTATTTTCTTTGAGCAGAGGAGTGGTCTTTAACAAAAAGACAATCTCCTCTTTTTGTTTTAAAGAAGTGTAGTGAGAGACAATCGATAAATCTTGAAGCTTCCGATTCCGTCTTCAATGTAAAAAGGTGTATTTTCTCATCCTCTTGGACAATAATTTTATTGTTAAGACTTGATATCATTTTTAATCCATCACCCTTTAAATAGGTTTTAATTAGTTGTTGAGAGGTTATCTTTTTCTTTTTGGATATGTCGTATATTGTTTCTTCTTTTTTGTAGTAATCTATCTTAAATAAAGTCATACCATCACCTTCCAGTTTAACTTTAGAACTCCTACCATATTCATCGGTCATATAAATAGGGATTAACTGATTGGTACTCATCTCAATTAAACCTAATTCATATCTTGTGTCAACACCATTCTCAACTTCAACATTAAAAAGAACATCATTTGATTCTTTTAATAAATTGTCGTAATATTGTTTAGCCCGTGAAAATGTCACGAACTTATTTATAATTTTTTTACGTTTCTTATTTTTAAATAAGACCACAAGATAGTTTACCATATATGAAAGATTACTACAAAATTTTAGAAGTTGAAGAGAAAGCTTCCCAACAAGAGATAAAAAAGAGTTATCGTACTCTATCTAAGAAATATCATCCCGATGTAAATCCTGAGGGTGGAGATAAATTTAAAGATATTGCCGAGGCCTATGACACCATAGGTAACGCGGATAAACGCGCTCAATATGACCAAAATAAAAACAACCCATTTGCTGGTGGTAATGGTGGGTCATCTTTCGAGGAAATGTTTAACCAAATGTTTAATCGAGGTGGTGGAGCGGCTCAGAGAACTCGAAGAAAGGCAGTTCCGGATAAAATTGTGAAAGTTCAAATCACACCAATAGAATCATATCAAGGGGTTGAAAAGAAAATCCAATATTTAAAAGACACTCAATGTGGGACCTGTACTGGTACTGGTGGACAACAACAAACTTGTACGGGATGTAATGGAGCTGGATTCCAAATTAAAACATTCGGTACAGGATTTATGGTTCAACAAATAAGACAAGCGTGTAATAGTTGTGGTGGTAGAGGGTATACTCTAATTCATAAATGTCATACTTGTAATGGTAATGGTTCCAAAACTGAAATGAGTAACGTTAATTTTAAATTACCTAAAGGTGTTGACAGTGGACAATATTTAAAATTGGAAAATTTGGGGGATTTTAGACAAGGGGAGATTGGTGATTTGGTTGTTCAAATTGAGTTAATTGAAAAAGATGGGTATGAAAAAATGAACAATGATTTAATCTATAATTTGTTTCTTGATTTGAATGAAGTAAATGATGACCGATTAAGGGTTCCACATCCTGATGGGGAATTAATGTTAAGTCAACCAAAAATATTTGATACCTCAAAACCATTAAGGTTAAAAGGTAAAGGATATAATGGTGGGGATATGTATGTTAAATTAAATGTAAGATTCGAGAGACCTTAATTAAAAAGGTCTATAATCTTATTGATAATAACAATTGTTCCGTAGATTGATGTAAAAAGAACATAGGTTCCAATAACAATACCACCAATTTGTTTCATTGATGTCCCTTTTTTTTGTTGACATTTCTTACACCCACCTGAGTTTATTTCATTCTCTTCAATAATTTGTCCTTCAACTGATTCCATGTTTCTAATGTTTTATCAATTAAATATAATTAAAAATAATCACGAGTAAATTTGCCTTTTCAAATTTTTTTCGTATAATTAATAAAAAACTAATTTTATGGCTTTATCATACATCGGAGGAAAATCTAAAATAGGAAAATGGATTGTACCATTTTACCCTGAAGACATGGAAACATATATGGAACCATTTGGAGGAATGTTTTGGTGTTTCTTCAATATGGATTTAACTAAGTATCCAAATTTAAAAGAAGTTGTTTACAACGACTTCAACCCACTTAACTATAATTTGTTTCAATGTATTCAAAATCCTGAATTATTATTGGAGGAGATTAATAACATTTCTTGTCAACAAAAGGGTCAATCTCCAACACCGGATATCTACAAAGAACAATTCATCAGGTTCCAAGCTGAAATATTTGAAACCAATTTCAGCGTACAACCTTACGATTATGTTACAGCTGCGAAATATGCGTATGTTCTAACTCAAGTTTTTAGTGGTTCAAGACCTGAAACTAGTTCATTTATTGACCTTAAAGGAAAGTACAAATCAAAATACTTAACATTTAGAGATAAGTTATCAAATCCTAAATGGGTGGAACATTTTGTTAGGATTACTAAAGTTGAGAATATGGATTTTGAAGAGTTAATTACTAAATATGACTCACCAACAACATATATTTATTTGGACCCACCATATTGGAAAACTGAAAATTATTACTCTAATCATGACTTTGATAGCGGTGACCACGAAAGGTTAGCTGATTGTATCAAAGCATCTCAATCAAAATGGTCTTTATCTTATTATGATTTCCCTCAATTACATACGTGGTTTCCTCAAAATGTTTATCGATGGGAAGAAAAAGAATTTGCTAAAGCGGCTGCAGCTAAAAAAGGTGTAAAACAAAATTTATCAAAAGAGCTACTTATATTAAATTATTGATTATATTTGCATTCGATATATTTATAATTAAAATAGTTTAAGATGAAATTTACACCATTGTTAAAATCAATTATTTTAGAACAGTCAAAGTTTGAATTTTTATCCAATAAGTACTTAAACCCTAAGGTTAATAAGGAAGGTAAAAAATTAAAACCAAAATTGGTAAAACAAGAATTGAATGCTTTTGTTAACGCCGACCCAACAACTAAACTAAATAATGTTGATTTAGGAAATATGTCTCCGGACGACTCAAATAAAGTTAAGGCGGGTAAATACGTAGATTGGTTAGCTAATCAATATTTGTCCCTTAAAACCGAAAGACAACCGGGAGAAAACGGATATGACCGAGAACTTGCAAAAGCGAGAGAAACTTTTATGGAAGACCTTTATAAGATTACTGATGACTTAAAGAAATTTGAGAGATTTAAAGGAAAAATTAAAGGGGAGAAAGATATTAATAAATTAACTGCGGACCAATTATATGATGCGGTTAAAGATTTTGACCTTACTTTAGCTACGACTACTAAATCTGAAAGAAAATCGGCTGAGGTTCATCCTGGTTCTAAAATGGTTTATGACGGTCCTAATTGGAGGGTTATTGAGATTGAAGATAAAGGACCTGTTGGTAAAGAAGCCGCTTGTTTTTATGGGGGTAATAACCAAGAGACAAGATGGTGTACATCAACTCCGGGAACTGACCAATGGTTTAACAGATACATCAAAGATGGTCCGTTATATGTTTTATTTAATCCTAATGATACTGATGTTTCTGCTACGACCGGATTACCTAAAAATAGATATCAATTCCATTTCCCATCGAATCAATTCATGGATAAGGATGACCGTCAACAAGATTTAGTTCAATTACTTACTGGACCAATGAAAGAGTTAAAAGACTTCTTCAAACCTGAGTTTGCTAAAGGTCTTACAGTTGGTGGTGAGAAATTAGTTATTGATAGTTTTACTCACGGTGCTGTTGGTAAATTTATTGCACTTTACGGATTAGATGATTTGATTGGTAACTTACCTCCAACTCTTAAAGAATTCCAAATCCAAAATAAGGATAATAAGAGTGATATTATCATCAACATTCCTAAAGAGATTGGAAGATTCAAGGACTTGAATATGATTATGTTAGACAACTGTGTTGCTAGTATTCCTGATTCGGTTTGTGAGTTACAAAAACTAAAATTCTTGGCGTTAATTAATAATCAAAAATTAACTTCAATTCCGGAATGTGTTTCTAACTTACCATCTTTATTATTCCTTAATTTAAAAGGAAGTCCAAATGTTGAGGTACCAAATGCAATCAAAGAAAAAGGTACTGACATGGGTGGAGGTATGTGGGACCTACAAGATTAATAATAATTAAAGATATATTGTATGAGTGTTGATGTTGAAGTTTATTTAAGTGGAATCATCAAATTTTTCAGAGAGAACCCTAAGGATTTACTTAGTTTAGTTCCAAAAGATAAAGAGGAAGATTTTTACAAAATGATTAGAAACTATTCGTTTACGAATCATGAGAATGGGGATGACTATGTTTTAACTAGAAATCAAATACTTGAAATTTGTGTTCAGTTAAATGAGAAAAAAAGAATGGAAGGTTCAACTAAAATTATTAAAGTTAATGAACTTGATGTTTTAAAGAAGAAACTCGATATTGCTCTTGAGACTGAAGAATATGAAGAGGCGGCGAAACTTAGAGACCAAATAAAAGAAATATCTTAAAATAGATAAAAAAAAGGAGAACAAATTAGTTCTCCTTTTTTATTTTTTATTATCTTTGCTCTTATGA
>Ga0181348_1000099_pt1 | contig 31418 bp, 52 predicted proteins | sample Su13VDMM110DN_FD_130092 | JGI IMG/M metagenome (GOLD analysis project Ga0181348, IMG submission 130092) | Freshwater viral communities from Lake Michigan, USA - Su13.VD.MM110.D.N | ecosystem: Environmental > Aquatic > Freshwater > Lake | place: USA: Michigan | collected 2013-07-16
AAAGAAGTAGTTGCTGAATTATATAAAAACATTGTTACTGAGATTTCATCTGAAGAACAATTAAAACAAATTGCAACTATATCATCAAACGGAGATGAAGAAATTGGTAAGTTAATTGCAACTGCAATACAAAAAGTAGGACGTGAAGGTATAGTACACATTGAAGAATCTAAATCAGATGAAACATATCTTGAAACAGTAGAAGGAATGCAATTTGATAGAGGTTATAAATCACCTTATTTTGTTACTGATAATAATACTATGTCTTGTACTTTAGAAAATCCACTTATCTTAATTGCAGATAAAAGATTTACTACTGTTAAAGAATTATTACCTATCTTAGAAAGTGTATCAACTCAAAATAGATCACTTTTAATTATAGCAGAAGATATTGATAGTGAAGCATTAGCTACTCTTATTGTAAACAAAATGAGAGGTATTGTTAAAGTATGCGCTGTTAAGGCTCCTGATTTTGGTGATAGAAGAAAATTAATATTAGAAGATATTGCTAAATTAACTGGTGGTCAAGTATTTTCAACTGAAAAAGGAATGAAACTAGATAAATTTAGTTGGGATTGGTTTGGTGAGTCACGTGTAGTAACTATCAATAAAGAACAAACAACTATTGTTGATGGTAAAGGTAAAGAAGACATTATTACTAAACATATAGAAGAATTACAAACACAAATTGAAAATACAAAAGCATCACCTTATGAAGTTGAAAAACTACAAGAACGTTTAGCAAAATTCATTGGTGGAGTAGTTATTATTCATGTTGGTGGTAATTCAGAAATTGAAATGAAGGAAAAGAAAGACCGTGTTGATGATGCTTTAAATGCTACAAAAGCTGGTGTTGAAGAAGGTATTGTACCTGGTGGTGGATCTGCTTTAATATATGCTAGAGAAGCTATTACATATAGTAGAGCTGAATTAGATTCAGATATCCATATTGGTAAGAAAATTGTTTATAAAGCATGTGCTTCTCCATTTATTAAAATTTTAACTAACGCTGGTTATACAGTAGAGGAATGTTTTAATTTAATTAATAAAATGGAACCTGAAGAAAATGATTATTGGATTGGTTATGATCTTAAATCAGAATCATTTGTTAACATGAGTAAACAAGGTATTATTGATCCAGTTAAAGTAACAAGAAACGCAATTCAAAATGCAGCTTCAGTAGCTGGAACAGTATTATTAACTGAATGTACAGTAGTAGATAAACCAGAAGACAAGAAACCAAGTATGCCTGATATGGGTGATATGGGAGGAATGTTTTAATGAGTAAGAAAATACATACTATACTAAACGAAAAATATAGACCTGATACTTTAGAAGGATATATTTGTAAGGAAGAAGACAAAACTAAATTACAAGAATATATTGATCTACAAGATATACCTCACTTATTATTTGCAGGTAAACCAGGTTCAGGTAAAACTACAATAGCTAAGATATTAGTTAATAACATTGATTGTGATTATTTATATATCAATGCTACTGATGAAAGATCAATTGATGTGATGAGAGATAAGGTAGGTGCATTTGCATCTGCCGGCTCATTCAAACCACTTAAAATAGTGATATTAGATGAAGCTACTCATATTTTACAAGCATCACAAGTAATATTACTTAATATGATGGAAACATTTAGTTTAACCACTCGTTTTATATTAACTGGTAATTATCCTGAAAGATTAATTGAACCGCTTAGGAGTAGGTTACAGGATTTTGATTTAGTACCTCCAACTAAAAAAGCAATAGCAAAACATGTTTCTGAAATTTTAACTAAAGAAGAAATTAGTCATACACCTGGAGACATTGTTACTATTGTAAATCGTTTTTATCCTGATTTTAGAAAAATCATTAATAACTGTCAAAAATATACTGTTGATAAAACATTAAAACTAGACACTTTATCTAATACAGATGATGAGTATAAAGAAAAAATATTAATTGAACTAAAAACTAAATCATCAAAAACATTTAATAACATTAGACAAATAATAGCTAATAGTGAAGTAGATGATTTTAGTGATTTATTTAGATTTTTATTTGATAAATTATCAGAATATGCTTCTGGAAGTGAAGGTGAAGTAATAATGGCAATAGAAGAATATCAATATCATTCTAATTTTAGAATTGATTCAGAAATAAACATAATGGCTTTAATAAGCAAAATAATCAAAACAATATGAACACACCAAAAGAACAAATTAAATTAAATTTAGACATTACAGCTACTCAACCAATATTAACACCTGATGGAAATCATGTTGTGACTGAGGGATTTGTCTTAAGAAAAGTATCTAAATTCATTTCAGGAACAGCAGAAGATGGAGTTATACCAATTCCTTGTTTTTATGATGTTAAAACTGGACGTATATTAATTGAAACTCTACCTAAAGAATTAAGAGCAGAGTATGAAGAGTACCAAGAAGCTAGTAAGTAATTTTTCTATATTTGATTGGCTAAAGGAAATATGCTATATTAAATCGGATTGGAATAAATTTTCAAATGAACAATTAAAAACATTTGAACCGTACATGATTAATCGTTTCTTAAGTATGAATGAAGATTATACTGAATTGATTAATTATGTACAAGCTATTCCCTATTCTGAAAAAGAAAAATATTATAAACTATATTGTAATTTATTACCTAAAAAACAATTTTGGTCTAAATATATTAAATCTGAAACTAAATCACCAAATAAAGATTTAATTCAACATTTAACAATATATTTTGAATGTAGTTCTAAAGATGTTACTGATTATATTGGGTTTTTAGATAAAACAATCATTAGTCAATGTCTATCAGATATGGGTATTGAAGACAAAGAAATAAAAAAACTAATAAAATGATAGACACAATAACAGAATCAGTTATAGAAGACTTAAAATCAAGAAGCGAACGTGGTATTAAAAAATATAACACTACACTTGATCAAAATAATAAAGATGATTTTATGAATCATTTATATGAAGAATTGTTAGACGCATCTCAATATATTAAAAAAGAAATGTCTATCATTCCTGAACTTCAACAAATAATTGAACAATATCCTAATGATATAATGTTAGGTGAAGCAATTAGAAGTAAATACGCTAAACATAATGTCTAAAAAGAAAATCCCTCAAATAGTTAAAACTATTAAGAACCATCCTCCATTAGAAATAGATTATAGATTTCAGAAAAGTATATCTTACAGTCAGTTTTCAATATTTCAAAACTGTCCTCATAGATGGAAACTACAATATAAGGATGGGATTAATTTGTTTTCATCTACTATTCATACTTGTTTTGGTACAGCAGTACATGAGACATTACAACATTATTTAACTACAATGTTTGAAATAAATGGTGCTCAAGCTGATGAATTAGATATTGAGGAATACTTTAAAGAAAAATTTATTGAACAATATCAAGCTAACTATAAACAAAATAATAATTCTCATTTTTCATCACCTGAAGAATTAAGAGAATTTCATGATGATGGATTAGCAATGATTAGTTGGTTTAAAAAACATAAATCTGATTATTTCTCAAAACGAGATTGGTCATTAGTTGGATGTGAGATTCCATTAGTATTACCGTTAGATAGTCGGTTTAAAAACGTATTATACAAGGGTTATTTGGATCTCGTGTTATATCATGAACCTACAAATACTGTTAAGATAATCGACATTAAAACGTCGACTAGAGGATGGGGTGTTAAGGAAAAGAAAGACGAACAAAAACAATTCCAATTAATATTATATAAAGAATTACTTAGTAGACAGTTTGGTTTAGACTCAGATAACGTTGAAATAGAATTTTTTATTATTAAACGTAAAATATTTGAAGGATCAGAATTTCCAACAAAACGAATCCAATTATTTGTACCTCCATCAGGTAAAATAAAAACAAAACGAGCAATGACTAGTTTAACTAGTTTTATTGAGACTGTTTTTAACACTGATGGAACAATTAAAGAAATGGATTATATTAAAACACCATCAAAATATAATTGCAACTACTGTGTTTTTAAGGATAGGAAAGATCTATGTGATAAGAATGCACTATAAGTATATTCGTATATATTTATATTAAAAATATATTATGTCATCAAAAGATCAAACACTAACCTCAGTAAAAGTCGATCCTGAGTTATTTGACCAATTTAAAATAAGTTGCATCAGATATAAGTTTTCATTACAGAAACTAACAGATAGATCAATTCATTTGTACTTAACAGATGAAACATTTAGAAAACAAATTCACAATCATCAAATAAAAGAAATAGAATAAAATTTATGAAAGACAAATTAGGTTATGTTCCTCAAAAAGACAGGAAAAAAATTCTACTTATTTGTGATGACATTAGAGTTCACTCAGGAGTAGCAACAGTTGCAAGAGAATTAGTTGTAAATTCATGTCATCATTTTAACTGGGTTAATGTTGGAGGAGCAATTGAACATCCAGAAATGGGTAAACGTTTAGATTTATCCGCAGACACAAATATTCACGCTGGAATAACTGATTCATCAGTTGTAGTTTATCCTGTTAATGGATACGGTGATTCTTCATTTTTACGTCAAATGTTAGAAATAGAAAAACCAGATGTTATATTTTTAATTACTGATCCAAGATATTTTGCTTGGTTATTTAGTATTGAAAATGAGATTAGAAAAACAACTCCTATTGTATATTTAAATATTTGGGATGATTTACCAGCACCACATTATAATAAACCATATTATGAAGCTTGTGATTTACTATTAGGTATTTCAAAACAAACTGTAAACATTAATAGATTAGTTTTAGGTGATAAAGCAAAAAACAGAATTCTTAAGTATGTACCTCATGGATTAAATGAAAAAATATTTAAACCACTAACTGAGAATGATGCTGAATGGAAGGAATTTTTAACATTTAAAAAAACAATGTTAAAAAATAAAGAATATGATTTTACATTATTCTTTAACTCAAGAAACATTCGCCGTAAACAAATACCTGATACTATGATGGCGTTTAGATTGTTTTTAGATACATTGCCTAAAGAAAAAGCTCAAAAATGTGCTTTAGTATTACATACTGAATTAGTAAGTGAACATGGTACTGATTTAAGAGCAATTAAAGAATTATTTTTTGAAGGATATGAAGATAATATCATATTTTCAACTGGTAAACTAAATACACAACAAATGAACTTTCTTTATAATTTATCTGATGCTCAAATTTTATTAACATCAAATGAAGGATGGGGATTAAGTTTAACAGAAGCATTATTAGCAGGATTACCTATTATTGCTAATGTAACAGGTGGAATGCAAGATCAAATGAGATTTGAAAATGATAAAGGTGAATGGATTGATTTTGATGAAAATATTCCCTCTAATCATAGAGGTACTTATAAAAAACACGGTAAATGGGCATTTCCAGTATTTCCAAGTAATATTTCAATTATGGGTTCACCTCCAACACCTTATATTTTTGATGATAGATGCAGACCAGAAGATGCTGCAGATTGTATCTCAGAATTATATTGGATGCCAATTAGTGAAAGAGTAGAAAGAGGATTATCAGGTAGAGAATGGGCAATAAGTGATGAAGCAGGATTTACTAGTGAAAAAATGTCTAATAGAGTTATTGAAGCTATAGATGGATTATTTTCAACTTGGAAACCAAGAGAAAAATTTGAATTAATAAACACAAACGAAGTTAAAAAAAGAGTTTTAAACCATAAATTAATTTACTAAAATGAGTAAACCGTTATTTGTAATAAGTTCTCCATTTGATACCTATTCAGGATATGGAGCACGTAGTCGAGATTTAATAAAAGCAATTATCGCTTTAGATAAGTATGAAATTCAATTACTACCACAACGTTGGGGTGATTGTGCTTGGGGATTTTGTAAAGATAATCCTGAATGGGAATTTTTATATCAATATAGATTAAATACACCTCAATTACCTAAACAACCTGATATATGGGCACAAATCACAGTACCCAATGAATTCACACCTATAGGTAAGTATAACATTGGTTTTACAGCAGGTATTGAAACTACTATATGCCCACCAGATTGGCTTGAAGGTATTAATAGAATGAACTTAACTATAGTTTCTTCTAATCATTCAAAACAAGTATTTGAAACTAGTAAATTTGAAAAACGTAATAAACAAACTAATCAAGTTGAAAGTACTATTCAGCTAGAAAAACCAGTTGAAGTATTATTTGAAGGAGCTAATATTGATTTATATAAAGTATTAGAAAATATTCCTGAAACTGATTTATATAAAGCATTAGATAGTATTAAAGAAGATTTCGCTTACTTATATTTAGGACATTGGGTTCAAGGTGATATTGGTGAAGATAGAAAAAATACAGCTTTATTGATTAAAGCATTTTTTGAAACATTCAAAAACAAAACCAAAAAACCAGCGTTAATACTAAAAACATCAGGTGCTGTATCATCATATACTGATAGAGAAGATATATTAAATAAAATTCAGCAAATAAGAGAAACTGTTGAATCAACTAATTTACCTAATGTTTATCTTTTACACAGTGATTTCACTGATGAAGAAATAAATCAAATTTATAATCATCCAAAAATAAAAGCTATGGTTAATTTAACTAAAGGTGAAGGATTTGGTAGGCCATTACTTGAATTTAGTTTAATGAAAAAACCACTTATAACAACAGCATGGAGTGGACATATAGATTTCTTAAATAAAGAGTTTTGTAGTTTAATAAACGGAGAACTTAAAAATGTTCATCCAAGTGCTGTAAATCAATTCTTAATACGAGAATCACAATGGTTTAGTCCTAATCTAGGAGAAATAGGTCATTATTTAAAAGATATATTTGAAAACTATAAAAATTATACTGACGGAGCAAAACGTCAAGCCTATAAAAGTAAAACTGAATTTTGTTGGGATAAAATGAAGGAAAAAGTTGATTCAATATTGACTCAATATATTCCTGTATTTCCAAAATCAATACCTTTAGTTTTACCTCAATTAAAGAAAATAGAATTACCAAAATTAACTAAAATATAATATGGACGAATTAATAGAATGTTCACGTTGTGGAGGCAATGCCTGTTACACGGTAGAAGTATCGCCAGGAATTAAAAATTTCTGGTGTTACGGATGTGGTTTTATATCTAACTCAATAATAAAACCGGATAGTGAGTTTTTAAAAGAACAAATGGAAATACTTCCTGATTTATATAAAGCCTTAATGGTGGAGGATGAAGAAGGAAAAATATGGATGCCTTCAACAGTAAATATTCCTGATAAAGGAATGGTATTTGCTAGTGGTAATAGCGCCTCAAATTGGAAATGGGCAGCTGTTAAAGCAACATTAGTACTTGAGTCAGAACAGGATAAATATAAACTTAAAGACGGTACTTCTCCTAAATGGAGAATGGATATGACCACTCAAGAGTTCTTTGAAGAAAAAGAGTTTATAGAGGCTTTAAGTTACATTGGCGTTTTACCAGAATAATGTTATATTAATAATATGAAACCAGAAGAATTTATATTATGGCTTAAGGGCTATTTAGATGGATTAGAAAATAATCTACCCCAAGGTAAAGGATTAGAAGTAACTACTTTATCCCCAGGACTATTAACAATCAAAGCAAAATTATCTCAGGTAAGTACCAAAATTATTGATTTCAATCCTCCACCACCTATCAAAAATCCATATATAGGACCATCAAAAAATCCATATGAAATATATTGTGGAACAGGAACTGGAAATAGCACTACTGTAACTTATGATTTTGCTAAGGAAAAAACAATTCTAAAAGGATGAAAATAACTTACGGAATAACAGTTTGTGATGAGAGAGACGAATTAGAACAATTATTGATTCATATGCGTCCTCTCATCAATGAGAATGATGAAATTATAGTTTTACGAGACTTAGGAAAAACTAATTCAGATATATCAAGATTACTTAATAATTGTAAAAAAATATATAATGAACAATTAATAGTGATAGATTCTCGTTTAAATGGAGATTTTGCTACTTTTAAAAATCAATTATTAACATGGGCTACAGGTGATTACTTATTTCAAATAGACGCTGATGAAGTTCCAAATGTATCTTTAATTGAAAATATTAAAAAAGTACTTGAAATGAATTTAGATGTAGATTGTTATTATGTTCCTAGAGTTAATAAAGTAGAAGGACTCACTCAACAACATATCAATCAGTGGGGATGGAGAGTAGATGAAAAGCAAAGAATAAATTTTCCTGATCCACAAATGAGAATACTTAAATTAAATAAAGGAATTAAGTGGAAAAATAAAGTACATGAGGTATTAGATGGATATGAATATATTGCTACTTTACCTTATGAAGATGAAGATTTTTGTTTATATCACCATAAATCAATTACAAAACAAGAAAAACAAAATAAATTTTACGAGACAATATGAATAAAACATTAATCACAGGAGGAAGTGGAATGGTAGGAAAATCCTTAATAAAGTATTTACCTAACGCTATTTATATATCTTCTAAAGATTATGATTTAACATCAGAAGAACAAATAATCCAAATGTTTAATCATATTAAACCAACAAATGTACTTCACCTAGCAGCAAAAGTAGGAGGAATAACACATAATATAAAATATCCAGCAGAATATTTTGAAGATAACATTTTAATGAATAGTTTATTACTTAAACATTCCTATTTAAATAATGTAGATAGATTTATAGGAATATTAAGTACATGTGCCTACCCAGATGTAGTAAAAAATTACCCAATACTAGAAAAAGATCTACATATAGGTCCACCATCACCAACTAATTTTTCATATGGATATGCTAAACGGGTATTAGCAGTTCAAATAGATTCTTATAATCAACAGTATAAAACTAAATACCAGTATTTAATACCTTGTAATTTATATGGAGAATTTGATAAAATGGGTGATAATAGTCATTTTATAGCAGCATTAATTAAAAAAATACATAATGCTAAAATTAATAATGAAAAAGAAATATTTTTATTTGGAGATGGAAGTCCTTTAAGACAATGTATGCACTCAGATGATTTAGCTTATGTTATAAATTATTGTTTAGAAAATAACATTTATGATAATATGAATGTGTCTGTAAATACTAATTTATCAATATTAGAAATAGCTAAAATTGCTCTTAAAGCTTGTAAAGCTGAGAATATAAAAATAAAATTTGATACAACAAAACCAAATGGACAATACAGAAAAGACGTATCTGTTGATTTATTAGAAGAAAAAATTCCATCATTTAATCCTATTAATTTATATGACGGAATTGAAAAAACATATAATTACTTAATCAAAAATAACAAATTATGATAAATTTAGTTCAAGATACTATAGATAATAAGGATATAAACCAATTGATTAAATGGTTAAAAACATATCCTAGACTTACTAAAGGTCCATTAACACCTCAATTTGAAGAAAAATTTGCAAAATGGATAGGAAATAAATATTCAGTATTTGTAAATTCAGGATCTTCAGCTAATTTATTAATGTTATATACTTTAATAATATCTAATAAACTGAAAAATAAAAAAATAGTTGTACCTTCATTATCATGGGCGACAGATTTAGCTCCTGTAATTCAATTAGGATTAGAACCAATATTAGTAGATTGTAATTTAGATAATTTATCTGTTGATACTAAACATTTAGAAGAAATATTTGCTAATGAAAGTCCTTCATGTTTAATATTAGTATCAGTTTTAGGACTTAGTCCAGATATGGATAAAATAGTTAAATTATGTGATAAATACAATGTTATTCTATTAGAAGATAATTGTGAGTCTCAAGGTACTAAATATAAAAATATTAAATTAGGTAATTTTGGATTAATGTCTTCATTTTCAACATATTTTGGTCATATAATGAGCACTGTTGAAGGTGGAATTATTACTACTAATGATAAAGACATATATGATACTTTAATACAATTACGAAGTCATGGTTGGGATAGAGATTTAAATAAAGAAAAACAAACACAACTAAGAAATGAATGGAATGTAGATGAATTCTCAGCATTATATACATTTTATATCCCTGGTTTTAATTTACGTCCAACAGATATAAACTCATTTTTTGGAATAAATCAATTAAATAAAGTTGATAAATTAATAAAAAAACGAAATAGTAATTTTAAATTGTTTAAAAAATTATTAAAAGATAAAGTTTGGTTTCCTAAAGAAACAAATAACACATACACATCAAGTTTTTGTATTCCTATAATAATGAACAGTTCATTAGAAAAAGAACAATTAATAAAGATACTAACAAAAAATAATATAGAATGTAGACCATTAATTTCAGGTTCTATGGGTAATCAACCATTTTATAAAAAAATATATGGCATTAAAAAATTACCCAATTGTTCTATTATAGATGATAGAGGAATATACATTCCAAACCACCCAAAATTAAGTAATAAACAAATTGAATTTATGTGTAGTCTTATAATTAACTTAATAAATGAAAATAAAAAGTAATTTTTTTGATCCTAAAATCTTTAAAGAAAAACTAAATCATTTAAAAGATATTGATTTTTCTTTATTTGTAGAAGATATTCCTACTACTCAAGAAGAATTATCTCCTATTAATATTATAACATTACATGAACCAAATGAATATTTTAATAAACATGATTGGGTTATAGAAAATAAACATTTATTTAATGTTATATTAACATGGAATGATAAAGTATTAAATAATTGTGAAAATGCTATATTTTTACCTTTTGGACATACTTGGTTTAAACCAGATCAATATCAAAAACCACATATTAAAGAATTTAAAGTTGCTCACTTGTGTGGTAATTTATTAAAATCTTATGGTCATCAAATAAGACATGAGATATTAGCTAGAAAAAATGAATTAAAAATTCCAACTAAGTTTTTCTCAACTTATGGAGATAGAAATGATATTGATAATGCTAGAATAGGTAAGGAAGAAGTATTTAGTGATTCTCAATTTGGGATAGCTATTGAAAATTTCTCTCATAGAGGATGGTTTAGTGAAAAAATATTAGATTGTTTTTTATTAAAAACGATCCCAATATATTGGGGATGTCCTAATATAGGAGATTTTTTTAATAAAGAAGGTATAATTAAGTTTGGAGATACAGACGATTTTATTTATATTACTAATAAATTAACAGATGAATATTATGATTCTAAAAAACAAATCATTGAAGATAATTACCAATTAGCTTTAAAGTATGTTGATTATGAACAAAACATAGTAAATAACGTAACAGAAATATTTAAATTAAATAAATTAATATGAAAGTAGTTATATTAGCTGGAGGATTAGGTACACGATTAAGTGAAGAAACAAATACTAAACCTAAACCAATGGTAGAAATAGGTGGTAAACCGATTCTTTGGCATATTATGAATATATACTCAAGTTATGGTTACAATGATTTTATTGTTTGTTTAGGTTACAAAGGAGAATATATTACTAATTATTTTACTCAAAATCCAACTTCTTGGAATATAAATTTAGTTAATACTGGAGATAATACTATGACCGGAGGAAGGATAAAACGTATTAAAGACTATATTGGTAATGAAGATTTTATGTTAACTTATGGTGATGGTGTTTCTGATATTAATATAAAAGAATTAGTAGAATTTCATAAAACACATAAAAAATTATTAACAATAACAGCTGTTCAACCTACAGGACGATTTGGAGGATTAAAAATAAATCATAAAACTAACATAGTAGAAGAATTCAATGAAAAACCAAAAGGTGATGGAATATGGATAAATGGTGGATTTTTTATATGTAATCCAGAAATATTTAATTACATTGATGGAGATGAAACTACTTTTGAACAAGAAACTATAAATAAACTAGTAGAAAAAGAAGAATTAATATGTTATAAACATTCTGGATTTTGGAAATGTATGGATACTTTAAAAGATAAAAATGATTTAAATAATTTATGGAAAAATAATCAGGCAAAATGGAAAAAATATTAATAACAGGACATTTAGGGTATATTGGTTCCCCTTTAATTAAATTTCTAAAACAAAATTATCCTAATTGTAAATTAATAGGATTTGACACTGGATATTTTTCTAGTGATAATTTATCAACACCTCCAGAAATTCTTTTAGATAAAGAATATATAGGAGATATTAGAACTATAGATGAAAATATTTTAAAAGAAATAGATACTATAATTCATTTAGCTGCTATATCTAATGATCCTATTAGTAATCAATTTGAAAATATTACATATGATATAAACTACTTAGCTAGTATAAACTTAGCTAAAAAATCTAAATTACATGGAGTCAAAAACTTTATATTTGCTTCAAGTTGTAGCATTTATGGATTTGATGACAGTGGAGATGTTAATGAAAAAAGTAATATAAATCCCCTTACTCCATATGCTAAATCAAAAAGATTAACTGAACAAGATTTAGAAAAATTAGTTGATGGTAATTTTAAAGTTACTTGTTTAAGATTTGCAACAGCTTGTGGGATGAGTGATAGATTACGTTTAGATTTAGTTTTAAATGACTTTGTAGCATCTGCTTATGTCAATAATAAAATTGAAATACTAAGTGATGGTACTCCTTGGAGACCATTAATTAATGTCAAAGATATGGCAAGAGCAATATTATGGGCTATAAATAGAGAAGGAGATGATTATTTAGTAATTAATGTTGGAAGCAATGAATGGAATTATCAAGTTAAAGAATTAGCAAAATTAATACAAATCCATATGCCTCAAATTGAAATTATTATTAATGAAAATGCTTCTCCTGATAAACGTTCATATAAAGTAAATTTTGATAAATTTGCTAAATTAGCTCCAAAATATGCTCCTAAAATTGATATAAACCAAACTATATTAGAATTAATCCAAGGATTAAAAGATTTTAATTTTAATAATCTTGAATTTAGAAAATCTAATTTAATAAGATTAAATAAAATAAATTGGTTAAAAGAAAATAATTTAATAAATAATAATTTAAACTGGATATATGAAAACTCAACTAAGAACAATTAACAAATGTGAAGTATGTGATAATACTGATTTATCATTAGAATTAAATTTAGGTTATCATCCTATGTGTGATGACTTAATTAAAGTAGAAATCAATAAACAAAATAATGAATATCCTATTAAAATTCTTTATTGTAATAAGTGTTTCACAGCTCATCAAAAATTTCAAATACCAAAACAAGAATTATTTCCCTCAGATTATCATTATAGAGCAAGATTTACTAAAGATGTTCTTGATGGAATGAAACAATTAGTAGAAAATATTGAATCTAAATTTGGTTCTATACAAGGTAAAAAAGTATTAGATATTGGTTGTAATGATGGAAGTTTACTTGACTTTTTTAAAGAAAAAGGAGCTATTACTTTTGGGGTAGAACCTACTGGAGCTAATTTAGAAGCTGCTGAAAAAGGTCACCACATAATAAATGCTTATTTTGATAAACAAGTAGCAGAAAATCACGTTAAACCTGATATTATTACTTTTACTAATGTATTTGCTCATATTGAAGATTTAGAAGGATTGGTTAAAAATTTAAAATTAATAATGAATGAAGATACATTATTGGTTATTGAAAATCATTATCTAGGAGCAGTATTAGAAAGAAATCAATTTGATACGTTTTATCATGAACATCCTAGAACATATAGTTTAAATAGTTTTTATCATATTGCTAAGAAATTAAACCGAGAAGTAATTGATTATGAATTTCCATCACGATATGGAGGTAATATAAGAGTTGTTATAGGAAATGGGAATTCAATTAATGCTAAAGAAGTATTAGATAAGGAATCAAACTTTTCTTTAGAATTTGAAAAAATGAATAAAGATATTAATATTTGGAAAATTGAAAAACAAAAAGAAATTCAAGATGCCATTAATAAATATGGTCTTTTAGAAGCTAAAGCATTTCCCGGTCGTTCAGCTATACCTATAAAAATGTTAGAATTAAATGAAAATCATATACTTAAAGTATATGAAAAACCAGGTTCATTAAAAATAGGATACAAAGTTCCAGGAACAAACATTCCTATTGTAAGTGATGATGATATGGGAGATTTATCACAAAAACCAGTTTTATTAAATTTAGCATGGCATATATCTTCTGAAATTGAAAAATATTTAAGAAGTAAAGGTTTTAAAGGACAATTAATAAATATCATTTAAATTGATTGGAATAATTGGGGGTGGTTTTGGTCTTTATGGATATTTACCTGCTGTTTGTATTCATTATGATAATATAAAAGTATCAATTGAAAAAAGACATAAAGTTAAATTTTTACAAAGATCTGAACTATCTCCATATTATGATAAAATCATATGGGAAACATCTACACAGAATATTATTAATAAAGTAGAAGTATTAATTTTATCTATTCCACCATTACATGTTAAAGAATATCTTAATCTTATTATTGGTTCCCCAACTATCAAAATCTTAATAGTAGATAAACCTATATGTGAAAATCCATATATTACGGAAAAATTTATCCAAAAAATAGAATCAGCAGGAATTAAAATAATTAGTTCTTATTTATTTATTTACACTGATTGGATTTCTAAAATAAAAAATACAGAAAACTGTATTATCAAATGGGATATAATAAATAAGAACTCTATTACAAGTTGGAAAAGAGATCCATCACTAGGAGGAGGAGATATTAATTTTTATGGAATACACTTACTATCTGTAATGGCTCATATATATGATAAATTTAATTTAGATAATTTTAAATTTCATATAAATTCTAATTCAACTATTAATAAATTTGAAATAATAAATAATGATAATTATTACATATCTGAAAGTCCTTTTTTATTATCTAATAATAATGAAGATAATAGAATATATTATATAATACAATTATTTAAAGATTTAGATAATAATTATGAATTTCTTAATACGTTAATGAAAAAAACAAATAAATTATGGAAACAAATAAAACCCAAATAAAATTAATACTTCATGCAATGAGTTGGGAAATAGATTATTTGTTAACTTATTTCATTCAACTTAAAAAATCAAAATATCATATTCCTGAAAATGTAGAAATAACTATTGATGTTACATTAAATTTATCAGATTATTTTATTAATTGGGAAGCAAGTAAATTATCAAAAGAATTTTTTATTAACAAATTTGAAAATATCAAACCTTTATTAAAAGATTATAAATTAGAATCAAAAATCATCTATACAGGAGTATATGGACATTTAAATTCTCAAAAAGATGCAATTGATTCTAAAACTGAATATTATATTTTATCTACTCCTGATATTATATTTGATGAAAAATTATTAGCTTATTATTGTGCATCTATTAACCTTATTCCAAATGAATATTTTTTAATTACTCCACAAATTACTAAAATGTGGGATTCATCTTGGGATATTTTAGTTAATCCTTTATATAATAATATGCCTTATAAAGATTATATTGAACAAGATAATTTTGATGTAATATATAATCAAAATACTTTAACTCAAGAAATCAAATTAAAGCCAATTCCTTTAAGTAAATATGCTGCTTGGTTTGATATATGTAATAAGAAATTTTATGAAGAATTAGTTCCGGTTTGGGATGAATGGGAAGGATATGGAGGTTGGGATTATTATTCTATGCTTGTTTCTGATTATTATAAAAAAATAGGTGGTGATTTCCAACAATATATTTTAGAAGGACAAACCATAGTTGAATGGACTACTGGTCCCTTAAAAAATAATTTAACAAATTCATACAAAGATTTTTTAGTTTTTCATAATACTCCAAATCGTGGAGAAATATTTAAAAATAATATGCCTAATTATATCCAAGAAAGAATAAATAAATTTGGCAACCCAATTTAAAATAGTTATATTAACAACATGAATAAATTAGAAGAAATAGTAAATCATTTATATCAATACCCATCAGATATAAATGAACATTTCCCAGCATTAATTAAATATGGATCAGAATGTGATACTATTACAGAAATGGGAGTACGTTGGATTACTTCAACATGGGCTTTCTTAGGTTGTGCTCCTGAACGTCTTATCAGTTATGATATGAGAGATCCATCAACATGGGATGAAGGAAGTATTCATATGTCTGCTGATGCTGTAAAAAGAGGATATAATAAAATACAAGATGTATATGATGTAGCGAAAGAATTTGATCTTAATTTTAAATTTATTCAAGCGAATGTTTTAGAAGTAGAAATTGAAGAAACAGATTTATTATTTTTAGATACATGGCATTCTTATAAACAATTAAGTGCTGAGTTAAAGCTACATGCTTCTAAAGTTAAAAAATATTTAGCTTTTCATGATACAACAACATATGCAACTATTGATGAAACTAATTATGAAGAATTAGGAGATGAATGGAAAGCAGAAGGAATTGGAATTTGGAGAGCTATAGAAGAATTTTTACAAGATAATCCACAGTGGATAATTGAACAAAGATATATGAATAATAATGGTTTAACAATTTTAAAGAAAATATAATGAAAAATGTATACGATATAACAAGTGAATTTGAAAATCGCTTATCTGAGTACACAGGTGCCCCATATGTAATAACTGTTGATAATCAAAGTAATGCTTTATTTTTAGCATTAATGTATGAAAAAGTTAAAGGAATGGAAATAACAATTCCTTCTAGAACATATCCGTCTGTACCATGTGAAATTGTTCATGCTGGTGCTAAAGTTAAATTTAAACCTGTTAAAGGTAAAACAATAAAAGGAGCATAACAATTAGAACCAACTAATGTATGGGATTCAGCTTTATGTTTTACTTCTGAAATGTATAAACCTGGAACACATATGTGTATTTCGTTTACTGGTCCATATAAGCACTTTAAATTAAGTAAAGGTGGTGCTATATTAACTGATAATGAAGAAGCTAATGCTTGGTTTAGACGCGCTAGATACAGCGGTAGAAGAGAATGTTCTTATCATGAAGACCATTTTGATATGTTAGGATGGAATTTTTATATGATGCCTGAATTAGCAGCAAGAGGTTTATTACTAATGAATCAATTCTATACTTCTAAAGGTCAACCTAAAACTAATTTAGATTTAGAATTAGCATATCCTGATTTATCAAAATTTGAAGTTTATACTAAAGCAAACAGAGAATGAATATAGGTATAATGCAACCCTATTTTTTTCCTTATATTGGTTATTTTCAGTTAATAGATGCTGTTGATGTTTATGTAAATTTAGATCATGTTTCATTTATGAAAAGAAGTTATATGACTAGAAACACATTGAAAAATAACACTTCAATTAATATTCCTGTTATAAATGGTAGTCAAAATAAAACATGTAAAGAAGTAGAAGCAGATTGTAATCCTCAATATTGGAGTAAGTTTTTCAAAACTATAGATCAATTATATAAAAAAGAACCTAATTATAAAATAATAACTGATGAGATATTAATTCCTTGGTCTAATACTATTCAAATACATCCAAGACCAATTTCTATATCTGAATTTAATTTTAGTTCTATATATTATATTTGTGAATATTTAGATATTGTTAAAAGATTTTATAGTAGTGATGGTTTAACAATTAAAAAGAAAAATGAAGGTCTACAAGATATTACTAAATACTTTAAAGGAGATACTTACATAAACGCAATTGGAGGACAAAAACTTTACAATAAAGAAGATTTTGCTACCCAAAATATAGATCTTAAATTTATAAAAATGGGTGATGTTAAATTTGATAACCCATATTCTTCAATATTAGATTTATTATTTAAGTATGATAAAGAATATATAAAAACTGAATTAAAAAAATATACATTAATATGAGTTATTTAAAAATAGCAGAACACTATGATAAATGTTTTAAAGAACATGGTGATAATAATTTAGGAGTAGATTGGCCTAAATATGAAGATACTTTAACTAGGCATCAAGTGATGTTTGATTTAATTAAACCTAAAGAAACAAGTCATATTATTAATTCTACATTATTAGATTTTGGTTGTGGATTAGGTCATTTTAAAGAATGGATGAATAATGAAACAACATTTTATCCAAACTATTCTGGTTTAGATATAAATGAAGGATTTTATAATACTTGTAAGAATAAATTTAAAGGATTAGATTTTTATCATGTTGATATATTAAAAGATGATAATATTCCTAATTTTGATTATATTGTTTGTAATGGAACATTTACTGAAAAAAGAGATTTATCTCAAGAAGAAATGATGGATTATTTCACATCTGTTATAAAAAAACTATGGTCTAAAACAAATAAAGGAATAGCATTTAATGTTATGTCTAAATTAGTTGATTGGGAAAGAGATGATTTATTCCATGTTTCAATAGATGAATTAGGATGGTATTTAAAAAATAATTTAAGTCGTAATTTTGTTATAAGAAATGATTATGGATTATATGAATATACAGTTTACGTTTATAAATAAAAATATGGATTACATAGAACAAATTAAAAAAGACGGATATTGTGTTATTCCTCAAGTTTTACAACCCGAACAAGTAACATTTTTATTAACACAAGTAAAAAACTTATATGAGGAAACTAAAGACAAAATAAGTCAAGATATTCCTTATTTAAATAGAAATCAACCTAACATTTATAATCTCCAAAATAAAGACATTAATTTTATTAATACTATGTTTGGATTGGAAGATGTTGAAAAAATATTAATTGAATGTTTAAATGATAAATGGTATAAACAAATACCTCAAGATCAACCTAATTATATTTTACGTTCATTTGGCGCTCGTAGTAGTAATGGTGCTCTACCACTTCATATAGATTCATTTATACCTTATATAGGTGATGAAACAATTGCTATACAAGTAGTACTAGTATTAGAAGATATGACTATAGAAAACGGTTGTACAGTAATTACTCCAGGAACACACCAAACAGGAAAATATGCTGATAATAGTGTTTATAATGAAGCTATTCCATTAACTTTAAAAGCAGGTGATATAGCACTTTGGGATTCAAGATTATGGCATGGAACAACAAATAATAATACAGAAGGAACTAGGTGGGCAATTATTGCGACATTTACTCGTTGGTGGATTAAACAACACTTTGAGTTAACAGAAAGTCTACCAGAAGAAATATATAATCAACTAACACCTAAATATAAATCAATTTTAGGTTATTGTTCTAAACCGTATAAAAGTGAATATGAAGGAATTGAAATTAAGAAAGGATATGATTATGTCGCCTAAAGTAGTTATATTTGGAATAAATGATTTAGCTGAATTAGCCCATTTTTATTTTATAAATGAGCATATACTTGGCCATAATGATCCTTTACCTTTTGCTTTTACAGTTAATAAAGAATATATTACTGATTCTACATTTCATAATCTACCAGTAATACCATTTGAAGAACTAGAAAAAACTTACTCACCTTCAGAATATTATTTATTTGCTCCAGTAGCAGATAATAAATTAAGAGAAAAAATATATTTAGAAGGTTTACAAAAAGGTTATAAATTTATATCATATATTTCTAATAAATGTACTAATCTAGCATTATCAATAGGAGAAAATTGTTTTATATTAGAAGATAATACATTGCAGCCATTTACAACTATAGGTAATAATGTTATTTTATGGAGTGGAAATCACATAGGACATCATAGTATTATTGAAGATAATGTATTTTTTACTTCACATGTTGTAATGTCAGGACATTGTCATATTAAAAAAGGAGTATTTCTGGGAGTTAATTCAACACTTAGAGATGGAGTCACAATTGGAGAAAATAGTATTATTGGAATGGGTTCATTAGTTACTAAAAGTGTTCCTGATAATGAAACATGGATTGGTTCACCTGCAAAGAAGAAATAAATAAATATGGATATAAAATTAAAATATCGTCATGAGACTTTAAATCAGGTTGACGATTTAGTAAAAGAGTATGTAATGTCTCTTAATGAAAAAGAATCATTTTATGATTTAGGATCATGTGTAGGAACATACGGTATATTAGCATATTCTAGAGGACTTAAAGTTTGTTGTTTTGAGGTTGATAAAGTTAATTTTAATGCTTTAATTGAAAATTTCTTTTGGATTTTTGGATATGAGGATAACTTTAAGTCATTTAATATAGGAATTGCTGATAAAAAAGGAGAACTAAAATTAAGAATAGGACAGCCAGAAATTGGAGGACATCATAAAACATTAGCTCTTGATTCATTTTGTGGACACCCAATCACCACTCAATATCAATTTACCACCAAAGTTAAAGTTGATACTTTAGATAATTTAATTGCAGAACATAACTTACCAACTCCTGATCATATTAAAATAGATATTGATGGATCAGAGTATGCTTTCTTGTTAGGAGCTAGTAAATCATTATTATCAGCTAAATCTATTATTATTGAACTTTATGAGTATAATGAATATTTTCAAAAAATAATGAATATATTAGAAAACGAATATAAATTTAAATTACTAAAACAAAGTACAGAACTCGAACCAGGTTTAAGAGATTATTGGTTTATAAAATAATGTGGGTAAAACAAGGAAACATATTTAATGAACATCATGCTCAACTCCCAGTTGTAGATGTTTATTCTGATACTTATAAAATATATTATTCAACTCGTGATGAAAATGGATGTAGCATACCTATGTCTATTTCAGTTTTCAAATATAATTTAAAATATTACTTAAATCCTATTAAAATTAATATACCTTTAGGTAAACCAGGAACTTTTGACCATTATGGAGTTATGCCTACAGATATTATAACTTTAAGTAATGGAATAAAATATCTTTATTATATAGGTTGGTCATTAAGAAAAGATGTTCCATATCATAATACATTAGGTTTAGCGGTAAGTGAAGATAATGGAATAAGTTGGAAAAAATATTCTGATGGTCCTATATTTAATTCATGTGCTTTAGAACCTGGATTTATAGGTACTTCAAAAATATTTAAAAATGATGATAAATGGACTATGTATTATTTATCTTGTAGAGAATGGATAAACATTAATGATAAATTAGAACCAACATATGATATTAAAGAAGCTATATCAAGTAACGGAATTGATTGGACACCAACAAATAAAACAATCATATCATTAGAAGAAAATGAAGGAGGAATTGCTTCATTTCAAATGATAGGAAATAAAGCTTGGTTTTCAGTTAGAGGTAAGTTATATTATAGAAGTGATAATAAAGAATCATATAAAATCAAAACCGCTACATTAATAGATGGAACATGGATTAGAGATAAAAATATAGATTTAGACATATCATCAAAAGGATGGGATTCAGAAATGGTAGCTTATCCTTATATAATAAAAGAAAAAGAAAAATTAATAATGTTTTATAATGGTAATGGTTTTGGAAAAACAGGTATAGGTTATGCAATCAAATAAAAAACAACTAGAACAAAAGGGGTTTGTAATTTTAAAAAATTTCTTTGATAAGGAATACATTCAAACTTTAAGACAAAAAGCAGAAAATATTTTTAAAATTCAATTTAAGCGTTTTAATTATAATGGTGAATTTCAAGAAAATATGATTCGTTTATTTAATGAACATGAATCTATTTTTATTAATTGTGGAAAAATCATTCAATCTGGTTTATTAGAATTATATAAACTACCTGTAGAAGATAAATTAATTAATGAAATCAAAAATTTAGGATTAGAATTTCCTAACTTGTGTACACGTCCTGTATTATATTTTAACCACCCAAAATTAGCAAAAGAAGAAGTTTATTATAAAACACCACCTCATCAAGATTGGTCATCAATGGAATCATCAATGGATTCAGTAGTTGTATGGGTACCATTAGTTGATGTTAATAAAGAAAACGGTTCATTAATTATTTATCCAAATACTCATAAGTTAGGTATTTTACCATTTAAAACAAATGGTGGATTTGCAAAAGTAGAAACAGTTGGAGAAGGAATTCAAACTGAACTTGAAATAGGAGATATAGTTATATTTTCTACTTTATTAATTCATGAATCAGGAGATATATTAAATAATACTATAAGATGGTCATGTCATTATAGATATACTAATATGTTAGATTCTGATTTTATTGAACGTGGTTTTCCAAATCCATACATTTATAAACCTATAACTAAATAATGAAAATAAAAATATTATATAGTCATTTAAATGTGACTGGGACTGACTATAAGGTTAGACCTCAATGGTTTGATTTTGAAAAATGTTTCCAAAATTTACTTTTAACTTCTCAAAACATAGAGATCCATGTTATATTTGATATAACTAGAGGAGATTCAAAACAAAATTGGATTTCAAAATATAGAACACAATGTATAATACATGAAATTCAAGGTGGATCAATGGATAAAGCAGCTGTTGAAATGTATAAAATAGCTAAAGAATTATCTAATGATATGGATAATAATGATTTATTTTATTTTTTAGAAAATGATTATCTTCATGTTGATGGTTGGGATAAAAAAGTAATTAATTTATTTGAAACTTTTCAAGGATTAAATTATATCTCACTTTATGATCATAACGACAAATATTTTCTACCAATGTATAATGATTTAGTATCTAAAATATTTGTTACTAATACTCACCATTGGAGAACAGTACCTAGTACTTGCGGTAGTTATATAATAAATAAATCTATATTTTTAGAAGATTATGAAACCCATACCTCATTAATGGGTGATCATAATAAATGGTTAGCATTAACTGAATCTAAAAGTAGATTTGTTATAACATCACTACCAGGTCTATCAACACACTGTATGGAAGGATTAATGTCACCAACTATTAATTGGGAGGAAATAAATGATAAAAATTAATTATAATAAAGAACAATTTTCATTTAAAGAAAAATTAGAACAAGTATTTGGAATAAATGATTTATCTAGTTTAAATGAAAGTGTAGAAGTATTTAGTAGAGAGAAAGACCAAAGTACAAAATATCATAAATTATATTATGATTGGGCTCGAACTGATGAATTCACTAAAATATATGATAAATTTATTTTAGAAGTAATAAAACCAATATATGGTGAACAAATAGTATATCAGGTTATTCCTACATTTAGAATAGCATATCCTCAAAATATTGCTGTTGGAGAATACCATAAAGATAAACTTTATAGAGATATTAATTGGGCTGTAGATGTAAAAGAAGATAATTTCTTTTTGCCATTCACTGATGCCTTTGATACAAATACTATTTGGGTTGAATCTGAAGAAGATAAAAATGATTTTGCACCTATGAATTGTAATTATGGAGAAACTATTCAATGGGATGGAAGTAATTTAACTCATGGTAACAAAATTAATGAAACCAATAAAACAAGAGTAAGTGTAGATTTTAGAGTTATGACTTATTCAAACTATAAACCAAGTGAACATGGTTCAATCAATACTAAAACAAAATTCCAACTAGGGGAATACTATAAAACAATATGATATCAGTAATTATACCCACATTCAATAATCCAGAAGTATTGGATTTATGTTTAGAATCACTAACCGTAGGACAACAAAGTAAAAATCAAATCATAGTAGTTGTAGATGGTGATTATGAAATTAGTAAAAATGTATTAGAAAAATACGCGGGATTAGTTGATATACTTGATTTAGAACAAAATGTAGGTACTTGTCGAGCTACTAATTTAGGCGTGTTTAATGCAATGTATGACAAGATTCTCATTATTAATGACGACAACGTTGCCCCTAAAGATTGGGATGTTAAGTTAGAAATGATTAATGTTAAAGGAAAAGTAGTTTCACCAAATCAAATTGAACCATACCCAAGTATGTTTCGTCAATTTAATATTAAAGATTTAGGACGTGAACCTAAAACATTTGACTTAAATAAATTTTGGGAATATGAATCAAAAATATCTACTGATATAATAGAATCTAATGGAAGTACATTTCCAATATTCATGAATAAATTTGATTTTCTTAAAGTAGGTGGGTTTGGTGAAGATTATCCATCACCATCCGGTTTTGTTGCAGATTGGGAGTTTTTTATGAAATGTCAAATGAATGGATTTGAAATGATTAGAACATATAATTGCCAGTTTTATCATTTTGTTTCAGTTAGTACAAAAACACCTGAAAAAATTGAACAATCAAAACAATATGAAGCTAATTGTCATGAATACGCTAAGTATAAGTGGGGAAAATATATTCAACATAACTCAGAAACTAATCTTAAATATTTATAATAAATAAGTTTGGCTTATCAATAATCTTTTATTATATTTACATCATGGCAAGAACTAAAACAGTACGTAAACCTATTAATATAGAATTAATTCTAAATGAACAGGAAGAATTAGAAGTTTTAAGGGATTCTGTTGAATTTAATACATTTGTTTTTAACGAAGTATTAGAAGCCATGAAGTATGCTATAAAAACAAAACAACCTGAAGCAAAAGTACTTAATATTGTTAATTTTAACCATATACTTACTATAAATAAGGTTGATTATAAACAAATATTAGAAAATATGATTCAGTTTCATATTAAACATGAAAATTATTTAGTTTGTAAAGAAATAGATAAATTAATAAAAAAGTTATGAAAAAATATAGTTTTTCACATATTGAAGATAATACAAATGAATCAATTGATACTAAAGAATTTGAATCTCTTTATGATGCTCTTATTTTCTTTTCAACAGTTAAACAACTTCCACCAGATGTGTTTTTAAAAATATATAAAATTTTTAAACATGACTAATAAAGAAAACTTAAATAATTTATTCACTAGTATATTAGGTGTTAAAATTGATTTAGTTGGTGATGAACCTGAACTTAATGAACAAATGTTTATTAATGTAATTGAAAAATGGGAGAAAGCATGGACTGTACAAAACACACTACTAACACAATATGGAGTATTACTTGAGGGATATGATGGATTATTATATGATGCTTTAGATAATTTATCAATAATGATGTTTGGTAAAGAAAAAGCTGATATCATTCATTGGTATATATATGAAAGTAAAAAAGATGATGGTTCAACATATACTCTTATAGATCCTAGAGATAGTAAAGAATACATTTTAAAAACACCAAAAGATTTATTTCATTTCTTAAAAACAATAGACATATTTGAATTTGAAATAGATAATGAAGAAGACGAAGAAGACGAAGAATAAATAGGTTACGAATAATTATGGTTATAAACAAAAAACAAATGGTAAATACACCTTGTATACAATGTGGAGAAAATATCCACCCAAAACGATTAGAAATTTTACCTAATACTAGAACATGTGTTAAATGTTCAAATACAGGTAGAAAAAAAGGAGTTAATGTTCTTTTCGGAGAAGGAGATCACACATATAATGAAATAGTTATAATGGAAGAATCTCAATATAGAAATTATCTCCATTCAGAAAATACTCACCGCAAAACAATAAATGGACAAGCCGCGTTAGATTATTTGGATCATGAAAATACTGATCCTGACTATGTAGCGCCAGAAATTGATATAGCTGAAGAAACAGATAATGCTTCCTAAACCACTAACTAAAGAAGATATATTACGCGCCATGCGTAATACTAAAAGTAATAAAGCAGCAGCACGTTACTTAAGTGTTAGTTGGATGCATTTTAAACGTTATGCTCTTTTATATAAAAATGAAGATAATATTACTCTATTTGAAGCACATAAAAATCAATGTGGTAGAGGTATTCCAAAGTTCTTAAATAACTCAAGAAAAGAGCCAGCGTTATTAGATATAATTGAAGGTAGAGTTCCAATGACTAACTTCAAACCTGAGAAAATTCGTAGTCGTTTAGTTAAGGAAGGTTATTTAAAAGAAGAATGTTACTGTTGTGGGTATGGTGAGCGTCGAGTTCATGATTATAAAATGCCTCTAATACTTGATTTTCTTGATAAAAATAAAAAAAACTATAAACAACCTAACCTAAGATTACTTTGTTATAACTGTTATTTTATGCAAATTGGCAATTTGTTTGATGAAAAACAGTTACTAGGATTAGAAGATCATGTCACTGTATTTAAGAGTGAAATTGATTGGGAATTAGATGATTATACTGAAAAACGTTTACAAGAATTAGGACTATCAAAACCAACAGAATCAGATGATGGTCATGAATTTATAAGCAGAATATAATATTTATATTAAATGAAGAAGAAGAAACATATTGATGTTGTCACTGATTTTGAAACAGCTAAACATAGGCAGTTAGAAAAACTAGCTACCAAAATGCTTAAAAATGATGATAAACTTAATAGGTTAAAAGATAAAAGAGTAAACAAAAAATTTTTAGATTTATTTTAATATGGCAAAGGAATTTTCAGTTAAGAATAATGAAGAGTTATCTAAAGTAATGGAGCATGGAAGTTATGAAATTTCTAAATCCATTGTTGAAAGTATAATCAAAAATTTAAACACTAAGAAAAAACATGTTCATGTTATAAGTATTTTCTGTGAAGAAGATAACTCAATATTTGATCTAACACTTGAGAGGAAAAATTTCCTTGATACATTAATACATAACTTGCCAGCATTTGAAAAAATGGAAGATTATGAAGGTTGTCAATTAATTCAAGAAACAATTAAACAACTAAATACATAATGGCAAAAGCAAAACCTACCTCATCAGGTACTAAACTTTTCAAAGAATCAGCTAAACGTAAACGAAAAGGCATCTCTAGTAAGAAAAACTCATCAAAAAGTAAAAATAGTAAAAACTACGTTAAATCTTACGTAGGACAAGGACGATAATTGGTTTGGCCTACCCAATCATTGATGTTATATTTAAGTATAAATAAATAACGATATGAGTAGAGGTAGACCAAAAACAATATTAACTGAAGTGAAACTACAATCTGATAAATTTGAAAGAGTTTATATAGATGAAGATGGAACTAAACAGATTTGGAAGTATGATCTTACTAAAAGTAAATACAATCCATATGAAACCACCATTGAATATCCTAAAGGAACTAAATCGTTTGAACAGGTACAAGAATTGTTACCTAAAACAAAACGAAAATATATCCACCCGGATAATGGTAAGATCATAAATTACCAGAGAGCAAAAGAATTAAGAATAGTATGAAAGCAGAAGATAAAATAGATGGATACAACGGCCGTCACTTGGCTCAATTAATTAGGAGAAGAATGATCTCTAAAGTTAAGCCAAGTGGAAAAAATTATTCTAGAAGAAAATTTAAGGATAGTTTGGCTTCTAATAAATAAGATATTATATTAATATTACAACAATAAATTAAATAAAGTTATGAGTAACAAAAAACTAAACGTAACGGCTAAGTTAGCATCTTATAATGCTCGTAGACGTAAAACAGACAGCGCCCGTCTAACAGAACAATTTGGAGGTGATTTTTCACAAAGTCACATCAGTAATGTTCTTGCAGGACGCAGACGTAATGCTGAAATTATTAACGCAGCTTTTAAAATGGCTTCTCGTAGAATTAAAAATTCACAAAAAGCATCTGCTTAATTAGGGTTCACAGGCCCCGATTTATTTCGGGGCCTTTTTTATTGTTAAAAATTAAGGTTATGAAAAAAAGATTATCAATTACAAAATTATTTGATCAAGCAAAAGCATTGATCACAGAAGGAAAAATTACAGAAGCAGATGAAATACTTGATTGGTGTTTAATTGTATTATCTAAAAATTCACTTGCTGGAATGAGAGATAGAGATTTACTTGAAGGTACTAAGATGGGAGTTTGGTATGAACGAGTTTGGTGTACAATTGAAAATGCAGGTTTATTACCAGAGTAATGAAAGTAAGACGCAAACGTAGACCAAACCGAGTATCAACACCAATTAAAGAGTTTATTGTGATGAATGATGAAGCTCAAGTATGGATGGGGTTAATCGCAGGCAAACCAGTATTTTCAGATAATTTTGATGATGCTAAACCATTATCAGGAGTAGAAAAATTTGATACATTACAACATGTTCATTTTTCAAAATTAGAAAAAATTTGGTTAGATTAATTATGGAAGATGAATTTATAGATTGGGATGATGAATATGATAATATTCATGGTGATTTAATAATTTTTTAAAATATGAAAGATAAAATATACAATATATATTGGGATTTAATTGGTTGGAGAACCAGATACATTTATAGAAAATTTAAAAATTTATATAGATGGTTTCCTATTATTTGGAATGATCAAGATTATGATAAACATTATATTTTTGATATACTTAAGTTTAAACTAAAAAATCAAGCTAAATATATTGGTAATAATGATCGACACACTAGAGCAGCATTAGATGCTAAACGTATGAGAATATGTGTGGAATTAATTGATAAAGTTGCAGATGAACACTATCAAGGTGAATATATGGATTACCATGAAACAAAATGGGAATTTATAGATGTACATGATAAACCGGGTTATAGTACATTAAACATGGATATTATATCAGAACGATTCAATGAATATTTTAAAAAATATCCATTAGTATATAAGAAAGTTTTAACTGATGAAAAATTACAAATCTTTAATATTGATTTATCAGATGATGAAATAGAAATAGATAAAAGAATTGCTATGAATATGGGTTTTTATAATCATAAAAGAGCAAGAAAATTACTATTTAAAATAATGGAAGAAAATATTGAGGGATGGTGGGATTAGTTTGGTCTATCCAAATCCTGATATTATATTAAATAAAAAATAATATGAAAATAGGAAGTATAGTAGAATGTGTTAATGGTTCATTTGACGCTAAAGCAATTGAATTAATAAATAATAGACCTAAACAAGGAAAAATGTATACAATTAGAGCAATTCAAGAGTATACTAAAGTAAATAAAATTGGATTATTATTAGAAGAATTAACTAATGAACCTATATTTTTACCTAATCTAGACGGAGTATTTGAACCAACATTTGATATAAAACGTTTTAGAGAAGTCCTAGAAATGAATATATCTGAATTAATAGAAGAATTAACTTTAACAAATAATGACTAAAATAGTAACAATATCTGATACACACACACATCACCGTAGAGTAGAATTACCTGAAGGTGATATCTTAATCCATGCCGGAGATTTTACTGCTAGAGGAAGAGGTAATGAGGTAGTTGATTTTTTTTATTGGTTAGAAAATCAATCAGAAAAATTTAAACATATAATATTCATAGCGGGTAATCATGATTTATCATTTGAAAATAAAGCTGAATGGTTATTAGAAGAAATTAATAATTTGCCTTCTAATGTTCATTACTTGGAAGACTCAGAAATAGTAATTGATGGAATTAAGTTTTATGGTTCACCATGGCAACCTGAATTTCATCAGTGGGCATTTAATTTACCTAGAGGTCCTAAGTTAGCAGAAAAATGGGCATTAATACCAAATGACACTGATGTTCTTATTACTCATGGTCCACCTGCAACTGTATTAGATTTTGTTTTAAGAGATCGAGTTAATGTTGGTTGTATTGATTTATTCTACAGAATTGAAGAAGTTAAACCTAAATTAAATGTATTTGGACATATTCATGAAGGATATGGTATTAAAAACGCTCCACACACTACTTTTATTAATGCTAGTGTTTGTACCACAAACTATTATCCAGATAATAAACCAAGAGTATTTGAAATATAAAAATTGGTTTGGCTTATCCAAGTAGTGATGTTATATTTAAGTATAATAAAAATAAATAAAAGTTATGAAAAATTTTAAAGAATTACCAAGTAATTCCATTAATAATGGAATACAGTACATATTCAAAGCAGATAATGGATATGGAGCATCAATTGTTCAACATGAATATTCATATGGTGGAAGAGTAGGATTATGGGAAATAGCTGTAACTGAGTATGATGAGGATGGAGAATGGGACATTTGTTATGATACTCCAATTACAAATGATGTATTAGGTCATTTAAGTGAGAGTGAAGTAATGGATTATTTAACACAAATTGAACAATTAAAAAAATAATAATTATGAAATACTACGAAACAAATATAATGCCTAATTGCACTTCAGAAGAATTAAAACAGGCCAGCAATACTATTAAAGAAGCATTTCCTAATGGACCAGCTGTTCGTACTGTTAAACCAAATAAAGCATATTCATATAATGAAATAGCAGCGAATATTAGAATATCATTAGGAGAAATAAGTAAATCATTATACTAATGGGAAACGAAAAAGCATCAATATTAACTCAAACATTAAAAGTAACATTCGCTCAAGATAATGATTGTATGGAGAATAGTGATTTAGGTCAATTTCTACATATTCATACTGAAGATGGAGGAGGTGGTGATTTTTTTGTTATGGATACAGAGAGATGGGCATTTGATAGTATTGATGACCTGATTGAAATATTAAACCAATTTAAAGAAAAATACGATAAAATAAATAATTACAAATAAATAATATGAATACAACAATGAAAATCATAGATATATCTATGCACCTTATAATGATACTTACATGTATCTTATCTTTAATATTTATGCCTTATAATTCTTGGGTAGTGACAACTTTAATGTGGGTAGTAATATCTTTATTAAAAGCATTAACAGTTGCTAAATTAGAAGATAAGATTGATGAAATTACAAAATTTTAAAATGGAAGATATAAAACCAATTCATAAATTCAATAACGGTGTTGGTGCTACATTGTGTAATGAATGTAGTGTGATTATTTCACTAGGAAATACAGATGATTTATATTGTGAGGACCATGGAGGTGAGTTTCCAACCAAATATAAATTAGTTCGTTTTCATGATGGACTAATAAAATATGGTAATAAAATATTATGGATTGAATGGAAAGCTGATGGTACATTTGGTGAATCACATGATGAAATTGGAGTAGAAAGAAGTCTGATAGTAGACCCAATATCATTCAGTTATCATTGGTTAACAACACCTGTAACTGAGATATTAGAACATCAAGATAAATATATTAAGTTTAAAACAGAAAACTCAGTATACGAATTATATGAAAGGTAAATTAGTTTTAATATCTTGATTTATTAGAGTTAATGAATTGGAGAGAAGGTGATATTTATGCTAAATTAATATGATAGAACAAATACTGTGGACTATAATAGTATGGGAAATCATTAGAAAACTAATAATGAAACCTTTATTTAATTGGATAAATAAAAATACTTAAAATGAATAACATTACAGATACATTTTTTAGTAAATTAAAAGAACAATCATTTACCATTTTAATTATGGCTGGTGTCATTTGGTATCAAGGTAAAATGATGGAAGAACGAGTAGCATACTGGCAAAAGTTATATGAAGAAAAAGAATTATATATTGAAAATACTACTAAAGAAGATAAAGAAATTCTTCTAGATAGAATAAAATATCTTCAAGATCAAAGAGATAAATA
>Ga0181348_1000104_pt1 | contig 30805 bp, 42 predicted proteins | sample Su13VDMM110DN_FD_130092 | JGI IMG/M metagenome (GOLD analysis project Ga0181348, IMG submission 130092) | Freshwater viral communities from Lake Michigan, USA - Su13.VD.MM110.D.N | ecosystem: Environmental > Aquatic > Freshwater > Lake | place: USA: Michigan | collected 2013-07-16
AAAAATATATGTAGGGGGGGGTGTTTTGATTTGGGAATGAAGGGGGGGGTTATATGGGGCACATATTCGTTTGTGTGGATTCGTGCGTAACGTGCGGGCGGGTGCCTCATGTGTGTGCGCGGGTGTACGGGTGCGGGTGGGTGCGCGTATGTGCCCGTGTGCGTGCGCCACGCCCATGTCATGCGTCCGTGCGTCCGTCCACCTGATCGCTTACCTGCTCGATCTGTCCTGCGTTTACGTCCGCCCGCTCGACCGCCTTGCCGTTGCCTACCAGCCGCAGGTGGCCTTGTAACTGTGCCTTCAGTTCAGCGGCGGTGACCTGCTTGACGACGGTCTCGGGCTTGTCACGCCACATCCCGCTGGCCCTGCCCAGAAGTTCGAGCGCCTTGAGCCGGGAGCCTTCTTGCTTGGCCTCTGTGCTGAGTGCAACCAGCGACCTGAGCACATATCGTTTGGCCGCCTGAGTGTCCTCGACCAGCACGTCATGGGTCTGCTCTTGGGCGTCTTGCAACGCCTTGCTGACAAGGGGGTGCCGCCTTAACTTGTACGCCGCTGTTGCGACGGTGCTATCTGCGGCGCTGGTGTTGTTGTATGCCTGACGATAGGCGTCCTTGGGTGCTTTGCCCTCGATGAGCAGGTCGGTGAACCTCTGCTGCTGGGGCGTCAGTTGGCGCTGATGAGCCGCCCCCCATGGTCTGCCGTCCCCCCGTAGTGTTGGCCCTGCTGCTGCCGCCGCCAACCGTTCGGCTTCGCCGCCAGCCGGGTCTTCTAGATGCGAGTCATTCTCATCTGGCATGAACTCCACCTCTTCAGCCAGCGCGGCCAGCAGGGCCTCGCGGTCGTCTTGATCTGTCAGTCTGCCCATCACTCACCTCAAAAATTGCTTGACAACTCGCCTCGACTCGCTGCAAGTCAGGCTCTGTTCGCATTGTCGTCTGTGGATAACCTGTTGTCAAGTTGTCCACAACTTGTCCCCATGTGGATAAACCTGTTGGCAACCTGTGGGCAAACCTGTGGATTGCGTTGATAAGTCTGTGGACAAAGTTATCCACAGGTTATGCCAAAACCGCGCAGGAGCGCCGATCTTTTTTTGTCAAGGGCAGGGGTGCCTGAAAGGAAAAAACGCCCCAAAAGCCCGTTAAACGCTTTTTAGAGGCATGTACGTTTATACAGTAGTCGCCATTTTCCTGACCCTACTATTGACATGGACTTGACAATGATGTTATTCGCACGCACGCGCATCACGCGCCCGCGACTTGTTATCTAGTCGGCGCTTCGCGCCACCCGAGACCAGTACCTGCTGGCACAGATGATTTGACAATAGTGCTTGCACGCGCGTAAACGCTTGTGATAGCATTCGCTTGCGGGCTGTGAGGTGCTTGTCGGCACCGACCCGCAGGGAGACCCAGACCATGAACCCTCTTGATGACCAGTCCGTTGCCCTGTCCCTGCGTGTCGCGCTGGCGAACGCCGCTCTGGCATATGCCAACGCCATCGCCTCTGAGTGGAGCCCAGACCGCGCTGAAACGCTGGGCGAACTGCGCCGCATCGCCAAGGAAGTCAAAGACGCCCGCTGGGTGAAGGTGGCAGCATGAGCGCGGTCGAGTGCCGCTCCTGCGGTGGCGAGGGCCATCACGGGCTTGACGAAGATGGCCGATTTTTCACCTGCTATGCCTGTGGCGGCACGGGCAGCATGACGGTCGAGGCCGCTGCCGAATGGGACGAAGACAACGCCCCCTTCTGCGGCCCCTTGCAACCCGTGTATCGGGGCGAATTCGGGGATTACTGGGACGACTTCGATGCCGTCGCTGCCGAGGCAGAGCATCAGGAATTCGAGTCGAGGCACACCTGCGGCCCTGACCCCCGCATCGCTGCGTTCTGGGCTGACTGTGCGACCGCTGCCCTCTTCGAGGAGGGTGTGCCCTTCTGATCTCAGCCGCAAGCCCCACGGGGTTTGCGAGTGCGATTGGCACTTACCGGAGAACTGAACATGAAAGTACTGCCCCCCGAATTGGCCTCGCGCGTCCTCGACGTGCTGGGCCGCCTGATCGACAACGACGGGCAAGCGTTTACACGCGACACCGAGGTCGCCGCCGCATTGGGCGAAGGCGGATGGGTCGTCGGTCTGGTGCATGGCGGCTACGCTGGCATTGTCTGGCGAGTGTCATCCCCTGCCCGCGCTCTGGCTGATGCCCGCGCTCTGCTTGATGAGGTGTCAGCATGAGCGCCTCGCGTCTGGTCTGGGTCTGTTTCGGTCGCCGCTCAGGGGAGGAGGAACTCGCCTACATGCAGACGTTTAACCTGCTGAAGGAGGCCAACGATTTCATTAGCCTTGCCAAGGCCCATGCGAACCCTGAAATCAGCGGCATCATCTGGGAGACTCACGCCGCGCAGACGGCTTCAGCAACGGATGCGCTGGCCGAGATGGAGTCGCTGGCATGAAGTACGCATATAAAACCATTCGCGTTGGCGGGTTCTCCGAAACAGTCCTGCTTGCGTTTCGCAGCGCCGCCGAGCGCCGTGCGTTTAACGCGCGGCACCCGATTGATTGCATCACCCGCAAGCGCGTGGCTCGCAGTCACTTGAAGGCGCTGCTGGCCGTTGGAACGTGCGGGTACAACGATGCCGTTTATTGCGCCATCGTCAGCACCTCATTCAATAGGGTGGCAGCATGAGCGGCCTGACATGGGGCAAGCCCGTGCTGGTCAAGGGTCGCGCCGTGCTGTATCGGCGCACCATGTCCTACGGTGGCACCCGTGATCAGGTCGAATGGCTGGTCAAGACGACAGGCACCCACGGTCGAGAGATTGGGCAGTTTAGCCTCAAGAGGGCCGCTCTGGCGGCGCTTGACTGCTACTCGAACCCGCTGATGACGCCCCAAGACTTCTGCTGATTTCAGCCGCTTGCCCCCGCTGGGGGCTTGCGGGTGCGATCCGACACCGACTTGAGACCAGACCATGAAGAAAATCCATGACGCCTACACCCCGCGCGAATACGCCTTCGCCAAGACACTCGACTGCATCCGCTCGATGCACGGTGAAGTCGGCGGGATGATGGAAGGCTTGACCCAGTCGCAAATCGAGGCGGTGCAGGTGCAATTAGCGCGACTGCACAACACGTTGCTCGATGAGTCGAAACTTGACGGCACCGCGCTGCCGACCCTGTTGTCGCCGTGGGAGACCGTTAAGGGCGAATACATCTGACGGGTGCAGCCGCTTGCCCTTCGCGGAGGGCTTGCGATTGAGACCAGTTGATTGTGCAAATAAACGCTTGCACGTTTAATCTGTTCGCACTATTATCACAGTCAGGGGTTCGAGGTGTCAGTCGGCACCGCCCCGCTCAGGAGTGGAAACCATGAGTACCAGAGAGCAATGGCTCGTTGACGCGGTCGAAGAACTTCGACCCATGTTCGCAGATGCAGGTCACCCGATCTGCGCCAAGATTCGCGTGTCGTGCGCGTTCCCCACGACCTACACCCGCTCCGGTGCGCTGGGTCAGGCTTTCCCTGACGGTGCCAGCGCCGACCGCGCCCTCGAGGTGATGGTCGCCCCATCGCTCGATCAGCCCCGCGATGTCTTCGCCGTGCTGGTTTCGCAACTGTGCCACGCCACGAACGGTGCGCTCTCGCACGCCACGGTCGCCTACCAGAAGGCTGCCGAGGCAATGTGCCTTGAGCCTGTGGGCGTGAACTGGCGTGTGACCCGCCCATCGAGCCTGTTCGATGAGACTTTCGGCCAGATCATCGCGGGTCTGGGTGACTACCCTCACGCCGCTTTGTCGGCAGAGCGTCCAAAGACGCAGTCAACCCGCATGTTGAAGGCCGTGTGCCCGACCTGCGGCTACATCATCCGCCTGTCGAATAAGTGGGCAGCCAAGGGTCTGCCGACGTGCGGCCTCGATGGCGACAGTTTCAACATCGAAGAGGAGGCAGCACAATGAGCCGCGCAGAAATCCGCAAGACCCTGATGGCGCAGCGCCTTGACCTGATCAAGGCAGCCGCATCCGCGCAGGGCATCCCCTTTGTTGACAAGGGCAACGCTTGCGACCGCCTGACCGACATGGTCGAGCGCGGCACGGTGACATTGCAGCAGGTGATCGGCACGGGCAAGATCGTCACGGGTACCAGCAAAGCCCCTGCTGCTCACGTTTACGGGGCCAGCAAGGCAGTCCCTGCCACCCCTGTGGCTGGGCTGACCTCGCTGAATGACCGCATCGACACGGTCATCAAAGATTCTCTTTCAGCGTTCGACCGTTTACGCGACACCCAGCAAGCCCATGTGACGCGCCTTCAGTCGCTGGAGAACACCGCCACGGCTGTTGCCCATATTCTCGACAAGGAGGTGGGGGTTGGTCTCAAGAACCTGAACGACACCCTCTGTGCGCTTGACCGTAAGACAGAGGCACAGGCCGCTGCGCTTCGCGCCCAGATATCGGGCGTCAAGATCGACGAACTCAGCGTGGCCGCGCAGGTTGTCGATGCCGTCGCAGATGCGTTTAAACCCTTCGCCGCTGCGGTCGCCGCTGCGGGGGCTGAGGCGGTGATCGGCTCAATGGTGGCTGCGACCGTCGTGCGCCGTGACACCTGCTTCAACGTGTTTGGCGTCGAGGTCAAGGACATGAAGGGCAACGACGTTTACGTGGACATTTGGGACTGCCCGACCGCGCCCGCCGTCGATCCCAACTTCATCTGGACTGCCGACATTTTGCGGCACCTGCTGCTGGCGCAGGATGAGGGTGAATCGTTGTGGTTTGGTGGCGAGCGCGGCACGGGGAAGACCATCACCGCGCAGCAGTTCGCCGCGAGGACGGGCCGAGGGTTTACCCGCATCAATCACACGAAGTTCACTTCCTGCGAGGACACTATCGGTGCGACGGGCCTCATCAACGGCGAGACCGTCTTCGAGCCTAAGGGTTTCCTGCTGGCGTTTACGGCCCCTTCGACCGTGATCCTCCTCGATGAGGTAAGTCACTCAGACCCTTCAGAAACCGCAATCTACAACGCATTCCTCGAGAAGGGTTCAGCCACGACCTATGGCGGCAAGGTCTGGCGGCGGGCCGCTGGGGTGCTGGTGTTCGCTGCCGACAACACCATGTCGAACGGCGACCAGACTGGCCGCTACGCTGGCACCCGCGCCCAGAATTCTGCCCTTGCTGATCGGTTCAGCCGCATGATTCGATTCGAGTACCTGCCCGAGGATCAGGAGGTCGAGGCTGTTGTGCGTCACACGGGCTGCACCGAGGTGCTGGCTCGCCACGTTGTTCAGGCGGTCAACATCTGCCGCGCCAAGGTCGAAACCGGAGACATCATCGACGCGCCCAGCATCCGGTCGGTCTGCGCCTTCATCCGCGCGGTGCAGAGGATGCCAGTAGCAGACGCATGGGCGAGCGCCGTGGCTGCGCGTCAGCCAGCCGAGTCTGCCGCTGGTCTGGCCGCTGTTTACGCTGCGACCATCAACGAAGCCCTGATCACGGCCAACCTGTAACGCTTGCGCGTTTATTCTGTTCGCACTATCATTGCACCTCACTCTGGAGAATTTTGATGACCATCGCAAAAGTTGAACACCTGATGCGGCTGCCCTCAATGAAGGGTTTCGAGGCCCGTCGCGGCCTCACGCAAGCCGCCCATGCTATCTGCTCAGGTCTGGGGCTTGACCCTGTCGAAGTGTCGTTCCACGGCGCGACCCGCACCGCATCGATGAACGCATACGGTGCCCTGCGTCTGGCCGACATCGATGACGACTCGAAGGTAACCCGCGCACAATTCGTGCGTTGGGTGGGGTTCGTCGTTCACGAACTGTTGCACCGCAAATACACGTCGTTTAACGACTCGGTGCATGAGGTCTATTACGTGCGCCAACTCCACAACGCGCTGGAGGATGCGTTCATCGAGCGCACCGCCATCCGCGAAGGCCTGTTGGGCAACATCGAGGGCTTGCTCAAGACCCTCATCGACGGCATGGTGGCCGAGTCGCTGGTGTCTGTTGAGGATTGGACTGACACGAAGCAGTACCCGTGGAGCCTTGCTGTTTACGCACGGGGCTTCGCCAACAAGGTTCCCGTGCCCGTCGATCTGGTGCCCGTCTGGGCCGAGGCGACCCGCCGCATCGAGACCTGCACCTCGACCAAGGAGGTCATGGCCGTGGCCGAGTGGGTCTACGCCCAACTGCTGCTCGACCCTGAGCAGCGCGAGGAGATCGAGGGCGAGGGTTCCGAGGCTTGCGACAACCCTGCCCCTGCCAAAGAAGGCGCACCTGCCGAGGGCAAGGGCACCGAGGGCGAAGGCGAGGGCAAGGGCACCCCGTCTGAAGGCGAGGGTGCTGGTGACGCCGCTGGCGAGGCCGCTGATGGGGCTGATGGTGACGCCGCTGAAGGCGAAGGCGGTGCTGGCAAGGGTTCAGGCAAGGGTCAGGAAGACGGGCAAGAAGGCACCCAGAAGGCCGCAGGAGGCGACAAAAAGGGTGCGGTGATACCTGACCCGCAGGGCGACGTTCCGGTGGCTGGTGAGAGCCAGCGCCCCCACGCCTACTCACCCGCAGTCAAGGTCGAGCCGACCATGACGGGCAACACCTCGCTGGAGAATTGCAGCGGCGGCACGTACAACGAAGCCGCGACCGTGACCGACTCGCCGTGGCTTTCGCATGACCCGATTCACAACGCGACCGCTGTTGTTTCGGGCAAGTTGAAGTTCGAGGTGCGCCAACTGTTCGAGAATTCGGGCCGCGAGGATCATCAGCGCAACCGCCGCTCCGGTGCGGTCAATGTCTCATCGCTGCCCAGCGTGGCAACGGGTAACACCCGCGTGTTTAAACGTCGGGTCGAGACCGCCGGGGTGGATTCTGCCGTCGTCCTGCTGTTGGACATCAGCGAGTCGATGTACGGTGACCGCCTGATCGAGACTGCCGTGGCTGCAACCATCGCGCTGGGCGAGGCGCTGACCGCCGCTGGGGTGGATGTCTGCGTGGCGCTGTTTGGCGATGATGTTTACGTCCTGTCTCCATTCGGGCAGCCGCTCAAGCGCAAGATTGACGAACTGCGCCGAGTGCAGGACAACCGCAGCACGAACGACTACTTCGCCGTGCGGTACAGCCACAACCTGTTGCTGCAACACAAGGCCGAGCGCAAGGTGTTGTTCGTATTGACGGATGGCGAGGGCGACCGCAACACGACCGCCGCGCAGGTCAAGATCGGAGAGCGTCTGGGCATCACGACCGTGGGGGTCGGCATCCAGCGCGAGGTGGGCAGCGTGTTCCCCAACAACGTGACGGTGAACGACATCAAGGCGCTGGGCACCGTCGCCTTCAGCAAAATCAAATTGGCCGCTTAATCAACCCGCCCCCCGTGGGGGGCGATTCAAAAGGAGAGAGAACCATGAGCAAGAAAAAAACCAACTACGACAAGGCAGTCGCAATCTACGAAGCCAAGGGTCAGTCGGCGGTGTTCGATGCCGTCCTCGATGGCACCCTCAAGGTGGACTATTGGGCCGAGTGCGAACCCTGCGAGACCGAGTCGCCCATCGAGGATGAGGTCTGCCTTGTCTGTGGCACCCCGCATGGCCCGATTCGCAGCAACCCTTGGGCATGGGTCAAGAACCCTGACTCATTCGTTTAAACAGGAGAGAGAAGATGGCAACGATTAACCAACCAACCTTGACGCTGACGATGGACGATGTCGCGGCGCTGCGAGCCTTCATGCGATCCGGTCAATCCTATGGTGACTACGTTCGCACCATGATGAGCATGTCGCCAACGCAGAACGACATCGACCATATTGATGCGCTCACCAAGATTGGGAATGCGCTGACGACGCTGATGGGCTACTAATTTAATTGAAAGAGAGATATGGCTACTATCAAAAACATTGAAGATGCGATTATTCGGTTGGGCAAATCAACTCGCAACAATCCCAATATCAAGGGCTATGTGTTGCACAAGGGCAGCGATGGCATCTTGTGGCGGGTAAGCATTGCCAAGGGCGGGGACGTTGTTACCGCCAAGACAAAAGATATTCTGCTGGCAAAACTTGAATCCTATATCGAAGGATTTGAGGATGGTTGGTTTGCTCGGGTTGGTTATTGATTATTGTTTAAACAAGGACGACCATGAACAACGATGACCGCAAGCCGCCGCCCGTTCGCAAGATGGGCGACCTGTTCCTCGAAGAGGAGCGCCGACTGCTGGCCGCTGCCCGCGCCGCCATGAAGGAGGAGAAGGCGGCATGGGAAAAGGTGCAGGACTTATTCAACCGGATCAGGGGAAAGCAATGAACAAGGAATGGTTGCTGGCTATTGTTTACGTTCTTGCCGCTTATGTAGTGGCGCTCGACATTCTTTATTGGAGACCCTAATGCATACAAAGCACCAAGACGACTTGGTCGTCAACCTCACCGAGACCCAACGCAGGGCGATCCAGAGCCTCCGCGCCGCAGGTTGGGCGATCTGTGTCCTGTCCCCGTCCTTCACAGGTGGCGGGGCAGGTGTCCAGCGCGAGGTCGAGAGCGCGATGGCGAAGGCGGGGTACGAGGCTGTTTACGAGTATCACGTCGGGGGTGATCGATGAAGCAGGTCAAGGTAATCACAAGCCGCGACCCTGCATTCTTGAAGGCGGCTTATGCCATCCCCAACGTGGCGCTGATCGACCATCAAGGTTTTGTTGACAAGGGTGAGAGGTTCGTTGTGAAATTGCAGGACGGGTGGCAGGTGCTGCTGATGACCGAGTCCCGCGCCACCGTTCGCATAGTCACAACGAACAACATTCACTCCGCGCTGGGCGCAGCGCAAATGTAAGGTGAGGCGGCAGGATGGTCGGTTAGCGCGGCCACATTTCTAGTCCTTTCTCTGATACAACCCTGCTTCATGGGGCCAGCCGCCTCACCCCCTACACAAGGAACCTTCGGGTTCCTTTTTTTGTGCCCGTGTTTTGCGGCTTGTCAAGGGCTCCAAATACCGACATTTGGAGCGGCTGGCTGTTTACGCTTATTGTGTAAACGGGTGGCTCACCCGGAGGCTCACCCGCACCCGGAGGCTCACCCGGCGTCAATGCGTTTAAACATGGGGCGGATTGAAATGTATAAAAAATCTTATGGCGGGGGTAAGAATTCTTACGGCGAAATCAGCGAAATCAGCGAAATCAGGATGTAAACGCCACCACACCGGATTCGCATTTCCCGGCTTTTACGAATCGCGGGGCGAAAAAAAGGCCCCCGAGCGGGGGCCGATGCCAGTAGCCCGATCCGTGGCGGGCGATCCGTGGCGGGCGCTTCTTAAAACTTATCCAGATTTTCGGCGTAAGTTCCTGCCACCTTGTTGTAAAGCAAAGTGGTCTCGCCTTGGGTGCCGACCCACCTGTACCTGCATTTCCAGACTGCTATTTCCACATGGTCTTTCTGCCTATGGACTGTGATGCCGCAGTCAGTCTTGGCCCACCATGCCATCGAACCTGAGATGGACATTCCATCTGGCCTTGGTTGCTCAACACCTGCCCTCTGTACCTTGGACGGATGAGCCACGAAGAAAGTATGAACCTCATGGGCCTTGCAGAACTTTTGAACACGGGTCAGCATCTGGCTGATGGCGTCAGTCTCGGTGGAGTTTTCCCTCGGCAGGTCTATGTAGTTGTATGGATCAATGACCAACCCTCTGATGCCCATGCGTTTAACTGCTATACGGGCGCGGTCAAGGATTGAGTCCAATGTGTTGGGTTCTTCGCCTTGTGAGTCAATGAACAAGAAGTGATCGTTCACCCACTTCAATGCTTCATCTGCCTCTTCCTTCGACATTCTCTGCTTGCCGTCGAAGAACCGTTTGCCTGTGTAAATCTCCATGAGGCGGGTGATATGAATCTCGGGCTGGTTCTCAAAGGAACAAACGCCGAACTTCCATTCGCTGCCCTTTGCCAAGTTGACCATGATCTGATCAACGAAGTTGGACTTGCCGCTTGATGGGTATCCGGTCACTACGGTCAGTTGGCCGGGGGCTACTGTGTAAATGGTGTCGATGGACTGATAGCCAGTCGAGAACCCGGAGCCAGTCCCCTTCTGATACAAGTCGTTTAAACGATCCGCGTAGGTGGCGGCATCAGATAAGCCTGAGATTGGGTAAGGCTGCGCTGAATCGATGATCTCCCGCAGCGTAGTGGTGTTGGTGGGATCATTGAAGACATCGTTTAAGTCCTTGCCTGAGAACTTGGCAAGCCGACATTTCTCTTTGCCGATCCGCCGCGCCAACTCCTCTGCCAAGGCTTGGCCGGGAACATCCTGATCCGTCGCCAACACAATGTAAGGGGCAGCCTCAAGGGCTTCCCGCGCTGCCCATACATAGCCAAAACGCTTGTCCTCTGACGGGGCAATCTTTCCATCTGACACCTTGAGGGGTGCCCCGGTGGGAACTGACAGCGCATTGACGATCCCCGCCTCCATCAGAGTTAAACAGTCCACCTCACCTTCAACGATGATGATGGGATGCCCCGCTATGACATTGTCGATGCCAAAGAAGTCCTGCCCTCCACCTTGATCTTGAGTGAAATCTTTCTCTGGAATAGCGCGGTACTTGGCCCCGACAAACTCCCCTCCTCGGAAGTAGGGGAACCCGATGGAGTCGTGAACCTTGTCCAGCCTCCCGAAGAACTTCTCTGCGGCGAATAACCCTGCTTTATCTGCTGTGGCTGCTGATATCCCCCGTGCTTTCAACCATTGATAGTGATGGATTTGTAAACTGCTTTTGACAAGTGTCATCTTTGGGAGTGCTGCCACTTTGTAATGTGCTTTCTTGGCTTGAACTGAACCCGTGGCCCCGCAATGATGGCAGCAATAAACAACTGCCCCATCTGATTTGCGGGTCAGGGTCATGTCCTTGGCGTAGGGTTTCTTCCTATCGAATGAACATTCGGGACAGGCAACTCTGGTGCTGTCCCCGAAATGAAACTGCTCGACAAACTCTGCGTTCATTTCATCGAGCCATCCGACTTGCGCGGGAAACTGCGATTCTTGGACGGGGCCTCCAACTTCACCCCGTCTTTGTTTAAACCGCCTTTGGACAGGGCCTTCACATGAGCAACATCTTTACCAGCCCTGTCTACACCCTTAGCGTCCAATTTCCTTCTGGCTCGCTGCCTTTCCATCCGGTCTGGGTGTTCTGCCCTTGCTTTCTGTGTGGCGTATTCCTGCTTGTAATTTCTCATAGTTCCCCCGTGAAGGATTCCGACATCATGGCTTCGTAGTCGAAGACCTCATCGAAACATTGGTCAATGGTGACCAGATCATCGCTGAACCCCTGCACAACGTCGTGGTATGTAAACACCTTCTTGGGGACGGAAGTCTGGCGGTTGGCGAAGGAGCATCCTAACTCCGTCGGTCGCCACATACCAGAGAATTTTGTTTTGGACTCAGGGTCATTGGGTCTGCGTTCGACCAAGTTCCACCGTTTGAGGGTGGTCAACTGATTGCTGCGAACAATCCAGCGCGGGGCATTCTGGGGAACATCCGCCCACCCATCTTCATCCTTCTTGGCACCCAACAACCAGATCAAGGATTTCGCCATTGTCCGGTTTAGGCTGATGCCATATATCTTGCCCCACCGATCACAGACGGGGCAATGAGCCCCGGTAGTCTTGATATGCCCATGCCATTCATCCCGCAGGACACCCACCTCTAAGCCTATATCCATCTCTCTCTCCTATTTATAGGCCCCTTAGGGGGCCATTGCTTATATGCCATCCAAAGACCCCCCTACCCCATGATAGTAGGGTATAGGAGGGTATGCCATCACCCCGAAGGGTATCTTGATGTCAAGCGTTGACTTGACCCCTCGGCTTCAAGATTCGACCAGCCGCACGGATTGTTCGGGAACTGCCCCCTAGTACTAAGACGTACCGTGTAACCCTTTTCTTCCACGCAGCGGGGGTACGCTCTTGCTATCGGATGGAGTCCGATGCACCGTGGAGGTTACTAGTGACCGTTGACTGCTGCCCCCGGTGGAAACCCTTTACGCACATTCGTCGCTTGGGGGCAGGGGCATGAGTCAACGGTCAACTAGGCGCTTTCCACGGCGACATGATTGCATTCTGGGCCGATGCCACGGCCCTGTCAAGCACTTTGTTGTACACTTGAGGTGCCCCTAGCGGGGCCATTTCTCTCTCTCCTTTTTGACCCCGCCGAGTGCGGGGTCTTTTTTTGTCACCGTGATCACCGTCCGGGGGAACTCTTTGTCCAAGTGCCAATAGATGTGTTTCTCCTTGACCTGCCGGTCATTAACGTAAACAACGCCCTGAAGCAAGTCAAGGATCAAGGACTCATCAAGGTCGGGACGCCGTGAGGCGTAGTAGATATGCATGGTGACGCATAGATCGCCATCCAGCAGGGGGCTGATGGGCACAGCCTGTTGTTTAAACAACTCTGAGTAGGTCAACGCCTTCTCACTTTTGATTAAACGGGACATCCCTCCGAAGCGCACAACCCGCCGTGAGTTGGCCTTTGATGCAGGTTCACCAAAAAAAATCATCGATACCGCTTGCGCTCTGTTCGCAATAGCACTATGATCTAGGCTCTGAGTCATAGGAGCACCATGAAGGTCACAAACAAGTTTGGAGTGCCAGCCCCGCTGCTGACACTTGCCAATGCCGAATACTACTCGAAGGGCGCTGCTTCCTATAGCGTCACCGAACTGATGTCGCCCCCTAAGATTAGGCGGCTGCGCGAACAGTACGACCACAATATCGAGACCGATGTCTCAGATATGCTTTGGTCTATGCTTGGCAGCGCCTTGCACGTTGTGATGGAGCGCGGCGTGACTGAGGGCTGGGTCAGCGAAGAGAGGCTCTTCCTTGAGATTGATGGCGTCACCATCAGCGGAGCAATTGACCTCCAGCACAACACCGCATTCGGCACCGAGATCATCGACTACAAGATGACCTCTGCATGGTCGGTGATGCGCGAAAAGGCTGAATGGGTTCAGCAGTTAAACATCTACAAGTACCTTGTAGAGAAGACGAAGGGCGAGCGCGTTGTGTCGCTGAAGGTCTGTGCCTTCATCCGCGACTTCTCCCGCCATGATGCGCGTGACGAGTACCCCAAGGCCCCCATCCACATGGTTGACCTTCCGGTCTGGTCAAACGAGGAAACGGAGGCGTACATCAAGGGGCGGCTGGAGATGCACCGCAACGCAAAGGTCGCCGCAGATTTGGGCGATGAACTTCAGCCATGTACTGATGAAGAGCGGTGGACTAGCGAGACTGTTTACGCAGTCAAGAGAGAAGGCAGGAAGACTGCTATTAAGTTGTTCAAAACTATAGAGGAAGCCAATGAGTTGGCAGAAAAGGAGAAAGGATACGTCGAAACACGTCCCGGTGAACCCAAGCGATGCACGGGCAACTATTGTTCAGTTGCCGATTGGTGCCAACAATTCCAAGGAGAGAAGAATGACCACTTCGATTGACCTTTTAAAAATCAACGTGAACGATCACGTTGAGAAGAAAAATGGCTTGTCTTACCTGTCATGGGCATGGGCATGGGCAGAGGCTCTGAAGGCCGACCCCGAGGCCACGTTCCACGTCAGTACGTTTAACGTAGACGAGGTGACCCAGCCATATATGCAGGTGGGCAACACCGCGATGGTATGGGTGGCTGTCACCTTGTTTGGAAAGCAGCGTTTGTGCTTTCTTCCTGTGATGGATCACCGGAACAAGCCGATCCCCGCGCCCGACGCTTGTCAGGTAAACACCGCGATCATGCGGTGCCTTGTGAAGTGCATCGCACTACACGGGCTTGGCCTGTATATCTATGCGGGTGAAGACCTGCCAGAGGAGGGGGAGACTCCTGTGCCTCAAGAGATCAAGGCAGACCCCAAGCCAGAGGCGAAACCCGAGGCGAAGTTAGTTGGCAAGTCGAGGGAAGAGGCTGAGTTGTTTGTCGATGCCATGCTGCACTACGTCACGCAAGTCTGCAAGGACGAAGCGGGGCTGAAGGCGTATTGGAAGGCAAATCAGACGCAGGTTGATGGACTGAAGTCAAATCATCCTGATCTGTTTGAAAGTGTAAAGAAGGTCTTTACAGAAATGAAAGTCAAGTTTACTAAGGGAGAATTGTGATGGCTGATTACGAAAAGAAGTTTGAATTCAAGGCGGACTACGGAACGCTGAAGGCTAATCCATCTAAGGGTCAGGGTATGCCTGACTACTGGGGCGAGATTGCCATCGACCCCAAGGATTTGACTGCCCTCAAGAATGATGGCAGCCTGTTGATCTATAAATTGTCTGGCTGGAAGAAGCAGTACAAGACCGGGGCCAATGCTGGACAGACGTATCTGTCGATCATGGTAAATCGCTGGTTGCCTGATGCCGAGAAGCCTCGCGCAGCATCTACTGACGATGAAGACGTGCCTTTCTAACATGGAGGAAATTATGAAAGACAACCTCGCCGGAAAAATTCGGGCCTATATGGCTGAACATCCTGCTGCTAAAGCACCGGAAGTTGTGGCTAATACTGGCGCAACTTTGGCCTATGTTTACTCCGTTGCCCAAAAGGTGCGGAAAGCCAAATCCAAGAAGAGTCAGGCAACCAAGGGGCAGACCGTGGTGCGGGCTGTGCTGAACAAGGATGCTGAGTTGATTGAGAACATGAAGACTTTGCTGATCGTTCAGCAGAATCGGATTGAGCAGTTGACCACCATCGTGGCTTACCTTGAAACGGTGTGCTTCAAAGATGGCCCTCCAGTTTGAGGCCCGTAAGGTTGCCTTGAAGCAGGACAGGACGGGATACGTCCTGACTTTGTCCTTGCACCCCGATGAAATTCCCGAGGAATTGCTACGGGATTTCGTCGGGTCGCGGTACGCCGTTGCGTTGGTACGGATTCAAGACAACGAAGAACCAACCCAATACGACAACAGAGTTAAACATTCTGCCATTCTTTCCAAGTCTGAATCGTTCCAAAGTTTTATGGGCGCGTCCTCAGAAGAGGAGGCGGCAAAAACCATATGTGCATATTGCCAGATTTCTTCTAGGTCTGAATTGAACGGCAACAAAGCAGCATGGAGTCTGTTTGACAAACTTGTTAGAGATTTCGAGGAACAGTATGACCCATTCTCTTAAACCGTTTATGGCATATCTGGATTACCCAGCATATGCTGATCTAAAGAAATTCAGCCACAAGCATAAGATATCTATGTCTCAGATAATCCGCGAAGGTATCACCTCTAGGATGAGCGGCGGCGATAGATACTGTGCTGGGTTTAATGATGGGGTTAACTCATCTATTAACGTGGTTAATGCAAGCAAAGCAGCCAAGATGAGGTTTCCATCAGGAAAGTCATTTGCTGAACTGGTTGTTGAAGATTTAAACAAACTTTATCAAAAGGATGGACATGAAAAAACCAATGTCACCGGAGCAGATGAGGGATCATCAGACCTTGAAGGACAAGGCGACCAGAGCATGGGCCTCTGACCGGGGTGTTGGCACTCAGCCTTCGACCTTTGCTGAGATTAGCAGAGCGCCCCTGAAAAGCCCACGCAAGAACATCAAGCGATGACCACACTCAAGGTAGGTAAACGCCGCAACCAATGCGGTGGGTGCAGGGTGTTCTTTAACAGCGTAACTGCCTTTGACAAGCACAGGACTGGAGACTACGGTGTAGACCGCCGTTGCATGACAGTCGATGAGATGACTGCAAAAGGCATGAGCGTAAACGAGGCTGGCTATTGGATCGGCTCATCAATGGAGAGGTGGAAACATGAAGACGATACTTCTGAAGAGGTCGAGGATTCTGTGGAACAGTGACTTGGCAAGCCCCGGCCTTAACAGGCTGAACCAATTAAAATGGGCGCGGGCAGTCCAGCAACTTGGGGATAAGTGGCTGCTGGCCCAAATGGTTTCCAAGAAGGCTGTAAATGACCAGAACTACGGGGTTCCCATGCCCTGAATGCGGAGCATGGACGGAAGTTAAAGCAACACGGCGAGAGGTTCGCACCAGAGAGTGCGGAAACGGACACAGGTTTTACACCAAGGAAATCGTTTTCCAGAAGCCTCCGAGACAACCAAAAAGGAGTGATGATGAAAGTGCCAAGTGATTTGTGTAGCGGGTCATGCCAAGGCAAATTGGTAAATTGCCCTCACCCTATGGTGTGTGGGTTATCTAACCCAGAACTAGAAGAGATTGGGTTTTTAAATTCTATTGTGTTTATGTTGGCAATGATTGGACTAGTTATTTTTTGCGTGGGGGTGATTGCATGGCTTTGATATGGAGAGTGGCTAGTCAAGCCGCCAAGGATTCCATGCGTAATAGAACTCCCATCGAAGAAATACTAAAGGCAACGGGCACGGGGTGGGAGATACCTAACAATATGCAACCGCCCGAAGATGCTACCGCAAAGGAGTTGGCAACATGGCTGCGTGAAGTTGCACGACCATGCGTGTCCTAGTAGTTATCTTGGCGTCGTTGCTGTGCGCCTGTACTCAACCGCCTGAGATGCCCGAAGAAGATGAGAACGACATCTACCGTTGCTATTTAAACAAAGATGGTTCGTTGCTGATTTGCCCTGAAAAGATAAAACCGACGAGGATGGCAGGTGATTGACTGGGACAAGGCGAAGGAGATCGCCATGTTGCTTGAGGTTGTTAAGGAAGACAGCCGCCGCGAGACCTTGATGGTGCTGCTCAAGGCTGAAGGCTATCGCTTGCCAAGGGCTGTGTCTTCTTCCCAGTTGCATGACTTAAACAAACTGGCCGAGTTTATTCGGCTGAACTCAAAAAGGATTGAGTGATGGATGAAGAAGATTCTTTGGCTTGGCACGCTCTTAACTACCGGACTGCTCACACAAACAACGCCGAGGAAATGTGGCAGGAGTTGCAAAAGTTTGTAGCCCGGAAACGGTATGAAGAACGCGATGTAGACATTCAAGAGGCCAATCTTCGCGCTAATACGGCATGGTCGTTGATGTGCAGGAAGATGGTAGCCGCCGAGCGTGAACGCTGCTGCCGCATCGTCTTTGGTCTGTGCGTCAGCGACAACAACGCGCAAGAAATCGTAGACACAATACGGAGCGGAAGTTAAGGTGGTAACCACTATTGGGTTCACTCGCGTTTGCTTTACCTGTGACCAGAAAAAGGTCGCGTTAGGCGGGACGTTTAATCCTCGATTGAAAGTATGGAAGTGTGCTGGTTGTTCAGGAGTAAAGATGAATTGGAAGAAGGGTGTCCCACCGAGCATTGGCTGGTGGCCGACAAAGCATTACCACCAGCAGTTCCACGCCACTTACAGATGGTGGGATGGTGAGGGCTGGTCATGGGCAGCGTTTGCACATGAGCCAGCAGATAAGGCAGCGAAATGGGCGGCTAAGAAAGAGTCAATGTACATGGATGTTGAGTGGACAGACCGCCCCGCCGATTGGCCTGAGAGGTCACGCACATGAGCCGCAGCATGAGAACTGCACAAGAGATTCTGGAAGAAAGAGACTCTGTTCAAGAGCAATACGATGCAATTAAATCACAGATAGAGTTTTCAGAAACAGGCCACAGTTTTTACAAAGATGATCCAACTTGGCTACCAAGAGCAAAATCCGCATTGCGGGCGAAGGGTAGTTACATACTAAAACTATGCCATGAGTTAAACAAGGTTAACCAAGCAAACAAACAAGCAAACATTAACAAAGCACTGTCGCAGTCTCAGAATTTTTTAAAGCGTTTTATGCGAAATGCCAAAGTTCTTTTACCGCAAGATGCCTACTTAATGGTGATGCTGGTTACGCAGAAGCAACAAGATGAAGCCGAGCATGGGATTGGGGGTGAGCATGAGTGACCTACGCAAAGCAGCCGAAACCGCAATAGAAGCATTTGAGGTCATTCTTAAATATCATACGAATGATAAAAATGGTGATAACGAAGCGTATGCCGTAAGTGCGTTGGAACAACTTCGTGCTGTTCTTTTACAACAAGAAATGCCAACAAAAATCTGCGGCCCAAATTTGGAAGAGGTGTTAAACGCTGCTGGGTTTTACAAGCGCAAGCCGCTGACGGATGAGCAGATGCAAAAGTTAATGGATGAAGAAGCCCTCTGGAAATTTGCCAGAGCCATCGAGAAGGCGCATGGTATTCGTTAATGGACAAGCCAAAGCCAGACATCATCAAGAAAGCCATGCAGACGGAGATGGATAGGCGGCTTGATCTCATGCGGCAATACTTGTTAATGCAAGAGAAGATGACTCCGCTTGCCGCGCTGGAGTACAACGTATTGATGGCAAAACTTATGAAGGATAAACATGAGTGAGAAACTTGCTGAATTAACAAAAGCCGCCGAAAAGAATGTGACACGTTTGATAGAAGAGCAACGTAGGCTCCATCCCGGTATTGACAGGGCGGGTTTACTGAAGTGGGCTTTGGCAAAATTGGATGCTCCACCAGAACCAACAATAGAAGAACAACTTGCATCTCTGACATATAAGGAACTTGTTTCCTTGCGGAAACGGGTTGCAAATGCACACGCATGGAATCTGAGACAGCAGGGTCTAACGTACAAAGCCATTGGCGAGCGTATGGGTGGCGTTACTCAAGAGCGTATTAGGCAGCGCGTTAATTGTGAGAATAGAAGACTTAAATTGGAGCAAAAGAACTATGACTGAAAACGAAAAGGATGCAGAGATTGAGCGTTTACGCAAGGCTTTGTACTACGAGGCCAATCGGTTTCAGCGGATCGGGACTCATGCTCCTGATTGCTGGAAGTGGGGGCCGCAGCACTATGAATGCGCGATACGGCACATCAAAGAAATGACAGAGGACTGGAGTAAACATGATTAAGGAATTCCCGTTTGGCACCTCTGCTGACGACATCCAGATTGGCGGATCGCATTACAAAGACATGCCTATTCAGCCTTGGGATGTTATGGAGGTGCTCTTGACGCATGAGGAGTTTGTTGGGTTCCTCAAGGGCAACATAGTCAAGTACTCACTACGCTCTGGACGCAAGGAGGGATCGCATGACGATGGGGACAAGGCCCGTCACTACATGCAGAAACTTCGCGAAGTGCAGGGCGACGACATCTATGAACGCGCACTGGGGCCGTGTGGCAAGTGATGTTTAACTACAACTGTGATCACGAGGTGGGCGCAGAGCAGTTGCCAGAAGAGGTGTGCGCCCTTCCAAACGGGGAGTTGGTTGCTAACTTTTGTGTAGACGGGTACGTTTATAGATTCAATTGTCCCGGAGCCACCACCAATTCGGGAACAACAAAAAACCCGTTGGATCAAGTAGGGTGGGACGATTTGTATGCAGCGTGGGGCTTGCCGATTGTTGGCAAAGATTTGGAGTTGGCTGATTGGCGCCCATCCCAGCCGCTCATCATCGAAATACTTGGCTACAACGGCGAAGTCATAGAAACACGGTATGCATAGCAAGAACTTAAACAAGACGGATCGCCTCCACCTCGCAGCCATTAAAGAAATGAACTGCGGGGTGTGCGGGGCATCAGGCCCAAGCGATGCTCACCACATAGAGCAGCGTTTACATTACACCTGCATCCCACTATGCAAGGACTGCCACCAAGGCACGAACGGGTGGCATGGGACTAAGGCCCTATGGCGCATCAAGAAGGTGGATGAGTTGGATGTTTTAAACCAAACCATCCACCGCCTGATGTACGCTAGGGGTTGAACTCTTTCCGAAGGTCTTTGATGTTGGCTGTCAGTTCGTTCTCTAGTTGCTGAATCTCCAGCAACGCATCTTTCTTGACCTCCGCAGAATCATCTGATGCGCGGATCATCACCTTCATCTTTGCCAAGTCCTTTAGGTCAGACGCCAGCACATTGATGTACTCTTTGGACGCCAGCAAGTTTTCATTGGTCTCAAGGTACTTGTCGTAAATTTCTGGATCACCACGCTCCAGCATATTTGCCGTCTTGACGGCTGCATCTACCTTGTCCTTCAGTTCAAAGAAGGCAGTCACCGAACCCCGCGCTTCAGGATCGATAGCAAACCGTTTAATCAGCGGCAGTTGCTCGAAGCGTTTGGCTGGGCGCTCGATGGTGCTGTTGGCCTCATACATGGCATCCAAGGCAGACACCAAGTACATACCCATCTGACCCGTGTAACCTTGGATCGCGGCCTCCAGTTTGATTGGAGAGAGACCAGTAGCCCTTCCGAAGTCCGCCATCAGGCTGGATGTGGAAGCGGAGGTTTGATATCCAGCCTCCAAATCAGCCACGCCCGGACTCACGATGTCTCGACCCGTGAAGAACGAGTGATTGGTGATGTTCTCCACAATAGGAATGACCGCCTGTGGGATCGGATTGAAGTGCAGGGTGGAGATCACTTGATTCGTCATTGATTGACGGAAGTCCTTAAACGAATCATCGCCAAAGGACAAAGCCATGATGCGTTCTGGGATCACCTTAAACAGCACACCAATTTCAAATGGGATTGGAATCTTAATTCCCATAGAAGGGAACAACCAATAGTTGTCTTTGGTATCCTGCTCCTGCTTCTTGTACTCATCATCATCGCTGGTTAGCGCCCAGTACAAACAAGACAAGGCAGCCATCGTGGCTCCGCGCACAAGGAACTTGTGCTGAAGTTCCTTCTGCCTATCGGTGGGTGACTGCCCCGGCATACTTGGCTGTATTGCTGCACGATACAAGATGTCCAGACCCTGCATCCGTGCGTTTAAGAACGGTACGACCGCCGTAAGAACTCTTACGGAAGCAGCACGTCCCTTACGGTTGAAGTTCATTACCTCAAGAGACTTAAACAGTGCTTCTGTTTCGTTGCCGGTTTCAGCCAAAGTGCGCTTGTAAATCTCGATACGGGTAGCCGCATCTGAGGCTTCACTGCCCTTTTCAAGGAATTGCCAAATCCCGGTGACTGGGGACGCCGCAATCTCACCCACCCGTTTAAGACCAGTGGACTTGACGTTAGCCGCCTTGAGTTTTTCTCCCAACTTACGACCGCTGGTTTCAACGCCTTGGGCAAACTCATAGCCACCTATGATGCCCGCCTTACGCAGAGCGTCATACTCAGGAGACTTACCTGCCATTGACATGGCAAAGTTCTTGGCGGTGTCGATTACCGGGGTCATGCTTACGCCAGAGGTGACATAGGAAGACAACGAGTCACGCAGCATATTTGCCAGCATGAAGGTTGGTTCTTTGGTCACCGCTGCACGGAGCAGATTGGCTGGCATGGACAAGAGGCTCAGGAACGGAATGTCTGACATTCCCAAACTCTTCATGGCGTTTACGAATAGAACATCGCCACAGGCGTAGTACGTTGGTACGCCGTTCTCATGCACAACAACGGTCGTTGGCATCCCATCGCCTTGCGGTATCTTCACGGCAAGACCAACGTCTTTAGCAGCCTCTACTGATCGTTGGGCTGCCACGTTCTTGACCCCCGCCTCTACTGCGGCTTGAGTGTTACGCACTATCGTTTCAAGGAAGTCATCCAGACGGGCATCGCTGCCCTTCAATGCCTTGGGAGGTTTAACTCCAGAGATAGATGCAAAGATTTTTGGCCCAGCAGTGGGCAAGCCTTCGATCTGACGATAGAACGGCAGGTAGTCGGCGTGTTCCGTGTAAATCTTGCCGCGCTCTGGAGACAGCACCCCTGTGTCTACCATGTAGTCAACGAGTTTGTTGTTGTACTTGATGAAGTCCTTTTGGACTTGTACAAACATGGGGTACTTCTTCTCCAAGAACTGGGCGTGAGCCTGATCTGCTGGGGTAAGCAGTTCTTCTCTGCCTTCCTTGGTCAACCGTTTACCGCGCTTGGCTGCTGCCCAGAATTGGTAAAGTTGATAGATCATTGGGTCGTTTACAGCCGCCAATGGAGCAAATACTGCAAGCGGGCCTTTCACATCACCGTTGAAGTTAACCACGGTTGTGTGTCCACCAGAACGTACCTCACCAGTAGTTCCAGCCGCAGCCTGTGCCAGCGCCTTAGTTTTGTATCGGCGCGGGAGGATTTGCCCGTTACGCACTACGTAAAAACTCTGTACGTAAACAGGAGCGCCGCCCACCTTGTCATGGACACCAAGGGCAGAGGCAACAATACCTGCACGAAGGTCAGACAACAAGGCAGCCGATTCAGCAGAGATATCTGCCATAGCCGCAGCACCACCCATCTTCTTGATACGCATCTTGTCGATGACGCTCAGTTGGTTGTACCTGTTTAACAGTTCTGCCCTGATGGATGTGTGAGTGCCGGGGCTGATGGCTTTCAGGATGCGGCTGATAAAGCCCTCATCTTCACGGGCAACCGTGGTCTGTTCTACGCGCTGAACAAGGGCAGCAGGAAGAGAGGATCGGAGGCTGGCTTTTGCACCTTGTGCCTCTGCGGTATATGCAGTATCTGGTGGGCGACGAATTGCGCTAGGTTCATCGTACTCTGCAACGACATCTTGAAGCGGCACGACTCTAGGTGCTTCTCCCCATTGCTCAACTTCGGCTACGTTTCCATCCCCCAGTTCAACAGCATAGTGCGATGCCATCGTCTTGGTTTCATTAAACGTGTAGATATCGCCAACTTGTGCAGATTTAACTTTTGGCAGGTCACGCAGTTTGCTTACACCAGTTGACATCTGAAGAGCCAGTTGGCAATTCATGTATGGGGTTTGTTCGTGGGCACGCTCCATTGCCGCAATAACATTACCCTTTGTGACTGGCTTGCCTTTTGTGCGAAGGCTAAACTGGACTTGTGCTGGCTTGCTAAACGCTTCTTGCAACTCATTCCGGCTCTCATAGTTGATAGGAATGAGAGTGGTGATGTTTACGTTTTGACCGCTGCCTTTTTCAAACTTTTGTCCCACCAACGATTGATTAGTTTTTGCAACTCGCGGCGTAGCGTTGCCACCCCTCATCACTATCAAAACAGGGGCGCTGGTGATGTTTTCAGAAGCCAGACCAGCCATCCTGTGACGACCCTCATGCCCCGTAATTTTCCACCCATTTTCATCAACATAAAGGCGAGGAGGTTGTGAATTGCCCTCCAAGTCCTCCTGACGAAGTGGCCCTGCTTCCTCAAATATCTTTAGGTAATGACCTGAATTTAGGGTTGTGGCCCGCACAAAATCGCGGGGGTTGATGAAGGCAGCATATGCGCGAGTGTCTTGTTCGCGCCCATCTTGAAGATATTGATACTCATCAAGCAGGTTAGCAATGCGTTTTTTGCTCCATGATGCATCTCGAAGGCTGGCTTTTACTGGGGGCACATCTCCCGTGTATGGTTGATTGGACTCCTCCCTAGAAACAGGGAAGGGCGCCAAGTAGTTGGGATCAATGGCTGCCGATTGCGCTTGCAACTTGGTCGGCCATTCTTCTCGGTAATCAAATCGTCCCCGAGTCTCTTGTTCACTCCACCGGATGTCGCCCTTAAATATAACGGGCATACTTGTGTACCCAAGTTCCTGCAAAGCCCGAGCACGGTGACGACCTTCGTGCTCTATAACTCTAGGAGCAATCGCCCCAGACCTTGTTTCAAATCCTAGCATAGGCAGGTTGTTGAATTGCCCACCCTCTTGAAGCACACGTCTGGCATTGTCCAATTTCGCTTGATCAAACTCATTGTCTGCAAGGTTCAAAAACTCATTGATTGGTAGTTCAATAAGTTTAGTTTTGGACTTAAACCCCGGCTCCTTAAATTGGTTAATTTCAGATTGTTTAAACTTTGATGCGCCCGAACGAAGGCTAAACTTGCCTTCTGGCCTAAACTGGGATTTAACTTGTTTAGGGCTTAGGGCAATGTAACTATCACCGCCGCCCTCAAACTTGTTTGCGTAAACGATTGAGTCATATCCAAGTTTGCCTTGAATAAAGTCAATAAGGATACGACTTCGTTCTCCCGGCTCAAAGTCAGAATGATCAGTCCATAGGCGGCTGTCATCTTCCGCATCAGGATCATAATTTTCATCCCCCGGCTCTATGGCCTCGGGATTAAGATCATTTTCTGTTAATTCATCTGATTCATACTTATCCACCAAGTCAGGATCAACCACATTGGTATCCCGCATGATTCCTCTCATCACATCATCGACACCCCAGCGTCCCGACCTATTTTCTGGCAAACGAAGTGGATTTTGAATGTCAAGATAAACAGGAATAATGTTTGCGCCAGCATTTCCACTGCGCTCTTGATTAAATTTGTCTTCTGCGGCTTTAACATTAAGGCGACTTTGTGCCGCTTCTAGTGGGCCAACATGGAAACCAAACCGTCTGTATTCATCTGAACCGTATGTAACTTTTGGCAATTCAAAAGCAGAGTAGGTTGAGTGATACAGCAACTTGGGCTGACCACTCTCATCCACGGCAACGGTATTGCGAAGACTCTTCCTGATATCAGGATTTTTGATGTCATAGGTGCCCTGATTGCCAGTGGCAGACTTAATCTGCTCAGGGTTGTAAACAGCAAGGTTTTTGATGCCGCCTTCTTCTACATAGAAGCCGTCAAATCCAGATTCACGAATAGCCTTCTGTACGCCCTTGCTTTCAATGACTGACCACAGACCGTTCTGAATGGCGTTGCGAGGCAGACTGCCATTCTCATTGGCGCGGAAGATGGGCTCGATCTTGGCAAGATGCTCTGGGTTCTCATAGTCAAACGGGTTCTCTGACTTAACGAACACAGGCAGGATGTTGGCTCCTCTTGGAACCTCACCGACGTAAACATCAATCAGGGCTTCTCGTGCGAAGTCCTTTACATCGCTGTCCGCATTTTCATCACCTGTTTTTAAGAATGCAATGACGCGCTTGTTGAAATCCTTGGATGACTTTGGGAGCCCCTTGTTTTGCTCTTGTAGAGACTCAATGACTTGGCGTCTAGCGTCTGCCTTTTCTTCTGGAGTAAAGAAGTCGGCCTCATTCTTAGCCATCCAGTCAGCACTTGCATACGCATAGTTCTCAGCAAGCGTTGGCTCTTCTGTGATGAAGATGGCATTGGCTTGTTTAGCGCGGAATGAAGTGATGTCACGGGCTGTGCCGTGATACATGACTTTGGGATTGCCTTCGGCGTCAACGATGGTGCTCTTACCAAACCACTGTTTAAACTCTTTAGTGTTGGGGGCGCGGATGCTTTTCTTTACTTCTTGGGGAAGAGTTCCTGCATCCTCTTCAGGCTGGCCTTCGGATCGTGTATCACGATCTTCTGGTTCCGCAGCCTCTCCAGTGAACTCTTGAACAGCATCTCTTGCTGGGAGTCCTGCGGCTTCTCGCCATGCGTCAAAGATTTTTGGGTGGACATACGATTCCTTTGCGGTGGCTGGCAGGTCACCTATTTTACGCGCTGCCACCTCCATCACCAACTTTTCAGCCTCTTGAAATTGCTTTTTGTTGGTGGGTGTTGCTAGTTGGCTAATCGCTTCTTGTGCTGCTTCTGTTGCTGACCAAGTTCTAAAGTCGTGAATCTTGTAGCCCTTGTCGCCACGCAACTTTTCCATGTAGGCACGGACAACTTTATCGCTTGCTTTAAACAAACGGTCTCGTCCATCAAGGCGAGATGCCAAGTCATCAGCAATGGCAGCGTCTTGGATGACGTGTTGTTGCCGTATCCCGGCCTTGCCTCGGAAGTCAAACATGACCGTATCACCGTTTACGGTGATGTGCTCTGGACGTAGGGACGTAGCACCAAACGTAGGTTCTCCCTTGGACTCACCCAAAGGATTGCCAACCCTGAACCCAGTGGCAGCAATTAAACGCAGAACGATGGCGGCTTCTTTGCCATCTGCTGCATCTTTGTTGATGCGTTCCAGCAGGGCTGGGTAGTCCTGCGTGAAGTCATCCATGCGCTTCCACTTAGTCTTGAGCGCAGCATCGTAGTCATATCCTGCGCGAAGGCTGGCCTTGGCAATTGGTATTGACCTGCCGGGAGCCTGATACGGAGGAGCGCCAAACTGTGTTTGCGTCGGGACGGTGACCGTGTCGCCATCTGTCTTGGGATCATAGTTGGCAAAGAAGCCGCCCGTTTCCTTGGTGGCAGTCTTCTCCTTGAGCGTAGATGCTTTGTTCCGCAGACCAACAATCACACCATACGGTGAGTCTTGTTTAAGCGTTGATGATTCATCTAAGAAGCGGGCATCGTAGTCATCGCCATCCAGCACCTTGTAGGTAACGCCCGTTTCTTCGTCATACAAGAATTCAGGCAGACTGCTCTTGCTGGAGAATGCCATTGCTGAGTTCTTGCCAGAGTTCAGCAGGTTTCTGATCTGCGCCCAGTTGTGGTTGTACTTGCCACTTTCGGTTTCAAAGAACACTTGCTCGCCATCCACCATCTGACCGAAGCCAGTTGATGAATAGGTGAGGTGATGATTATTCGCAATCGGCCTATTGCCCATCAACTTTGTGTAATCGTAGAACATCACATTAGGATTGTTCTCGATGACGCCGCGCCACATCTCACCCCGGAAGTCCGAAGTTACGTTTAAACGAACTGCCGACTGGTAAATGTCTTTCTCAACTTGTTCAGACACGCCTGTTTCAGGGTTCTTTTGTTTAACCGTTGGCTTCTGATCCCACTTCACCAGTGAATCGATCTCACTTTGCAAGACAACAGCAAAGTCTTCTGGGTGAATGATCAATGCCTCAGTCTTGAGGTACTGCATCATGCGAGGGCCAGCGCGGAAGGCGCTCTTGGCAATGTCGTCTACATCCTCTTGAGCAGCACCGCCATAAACTTTGTTGCCGCCAGAAGTTTCACCAAGGCACAGACCTTCGCAAATTGCAGCATTAGGACAGGAACTGATTTTCTCGCTGATCTGTTGAGCAGCAGCAAGACCCAGACCCATAGAGTCAATAGGCTGCCCTTCATACATCAGGCCACCCATGCGAGTCTTTTCCAACTTGCCGTTTTCGGTCATCAACGTGCCGACGTTGTGCTCTTTCTTGAGCAGTGCTCTGGCTTGTTTAAGACGCTTTTCCTTGCCCTTCTTGTCTAGGCTCTGATACTCGGAAACTGCCGCAGCAATGCGCTTTTCATGGTCTTTGTAGGAGAACACCTCGGTAATGGCTTTAGTGCGTTCCGCCTGAATAGAGGCGGCTTGCATCTTCTTGTTAAAGAAGTCCCCCTGAGCCAATGGAACAAAGAAGTCCTTGCGACCATCTGGGTACTCTTGATCAATCTGAAGCAAGGATTCTGGAATATGCAGCAGCACGGTGCTGCCATCCAACTCTTGATCAAAGTTCCCGCGATTGCCAAGAATCTTTGCGCCGCTGGACTCATTAGTCAGATAGACTCGATTGCGTCCTTCAGCCGGGATTAACTTCTTGGAGTTGATATTAAGAACTTGCGGCTTGGTCGTATGGTAGTAAACAGTGACCGTGCCATCCTTGTTCATGGGAATGCCCAGCAGCGGAGACATCCCATAGCCCTTTTTCTCTTTGAGTTTCAAAGAGAACTTGGTGGGCAGATCAAGTCGGCCTTCCGAGAGATAAGGCTTAATGCCGTTTTCCTCTGCATAGGCGGCTGCCTGTTCTTTGTCTGCGGCTGATGCTTCCCAAGCATTCCCTAAGGACGCACGGAATGCTTTGCCTTCATCCGTGCGATATTGCATTGGCGCATTTAGTTCTGGTATTAAAGCGCCATTTTGTGCTGCAAATTTATAAAGGGCTGTTGCCACGCCCTTGCGTTGAAAATTTTGCTCAACAGAAATATCGGGACTACCGCGACGGCCATCTTCATATTCTTCTTTGTAAAATTTTAGTCGGCCAACTACATTGTTTTCTTGATCAACAGCAACAGCAACGCCGCGCATAGGATCGTTTTGTTCTTCGCCAAGTACCAAATTAACTTGGGTTCCGTCTTTTAAAGTGATGGGTTGAGCATTGCCTGATGCAACAGCATCTCGGATTGGGGCAAGATATTCCGTTTCATAGGCTCGAATCGCGCGGCCAGCAAAAGTGTTTAACTTTACTGGTTTAACTGAGCGCAGACTTGCCTTGGGCTGCTCTACCTCATCCATGCTGACGATCACACGGGCGGGAACAGATTTGTAGCCCAGCAACTCCAGAGCGCGTGATCGATGCTGGCCCTCCATCAAATAGGATTCGCCATCAGGGTCAACCGCAACAAAAACAGGTTCTATTTCGCCGTTTTCTTTGATTTGATCAGCAAGGCTTTGAATCCTTGCTTTGTCCTTGGCATTGTCATAACCCGTCAAAGGCCCAATGTCAGCCAGCGGGATGTCAAATAACCCATTGGCTTTCTCATAGTCGTAGAAAAAGCCACTGGCGGAATCATAGATATCTTCGCGGGATGGGCGAACATCCAAGTCTTCCCAGTTTGATGTTGAGCCAGCGGTTCGCTCGTCTTCCCATTTATCAAGCGTTGCTTGTTGCTGCGGGGTGGCATCAACGTACCACTTGCCTCTTTTTTCGCCCGCTCTAAGACTTGCTTTAACCTCTCCTTCAGCAGGAACTGCCTTGCCTTGCAACTTGCCCTTTTCAGCCCGCTGAAGGATTTGCTCCGCAGTCTCAGTGCCGCCGAATGCAGACTTGATGGCAGCAAACATATTCTGCATCCGTTTAAGGATTGCAGACATCAGGCCAGATGGAGCGCCGCGCAGATCAAATTCACCAAAGGCATCAGCAATTGCTTCTTCAATCATCGCTTCATTGGCATCGGCGTCAGACAAGCCCTGATCTTTAAACAGTTTCTGATACTGCTCAAAGCGGCTATCTGCTCCTTCGCCAAGGAACTGTTTAATCCACTTGGTGCTTGCTTCTTTCCTGAGAGTCTCCCACTGCTGGGGACTGAAGAGTCCCATAGCCTTCATGGCGTGGATGGACTCATGCCGCAGAACCCGGACTGGACTGTCCACGTTTAACGCAAGCGTGATCAGTTGGTTGGCGTACTCGCCTTCCGCATCCATGTTGGCGACCAACTTCAGACCAACATCACGCAACCCCATACCGCTCATAATTCTGAGCATGATGGCTTGCAGTTGCTTGGTCTTCAGGGCAATCTGTTTATCGACTGCCTCATCTTCAATCTCTGGGGCTGCCTCTGTTTCAGTTGCAGCCAGTGATTTCTTTAGTGCAGGGGATTGCTTTGCCTTTCCGCCAGCAGTACCGCCAGCATCTGGCTGATCACTTCCCACTGCTCCCCGTTTAGGTCTTCGAGTCCCGGCGGGGGCAGATTCAACTCCTTGTCCACCAACCACAGGAACGCTTGTTCCACCTGCTGTACCGATATCCGTCGCAGTTCCTTCGGGCGCTTGTTCCTGCTGAATTGCCTCATCCGTCGCCTCCGGTACATTGAGATTGTTTACGTTACTTGGGCTGGTAGTTTTAGTCGGAGTTCCCCTACCACCCTTGGTGGCAGATGCAAGTCCTGCTTCTTGTATTTGAGGCAACAGGGGCTGGCCCAATGGGCCTTGAACCGTAGATGGTTGTCCTGCTGCCGCCTTAATAACGCCCGAAACTCCCGATTCCGGGGGCTTTTGGGGCATAACGGGGGTAGCCGGGGCAGTGTTTTGCTGCCCTGCTGCTTGTCCTTTGCCACCCTTGATGATGCCCTGTACGCCAGCCTCTGGGGCAGCGGGAGGAACCACGGGAATGATTGGGGTCGCGGGGCCTTGTGCCGTTTCCTGTGATGGGCTTCCCTTGCCGCCTTTTACAATCGTGTCGAGCCCTGAGACAAAGGTCGGCTCAGGCTGTTTAAGTATTGGGGTTGCTGGGCCTTGAGCCTCAGACGCCGTGTTCTTGCGGATAGCCGTTTGAACAGCAGAAGCAATGCCCCGGTCGATGGCTTTGTCTTGCGCCATCAACTGATTAAACGTGGGAGTGCCATCCACTGTAGGACGGGATGGCAGACTTGGCTCGATGCCGCCCAATGCTCCACCTATGCCCACGGTCGCAACAAATGGATCAGCATCCTGAGCCATCACTTGATTAAAAGAAGGCAGCCTGTCTGTTGCTGGTCGGTCTGCGCGTTGTGGCATCGTAGATGGAATGCTTCCCAAGCCGCCTTCTAAACCAGCGGGCGGTGGAGCATCTTGCGACATCACTTGATTAAACGGCGTGTCAGCCACTGCCCCTGCCGCTCTGGGGGGCAGAACAGACGCAATACCGCCAACAGCAGGGCCAAACCCCGCAGGTGTTTCCTGAGGGGGTGCTGGTGGGATATTAGGCGTGAGCAGTCCGCTGTAGTTTTCACCCTGCGGATCAGGGTTGCCTGTGATGCGGGAAGGTGGCCTAAGCGGTGTTTCTCCCGGCTGTGGCATCTTGGCCGTCATCGCAGCGCCGAGACCAGTTTGCAGGGCCTCTGCATCTTGCTGGGCTTGAATAGCCTTTAGCCCTTGCAGATCATTGATTTCCTGCTGTAAACGCTCTGCGGATTGGCGGGCAGTTTCACCTGCCATCTGCCCTTCCATCAATTCAGGAGGAGTAGCCCTACGTCCAACGGCTGCGCCCAATCCTGCTCCGGCCAGACCTTCTAGAGTGGCAGCACCCACTGCACCCCGGAAGGTGGGGACATTCATGCCCTCTCGTTGCAAGGCAATGTTTTGAGCAACCTGCTCCTGACCTGCTTGCAAGGCTTCCGGGGCGGCTTCTAGCAGACCGGACTCAACACGGTTCCGCAAGGTGCTCTTGGTTGCTGCCTCGCCAGATTCTTTGGCTGCCTTGTTTAAAATACGGCCAGACAAGATGCGGGCGGCGCCTCGCTCCAGAGGGCCAGCACCCGCCACGCCGCCGATAACGGTGCCCAGCAGAATCTGGTCTAAGTTTTTACCGCCGTATTCTTGCGCCTGTAGCGCCTTTTGTTCTGCAACTTGAGGGGTTGCACCCTCTTCCATCAGGGCCTGTTTAGTTGCTTCGTAAATAGAACCTTTAATGGTTCCCGCGCCCATA
>Ga0181348_1000105_pt1 | contig 30383 bp, 23 predicted proteins | sample Su13VDMM110DN_FD_130092 | JGI IMG/M metagenome (GOLD analysis project Ga0181348, IMG submission 130092) | Freshwater viral communities from Lake Michigan, USA - Su13.VD.MM110.D.N | ecosystem: Environmental > Aquatic > Freshwater > Lake | place: USA: Michigan | collected 2013-07-16
CGGACTTTCAGTGTTACCATATAACGGAGGAACCTATACTCAAGCTCCTTTTGAAGATTGTACAAAAGAAGAATTTGAAAGATTGGTTAAAACATTATCAGATGTTGATCTTACAAAAGTGGTCGAGTTACAAGATAATACAGACCTTAGAGGTGAAGCCGCTTGTGCTGGTGGAGCATGTGAAATAGTATAATAAAAATGACAGTAAGTGCATCTAAAGATTGGATACAAGAGTTGTACGTGAAGGAGTTTATTAGACCTAAACTCCTTCCTACTGACTTTTATTATAATAACGATGGTATAATGGTTATGACAGAAGAACACCATAAAGGTAGAGGGAGTTGTTGTGGAAATAGATGTTTACACTGCCCATACGAACCAAGATACGAAAAAGGTAATACTAAATTACAATAATAAAGATATGAATCGCAATTAAGTATTGCGATTTTTTTATTTTATATGTATTTATTCAAAAAATTGCAAGTTTATATTTATGTAATATGGCGAATGGTATAACATACGGAATAAATTTCCCTTTTAGACAAAGTATTAAAGGTCAGTACCTTTCTTTGTCTGAAAAAACGGATGAAGAAATTCGTTCAAATCTAATACATTTACTACTTACTAGAAAAGGTAGTAGGTATTATTTACCTGATTTTGGTACTAGACTATACGAATTTATATTTGAACCTTTAGATGGTGAAACCTTTGGTGTTCTTAGAGGGGAAATTGAGTCGGCTATTAACACCTTCATACCGAATTTAACAATACAAAGTATTAAAATAGAACCATATGTTAATAGTGAGCCTTCTTTAGGTGAATTAGTTGTACCTGAACAAGACATACCAACCTATGCGGTGCCCGGAGCTAACACAGAAGAATATACGGCAAAAATAAAAATTGAATATATTGATGAAAGTAATGCTTTTGGAAGTAGACAATTTGTAATAATTAATTTATAACGATGGCAAATAGAAAAATATCTTACACTGAAAGAGATTTTGAAGGACTAAGACAGGACCTGATAGACTATACTCAACAATATTATCCCGATTTAATTCAAAATTTTAATGATGCTTCTGTATTTTCGGTATTAATGGATTTAAACGCGGCTATTGGTGATAACTTAAATTATCATATAGATAGAAGCGTACAGGAAACTGTTTTACAATATGCCCAACAAAGGTCTTCTATTTTTAATATTGCAAGAACTTATGGATTAAAAATACCTGGATATCGACCTTCAGTTGCCGTTATTGACATATCGATTACCGTACCCGCTTATGGTGATTCTGAAGATATACGTTATTTAGGTATTCTAAGATCTGCAGCACAATTTAATGGTGGGGGTACATCATTTGAAACTGTTTATGATATTGATTTTGCCTCCCAATTCAATAGAGAGGGTTATATTAATAGAACGAAAATACCACAATTTAGTGAAAATAATTCTGCACCTACAAGTTATATTATAACTAAAAGGGAGATAGTGGTTAATGGTACTACTCAAGTATTTAAAAAAGTTGTAACATCGGCAGATGTATCACCATTTTTTAATTTCTTTTTACCTGAAAAAAATATCTTAGGGGTTACTTCTATTATCCAAAAAGATGGAACTAATTATCAAGCGACACCGTCTTTCACTGAATTTGAAACATCGCCGGATAGGTGGTATGAAGTGGATGCGTTAGTTGAAGATACCGTATTTATTGAAGACCCAACTAAACCTGTTGATAAGGCAGGTGTAAAAGTTGGTAGGTATTTAAAAACTGAGAATAGATTTATAACTGAATATACTCCTGAAGGGTTTTTAAAAATACAATTTGGTGCTGGTACAGTAACACCTGAAGAACAACTAAAACAATTTACAACGGTAGGGGTTCCTTTAAAATTACAAAATTATCAAAACAATATTGGACTTGGTTTAACGGTTAAACCAAATACCACTTTATTTGTTCAATATAGAACGGGAGGTGGATTAGGGAGTAATGTCGGAGTTGGGTCTATTAATCAAGTTGGAATTATTGATTTTGCAGTTAATGGACCATCTGATGTAATTAATAGTAATGTAACACAATCTATAAAAGTTAATAATGTGACTGCCGCGATTGGAGGGGCCAATCAACCATCAGTTGATGAGGTTAGAAATATGGTTACATATAACTTTGCGGCACAAAAAAGAGCGGTAACAATTAATGATTATAAATCTTTAATAGATAATATGCCGGGTAGATTTGGTGCCCCTGCTAAAGTTTCAATAACAGAATACAATAATAAAATATTAGTTAAGATATTATCATTCGATACTGAAGGGGCATTAACTCAGACAATATCGAATAATTTAAAAACTAATTTGGCTACTTATCTTTCTAAATATAGAATGATTAATGATTATATTTCTATTGAGGTGGCTAAAGTGATTGACCTTGAGTTTGAATTTTTTATTGTGTTAAATTCTACCGGATCACAAAGTCAAGTTATAACTGAAGTTATTAATAATGTTACGAATTACATGTTACCTTCAACAAGAGAATTAGGTGAAAATGTAAATGTATCTGAAATTAGACAACTAATCCAAAATATTGATGGAGTAAATACCCTTTCTGAAGTTAGAGTTTATAATAAAGTCGGTGGTATTTATTCTTCATCTGAAACGTCACAAAGGTATGTTGATACAACAACAAAACAAATAGAACTTATAGATAACACAATATTTGCTGAACCTGACCAAATATATCAAATAAGGTACGCAGCAAAAAACATAAAGGTTAGGGTTAAAAACTTAACAACCGTAGACTTTTCATAAGATTATTTATTTTGGTCCATTTGGTGTTATCTTTTAAAAGTACCAACTTAACTATTTATCAACAAAGAGAATAATGACCAAAAGTTATAGAATAAGAACAACACCAGGAATAGATAAAAATATTAGAATCAATGTTGAACAAGATTTTGATTTAATAGAAATTTTATCTTTAAAACTTAAACAAGAAGACGTTTATACTCGTTTCTGTGCGGACTACGGAGTAGTTGCTGGAAGAGTTATTGCAAATGGTGGATTTGGTGTTCCAAATGTACCTATATCTGTATTCGTACCATTGACAACTCAAGATTCCTCAGACCCCGTAATATCAACGTTATATCCATATAAAGCGTTAACAGATAAGAATGAAGACGGTTATAGGTATAATCTATTACCTTATATACAAGAAAATCAAGGACACACACCAACAGGTACATTTCCTGACGTTAATGATTTATTAACCAGAACGGAGGTACTTGAGGTATATGAAAAATATTATAAGTATACCGTAAGAACAAACGATAGCGGTGACTTTATGATTGTGGGGGTTCCTTTAGGTATGCAAAGTGTGGTTATGGATATGGACCTTTCTAATATTGGGTGTTTTTCTCAAAGACCGTCGGATTTAGTTAGACAAGGTTTAGGTGTTGAGTCACAATTTGCTGGATCTAATTTTAAATCGTCTGAAAATTTAGATTCATTGCCTCAAGTCGTTAATCAGGCTAAAGACGTAGAAGTGGCCTCTTTTTGGGGTGAGACTGACATTTGTAATGTTGGTATTACTAGAGTTGATTTTGACCTTAGAGATATTGGAGTAGAAATACAACCACAAGCAATATTTATGGGGTCCATGTTCTCCACAAGTGAGGATGACCCGTTAGGGGTTTATTGTAAACCAACATTTGATTCTGGTAACCTATGTGATTTAGTCTCTTCCCAAGGGAAGATTTTGGCATTAAGACAAACAATATATAATGATAACGAAGGGTTTCCGGTTATAGAGGAACATAAGTTTGAACAAGGAGGTAATATTATCGATGAAAATGGTACGTGGTTAGTTGAAGTACCTATGAATTTAGATTATGTCTCCACTAATGAATTTGGTGAAGATATATTTTCAAACGACCCCTCAATTGGTATACCAACAAAAGGTAAATATCGATTTAGAATACAGTACCAAAATGAGGATGGTAATGAAAATAGTATACTGCGTGCAGATTATTTAGTGCCAAATATTAAAGAATATGGGTGGAATAGTGGTAGTATAAATGGTCCGTATAGTCCTGAGTTACAACAAAAATCATATGCGTTTAGTCTAGAATGGAAAGATTATGGTGAATATTTAACAAACGCCAACTTTACTGGATTTACACAATTAGGTTATCAAATGGTCCAAGAGGCAATTAATTGTGAGGATAGATTTTTTGAATTTAATTACAATAGAGTTTATACCGTTGCTTCACACATTGATAGATGGAAATGGGGGTATAATAGGTCTAGACATTTAGGGATAAAAGAAATTACAAATAGGGAATGCTCAACAACCACTAATAGGTTCCCTGTTAATGACGGTGTTAGGAATTTTGATTTTATATTTTTCTTATTTAATTTACTTATTACTGTTTTATCTCCTGTTTTTATAATTGTTATTATTATTTTACATGTTTTAGCATTTATATACCCTATCGTTGTTAGATTTATTAATAGAATTATTGCATATATAAATGGTATTATTTATTCCATTTGTAACTTTGTATCCAATTTAGGTTTTAATGTTACGTGTAATAAAGAAACTTTGGAACCTTTGTCTGAAAACAATCCGTTTAAAAGGATATCACTACCAATGATATCTTATCCTGATTGTGAGGCTTGTAATTGTGAAGATACTAATATGGTTACTAATGCCGAATTTGACCCATTTGCCTATCTTTTAGTGTCAAATGGTAATTTTGGTCAATTAATAAACTCAAACTCATTAAATGAATTTGTCCCTACCCTTAGTGGGAGTAGTTTAAATAATGGAATTAAACAAGGGTTATCGGGATATCAATATCTTTTAAACGCCGCGGCGGCTGGTTATATCGACTTAGACCCTAAATTGGTCAAGTTGCCGATTATTGAAACCCCTAATCAAGGAGGTGGTTATAAATATTTAGGTGATGACGTTACGTTATCACAGTCATTAAATATGGCAAATTTTAGGAGGAGATATTTTGATAATGAGAATATTATCAAAACGACTGTAAATAACTCACCTCCTGGTTCAAATATACCACAACCGTCTAATAGTTTTACCGATTCTATATTGATGATAGTTTGTGATACAGGTACATTACAAATATTAAAAACCGGTGACTTAGTTTCATTTCATAATATTAGTAAACTTAATGACCCAAATTTAACTGGAGGGACACTAAATCAATTCAATAATAAAAAAATAACAGGTAGTACTAACCCTAACCAAACGTCGTTAATTACTAAAACGGTGACCTTTATTACTACTGGTGGTACAAGCTCTACCGCCACTTTAAAATTAAGAATTACTGGAGGAACAAAGACTTATGATTTTCCAGCCGGAAATGAATATTTTCAAGTAATTACGGGAGGAACCGCTCAACAATTTTCGGGATTAACAAATTTTAATAACCCGAACGGATTGTTAAACAAATATTTGTTTAACAAATCACAAAGGGTTAAGTATAATGAAGTTTCACCTATTCCTCCCGGACAGTTAGCTTTTTATCAAAAACCATTTAGTTATTATAGTAATTACCAAAATCAAGAAATTATTTTCTTAAGTCGAGGGGTTGACCCGTATACTGAGAAACAAAACATACGATATGATTTATCTATGCTTTTTGGATATACCTTTAACCAAGGTCCTATTGTTGAGGGTAGTTACCATTTAAATATCCCAATACAGCCAACGGCTAATACTGTTATAAATAACTCCATTTGGAGATCAGGGTATGTTTCGCCTCAATCACATAGTGTTACAAACTCACAAAACGCACCATACCATCAACCATTTTCATTTACTGTATCGCCCACGTCGTTTACTGCTTTTACAAATAACGTTGCTAAATATTATAACTCGACCGATAAGTCTAGATCAACATATAAGGCATTTTCAAGTGACACCACATCTTTACAGTCGTACACGTCACCTGCCGGAGTTTATAGTGATATTGCGTACAATACTCCTCAGTTCGGTAAAAGTACGATAGGGTTTCAATACGGTAGTACAATTGTTAATGCTTCTAATCCAGGTGCCTCAACATATACTTGGTTATCTAGTACCGCAACTTGGGCATTTAAAAATAACACCGAGGGCCAAAGTATTATTGGTGCTTATGTTCCTGGAAGTTGTCAAAACGTACCAGCAGGGATTCCTTGTTCAAATGGTAATGTCGGGGCCTGTGAAAACATTACAACAGGGGGTCCTAATTTTTACACAAACGTACAAAGCATACAAACAGGTCAAGTTTTTTATACGGATCCGGCTTTGACAATACCTGTAGTTGGACAAATTAATAGTCTTACAGGGGTGTATATGTGGAGAATATTACAATACCAAGCAGTGGATCCACAAACAGGTGCACCAACTTGGTTAGTTGCAATAGCTGTAAGCATAAATAATATTGGGGTTGTTACAGATTTAGTAATATGTATAGGGAACTGGCAAGGAGTTGGTGGTAATGGATCGCAGCCACCTAACTTAACGTCACCACAAGGTAATATTGAAGGTGGGTCCTTTTTTGCTGGTGCTGAAATACAAGGAACTGCGATGCCTTCACAGCCAACATCAAGAAAAAGTAGAGTCTTTTCTCCGGCGTATCATTTAGATACTCTACCTAACATTACAATGAACTCGTCGACTAAACTTTTATTAAGGTCCGATAGATTACCAACCTCAGACATTACGGAAGTGTCTGGGAATACTTCATATAGCCTACATTTAAATAATAATTTTTTAATTTATAAGTTAACTGAAGGTGGGTTGGTTATTGATATACCTGTTGTGAGTTTACAAGCTACCGACACAACAAATAATCTACAGGATTTAGAAGATAGTGATATTGGTATTAGTAATGATGTCCTTGGAAGTTTAGCTTGTGAAAATATGACTTTACTATCTTGTTATTCGGGTAGCGGTGAAAATTTTGGTGTTGACGACCCATGTCCTGAGAATAATCCAGGAAACCCACAAAAACAAAGGGTTATGGGTGGATGTTATTATTTTGTTCAAGACGAACTAATAAAAACTATACCTGACGACATTAAATATTTTATCGAATGGAAGGCTAGATTTAGGTTTGTATTTGGTGCTTGTCGGGGAGTTATAAGTCACGTGTTCCAAAACAATTGGGTTAATGGTACATTATATGCGTTTTCGTTTAGAAAAAAAACCATTTATGATTCTGTTGGTAATGTTAAAAAATATAAATTTTGTGGGGCTAATGATAGTCTTTTATTACCAATAACACAAAACCAAGGACCAATATATTATGATAAAAGTCGATTTTCTTTTTTTTATAGGTCGACACCTTATGATGCGACTATTGGTGGGTTTGTCGGTCAACAACCAAGAAAGAAAAACGTATTTGGAACATGGATTGATACTGATTATGGTGGAATGAACGATAAAAATTTATTTTTCCCAACCACAATAATGGATTTAGGACCTAGAGACCAATTTGCTAAAGAGATTTGTTTTAACCCACAACTCGAAGGATATTTAGTTGATACAATAAAAAGTACAAGTTATAATGAAACTAGTGATATCTTATTATTCTTTATATTATCAAGGTTATTATCCACTTCTTTTGGTCAACAACTTACAAATTCTGGAGACGCATCAATCAACACGTTGTTTAGTCGTACTCAAGATAGGATTGATGGTGACATTGCTCAAATGTTTAGTATTAATTCAGAATATGGTGTTTTACCATTTACGAGTGAGTTTTATGATAATAATGACATTTATTTGGCGCCAAATACTAATGATGGTCCATTGATTGGAGCCTTATTCTCAGCAATAACTGAAAATAGAATACTATTAACTCCTGGTACTGTAACATTTGGATCTACAACCCAAACAGTCGGGTACCCAAAAACACAAATAGTACCAATGTATAAGTGGAAAAAGGACAATAATAATATACCGCAAACAATATTGGGGAGTCAAGATAATGATTGGTGGACAACTTATGATTCCAATAATAAATACTACTCGGCACCATACCAACAAATGTCATTTTCAAATACTGATTATTTTCAAGCGACCAACGGACCACAAAAGGGATATATCTACAACTACACAAATACGGGTATACCTACATTTAATCCGTCAAATAACCAAACAAGTGATAGGTTTGTTGTTGGGGCCCCTTACCATTTTTATTTTGGGTTAGGAAAAGGTAAAACCTCACTTAATCGATACATAACCAAATATATTATTCCTTAACGATGAGAAAACAAGATGAGATAAGAATAGTTTTAGGGTCCAAAAGATTTGCTGCCTCCACAACGGTGGATGAGCAAATTCAGTTACCTTTATTTGGTCAACAAAGGAATTTAGTTCAGGGTGATAGGTCTTCTATTGTTAGTTTGAATAATATTTTTGATAGTGAAAGACAGGCGTCAAATACGTTTAGATTAAATGGAAAAATTGTAAATATTTTTAAAAACGACATATCAGGTAAAACTAATTATAATCCATTTAAAAATAGTTTATATTATTTAAATCCTGAAACATCCATAAATACGAATGTTTGGTCTGGGTTTCCTCAGTATAGTGAGTTTAGTTTAATTAGGTCTAGTGGAATCACCGGTCATATTAATTTTACACCAAAAAGTGCATCAACATATAATTGGTCTTTCTATACGTCGTATGCGTATAGTAGTTCTACTGCTCAAACCATGTCATACACTAGTGAAAAGTTTAATGTGACTAATCAGTCTTTTAACGTTACAAGCGGTATCCCCTTTGTTATGGAGACTGGAACAACAAACGGTAAATCTGTTGTGTATTTTTATTGCCCAACTAATCATAATTTACAAAATGGTCAGTGGGTTGAGTTAACTACAAGTATTAACAATAAGTACGTTTTCCAAGTGTTTAGTTTAGGTGACGGAAATTATCGTTCAGAAGAGAGAGTATTCACTATTTTTAATTTATCTTTTAGTGGTAACGATGTTTATGACGGAAGGTACGGTAATTTTAAAAGAATCGCTAATATCACTAATAGTGGTGAAACTAAATCAAGATATTATGTCAGACTACATAAAATAATAACAAATAATGATGAGACTTTTATTACTAAATTAGGATTTGAAAATAACCCATTTCCGATAAAAAGAAAATTGGAGTTTTCTTCAATAACACCTAATCAAGTACAAAGAGTTTCCGTTAAGAATGGAACTCAATCATATGGATTTTCTGTAAATAAAGATATTGATATTCAAAATTTGATAGATAATAATGGTAAACCGATTAGCGAATTATTTTTTACTATTATTAATAAAGGGTATATGGGGTTTTTTAACAAACCAGGCACTAATCAAACCACCGCATTAGAGATTGGTTGGGAGTTTAACTTTTTAAAAAACACAATAGATAATTGGTGGAATAAACAATCAACCGACAATAAAGACAACATCCCATATGGATTTTATACCAAACAAAATATTAATTTTTATTATAACGAAAATTTAAAAAACGGTGATTTAATTAAAGGTGATTTCTGTGAATACAATGATATTGAACAAAAAGAATATGTTTTATCCCCGTTATTTCATAAGTATTCTATTAATCCTGTAGTTTTTTTAGACACCCAAACTTCGGGTAACACGAATTTACCTTCGGGGTATTCATATAAACCACATTATTCTATACCTATTAGGGTTTATAGTGATTATATAGAATCTGCAAGATTAACTGAAATTGACCAAGCACCATTCTATTCTTATTTTTCTAACAACACTCAGACATTTATTTGGAGAGACGTATATAGTTATGGTTATATAGATAGTAATAATTTAGGTCTTAACATACCGTTTATTAATGACGCACATTATCCATTTAAGGGTATTGTTTTTATACAATATCCGATGAGACGTAATGTAAGTGATGTTGAAACCACAATAATAAACGGACCAACTACTGACGATTGTGAATAATAAATTTTTAGGCATAGTAAAAACGGAAGATGGGTTTCTTAATATACCATTAGAAATTGATTTCGATTTTGAGGGTAGAACTCAGGGTATTGAGTTATATGAGAGTGAGGTTTTAGAACAAATCATCAACCCACCACAAGATTTTGAAAGTACAAAATTTGCTCACGCCGAGTGGAATTATTTAACTACGGGTACAACTCAAATAACAATTGCTAGTTTATTTGGACTCCCGACAATATCTAATGTTATTACGACAACCACAACTAAGGTTACTAATATTAATTATGAATTTAATTTGTTTGATTACTTGTCAACTATTAGTGGTGCGACATTAAGTAATTGGGCAGTTGATTATGAAAACGCGTCTTTTACCGATTCAGAAATATATTATTTTGCCAATTCATTTAAGGGTAGTTTCTTTAAGTTAGATTTTTATGATACTAACGAATCTGAAAGCCAAAAGATTCTTTTAACCATTATATTACCAACACAACAAGGGTTAAAAGAATCGGGAACTATTGGTAGTGTTAATGCACCAATAAATGTGATGGTTAAGAAACCTAAATTTAAGTTGGATTATACCGGAGCCGACAAAGAAGGGTTTTTTATATATTTCTTAAAGGATAAAAGTTATCTTAACCTTGATGAGTTCTATGTTAGTGCTAAATTCTTTAACGCTAAAAAAGGACAATTTGTTAGATTAATGAATGTTCCTCAATCTAATTTTGTAGGGGCGTCAAGATTTAATGTAGATAAACAAAAAACATTCTATTACAAATATAAGTTAAATTATCAAACCTTTGAGTATGAGGTTTTTTATGAAGCTCAAGTTGGTAATATTACAAGAGTGGGAACAATTAATTCCCCGATAAAGTGGTATGAATATGTTAACCCTATATGACACCTGAAAATATAAATATAGTGATTTCACCCGAAGTTTTAAGGGATGACTTGTTTTTAGAAACATATCAAACAAATACGTTTGGTGTGTATTCAGGATTAAGTTACGTTCTTAGTGGTGGTACAAACGGTAGTTCGTTATTAACGGGTTTAACGATACCTATTATGATTACGCAAAACATTAACGACATTGGTTATTACTCAACCTTTGATGGGTACATAGACCAAATTGATGTTGTAACTAACTTTGTAATATCAGGAGACCCGATTAGTCAATATACTGTATATGTGTATAATACTGCTAGTTATAATTTCCAAAATTACCTACAACAATCGGAATATGTAATTAATTGGGGTGATGGGTCAATAGGTCCTAGTTTAACTTTAGGTAATACAATTCAAAGTCATGTCTACGCGTCTAATCCACAAAATTACATAATAACTTTATCACAAACAAACATTTGGGGAACGACTACGGTACAAAAACCGGTTTCTGTACCATTTACTGGTATTACAATAACCAATCCATTAGGTGGTATTACTTTTACACCACAAGGAGGTAGTTGGTCAGGTACACAATTAAGTTTAGATTTTATATTTACGGGTGACTCTGAAAATAATGTACAATCACAGATATCAAGTACATATACTAATATTCCTTTTCCTGTTTCTGGATATACTAACTCACAATTAGAATTATTAAGGAGATGGGGACCACAACCATTCACAGTTGGGTACATTATGTCATTATCAAACGGATCGATAGGGTATGTTAGTCAAATAACAAACGAATATACCGCATATACAATTAACAGTGTTGAGTATTTTGACACACTTAATGGTAGGACATATTTTGTGGTTGGTTCTTCAGGTATCACAGAAAATAATATCGTAGTTTCGGCATTAACTAAAAATGAATATCTGTTGGATTTTGTAATGGATCCAGAAGTACAATCAGACATTATTGTTGAAAGAGGTCAGTATTCGGCTTTCGAGCCTTTACAAAGACTTAATGAAGTGGATAATATAGGTGACCTTACTAAGTATGGTTATGGGTATTATAAAATTAACACTGCTTAAAAAAGTGTCATAAACTATTTATAAATAAAAACAAATGGCTTTAGGAGCATACGGGACAGTAAGACCAGCGGACGTTTCACCACAGGATGTGGAGATTATATTACATTATACTCCTTCCAGAGACGTGACCACTAATTTTACACTAAAAAAATTAAATGCGGCAACAATACTTACCCCATATTATCATAATGATTCTACCGGTGGTAAAAAAAATGTTGAAATATTAGGTGGGTTATATAACCTTAAATTACCCGCAACTGAGTTTAATGCTGTTGGTATTTACACACTATATGTAAGACCTGCTGAGATTAGAACTAAAATTACTGATTGTGGGGTTTTATCCGCATTACCAAACGTTAAAGGAATTGTTATTGATGTTAACAATGTCCCACAACAATATAGAAATAAATTTGTTAATCAGGGTCTTGTTGGGTTTAGAATTGAATATTTAAATTCAGACGGTACAAAAGTACCTAATTTTTTTAGAATAGTTACCTCCGCGTTTTTCTGTGAACCAGTCGTAACTAATCAAACAAATACGTCACAAAAGAGTATTCGTTATCGGTACACTGAAGGGTCGAGCAATTTAATATTTTGTACGTTATCACCTTCATCCTCACCCACTAATAAACCAAACGCAACTCCATTTATAGGGCAACCAAATCAAAATATCATTATCACTAACACATTCTTTAATCCTGTGACTTTGGATATTCAAATTTCTAATTACGATATTGATACCTTAGCAATTGCACTTTACGGAAATCAAACTAAAAGTATTGATGATGGTGTTTATACATTATATGACACCGCCGGAAACATATATAAACAATATAACTTATTTGAGGTTAGAGATAACTTTAATGAATTATTGTACGAGGTTAGACAAGATAGAGGAACTAATATCGACTTCAGTAAAAACTTTACAAACATAATTAGTTAATGGCTGTTACTAAATACATATGTCCATCCCCAGCACCTGTAGGATCAGGTACGTTTTCCGATAATTTGGTGGGATTCCAAATTGTTAATGGAGGGGGGTTGACACAAGGTAATTTCCAATTCACAAGTGCGATTTATGAAAAAATAGATAGAACTTTTAATACTGGTGTATTTTCAGACCCATATACGTTAGAGACTTTAAACATCACTGATGTTGCTGAGGCTAAAAAGATTATTGAAAAAAACTTTAAAGTTGTCCCTAATTTTGATTTAGCTCAAATAACGAGTTTTTCTCTTTATGGTTCACTACAAAAAAGACTATCCTCATCAATAACTAAAGTAATTAATAATTTTCCAGCGGCAATTCAAATAGACCAACAGAACTATAGTTTAAACACGGGATATACCGCATTTAATATTGTTTATGATCCAATTGAGAATGAAACTTCTTTTGATGTTGATGTTCAATTTTTTAAGAATCCTTTTGATATTGACTATACAAATAATGCGACACTAAACATTCAGGTAAGGCCGTATAAAGTTAACAAATATCGAAATCTAACGGTTAATTTTAAAAGTTACGCATTGTATACTGATAATTTAACTACGGAATATAAAATCACTGACTTTGAACCAACAACTACTTTAACTGCAGGAACTATTAATATTATTGTAGAAGGTAAACCGTTTACCTCAACAAATACTGTACAATCTATTTTGTTTAAGCCAAATAATTTGGTGACCGAACAGATATTCCAAGATTCGTTTGATGAGGTTGAGGATTATCTATTAAATAGAAAGTCCTACCCTAAATATACCTCTAAGTTTCAATATCCTGATTACGATAGTAACGGTAACTATATTATGATATCCAAACTATTAACTTGGCAAACTGATGGTTTTTGGAATTTAGACATAACAACGTCTAATTTTGATAAGTATTTAACAAATATACAAACAATTGCTGAGAAGCTTGACGAATATAAAACAAATTTATTAAGTAGATTTTTAACTTCTGGAAGTTTAAAAGAGTTTGATACCCCTGACCAAAAAATTGAAAAAGTTCTACAGATATATGGAAGAAGTTTTGATGAGACTAAAAAATATATAGACGCTTTAGCAAATATGAATTCGGTTAACTATGTTGTGGGTAATGATATACCATCAGGACTACTTTCAAATTTAGCGGAAACTTTAGGGTGGAAAACCGCAATTTCGCCAATCACTAACGACACGTTATTAAATACCGTATATACAACAACTAATGATGTAATATATCCTGGGCAATCTAAAGAACAAACACCTGCGGAGATTAATTTTCAGTATTTTAGAAATTTAATTTTAAATTCTGCAATTCTTTATAAATCAAAAGGAACTAGACAATCCATTGAATATATATTAAGATTAGTCGGTGCTCCGGAACAAATAATAGAATTCAATGAGTATATCTATATTGCTGACCAAAAAATATCAGTAGAGGATTTTACCACACAGTTTGCTGAAATCTCTGGAGGTACAAAAATAGATAAGATAACCTCTTATGATAGTGCAAACCTATTTTCAATACAGGGTGTCGCTTACACCGGATTCACCGCTAACTCTAAGTTAATATCGGTTGGGACAACACTTGGGGATTACGCAATTTCATTGATTGATGGTTATCCTGAAAGTCCTGTATTTACCGAAGATTATTTTTTTCAAAAAGGTGCTGGTTGGTTTGAGTCAACAACAGACCACCGGTCACCTGAGGTTATAAAATTCTCAACATCGGAACTTAATTCACAAATACCCGTATTTAGTTCACAACTAACTCCATTTACATATGGACAAGAGTATTTGGATAGGTATATTAAGTTTCCTTTTTTGGATTTAGGATATGGATTAACAAGGACTATAGATAATGTTAAATCTTGGAAAGTTGAGGATGTAGGTAAAAGAAAAAGTACTGAAAGTTTATCTGAAACAAATTATATAATAGAGAATGATAGTTTAGCTATTAACGTTAAAAACATGGAGTTATATCTTAACATGGGTCAAGGTATAACATATGATATATGGGAAATGTCCTCTAAATATGGGTATCCTATAGCAAATACAGGACTAACATCACCATATCCATCACCTGGTAATGTTGATTGGACTTATATTGATCCTAAACCTAATCAAAAAACGTTCTTAGAGTTTGCCCAAACATTCTATAATAACTTAATTAATGTAAGAAATCGACAATATATTTTTGATGGTAAAACGGGTGGGTATCCGACCTTACAATATATTTTTTGGAAATATTTAGAAACACCACAAAATACCACATTACCATTCAATGATTTTACCTATCAAAAAATGGTAGATTATACATTGGGTCTTGGTGATTATTGGGTTAGATTAGCCGAACAATTTGTTCCTGCCACTACAATATGGAATACAGGTCAAAAAATGGATAATTCCATATTCCATAGACAAAAAGTTGCGTGGAAAAGACAAAGAGGGTGTACCGAAATTGGTCCTAATCCTGTAATTACTTCTTTGTTTGAAGGATCATCGGGAGCTTTAGATTGTAACGACCAAACAATAAGTAGTGTATTACCTTTCTTTGACCCTATAAGTATTTTGGGATCTGAGATTTATAATACTATTGTTGAACAGAACAATAACCCTAACAATTGTAACAACAATACTGCCGTTTCAATTTGGTATGTTGAATTGTCTATAACGAATACGATTACTGGTGTTGAACAAACGTTAATAAACCAACAATTCTTTATTGGTAATGGACCTAACGCTATGAGTCAGTTAGATGGCACACCTTTAACGTATGCGGTGATAATTAACGCTATAGATTCGTCATTATCCACTTTATATCAGCAAGGTTTAGATTATTCGTTTGTGGGTGGTGTTCTGACTATTTACAACACTACATGTTATAATGATTTTATGAATAACACATTAAATTTAGACATCTCTATTGACGTTAGTGTAGAATGTCTTGGATAAAAAAATTAAAAAATTATGAATTGTATTACTGGATATACTAATGGTGTTTACTCTTATGTTGATTGTTGTGGACTCACAAGAGTTGGGGTATCTTCAGGTGAGACCGTATGTCTTAACCAAGAATATTCCGGTAGTGTTGTAAACATTGTAATCAACACTGGAAGTACATGTACGACTAATTGTACTGATTTACCGGTTATTGGGTATTATTTTACCGTGACAGGTACTTGCGATTCACCAACAGGTACTATAGTCATAAATCCAATAGGGGGGACTCCGCCGTATACTGTTGACCCTATATACCCAACGGGTCATGGGTTAAATACACAAACAGGCACAACTCAAATCGTATATACAGGTCTTAGCGCCACAACTTACGTATTTAGATTAAACGATAGTTTAGGGTATCAAAACGCTGAAACCTACATTAATATAGCTGTTGGCGGTTGTTATGAGGGTAATATTATAGATGTTAACGGAACTAATTGTGGATTAACTAACGGTTATCTAGCGGTAAGTGGATCATCACTTTTTCCACCATATGATTTATTATTATATAAAAATGGATTATTATCATTAATTGAGACTGCGCAGGCATTTCCATACACTTTTACAGAGTTAAATGCTGGGGTTTATTATGTTTTAATTTCGGATAATAGTGTAACTACCGCTAAGACTGAAAATGTTGTAATATCTGCAAGTACTGAAATTAATTTTGGTCTATGGAAAGTTGACACCTCAAAATGTTTATTAGATACCGGTAAGTTAGCGGTAACTGGAATTACAGGTGTTGGACCATATACGTATTTATGGTCTAATGGGCAAACCGGTCAAACAATCACTGGGTTAACTATTGGAGAGTATTCGGTGACGGTAACCGGCATAAATGGGTGTGAGCTTACAAAATCAAGTAATGTTGGGTCTGCCGAACAATTAGGTGTTGGATTAATAAATAACACAACCCCAAGTTGTTTTAATAGTAACGGTAAAATTGAGATAACATTAACGGGAGGTACTGCGCCTTTTTACTATTCTGCGTCGTCTGGTAATTTTGGGGTTACATTATCAGATACTTTCACAATGAGTGGGTTACCAAGTGGTGACTATTCTATTTTAGTAAAAGATGCTAATTTCTGTACTTTAAGTATTTTAACAACACTTAACACGGTTAATGGGTTTAGGGACGTTAAAAATGTAATAACAAATTCTGTTTGTAATAAAAATAATGGGTCTTTAAAAACAACCATTAATGGGTTATATGGGTTTTATTTATATTCTTTATCCGGTCAAAATACAAATGTTGTTTATGAGGAGTATAGTCAAAACCAAAATGTAACTTTCAGTGATTTAGTTTCTGATACTTATTTATTAAAAATTTCAGGACAATCTAGTAGTTGTCTTTATACGGAAATAATAGAAATAAGTGCTATAAACAAATTTAATTTAACTGCAACAACAACTCCGTCTTCTTGTGGGTCACCAAACGGGTCGATATCCGTTAAAGTTGGTACTGGATATACGGAACCTTTAGATTATATATTGAGTGATGGTCAAAACCTAATTGATGTTTCGTTTAGTTCTTACACGTTTAATTATTTAACCCCTGGTGGATATGTATTACAAGTTATTGATTCGGAAAATTGTATGGTATCTTTGGATTTGAATATACCTTTAAGCGGTAATTTATCGTCAACACTTACTAAGAGTGAATGTAAAAACAGTAATGATGGTATTGCTACTGTAACCATTTTTGAAGGTACCCCACCATTTACTTATAATTGGTCAGATAATGTGCCGTCAGGAGGTACGGGAAGTACTGTGACAGGACTTTCAGGTGGAACATATGACGTAACCGTAACCGACAAAAGTGGGTGTACTAATTATTGGCCTTTTACAATAACTTGTAATCAAGTAATTGTGTCTGGTAGGTCAAGATATAATATTTTTAATAAACCTTTTATTAATACTTCAGGTACTAAGAGGTCGATATCTAAAATGTTGAATGAAGGGTTTATTGATTTAACTACGGGATATACTAATTGTATTTTAAATAGTGCCGTTTTAGAGGCGGAGTTTACAATAAATGGTTCGGCACATACACAAACCTTTATATATAGTGATGACGGAGCATGGCAAAGAGCAATTGAAACCATATTAGAGAGTATTCCACAAATCACTTCATACACCGTTAATGTTTTAAACAATGTGTTAATAATCGTTTGTAATTGTGACCAAATGGGTAATAGCTTCTTTAAGTTAGAATTATCAATTACATATGACATTAGTTGTGACCAAGTAAAAACGCCAACGCCAACTCCGACAATGACAATGACGCCTACACCAACACCAACAGTTAGTCCGACACCTACTAGAACACCAACACCTACACCAACCCCTGCTGGTTTTGTTTGGTATAGTAATGGTGAATATTACAATACTGCCGATGAGGATGTTTGTACGGATAACTTATGTAATGTTAACCTCTATACTACAGGGTCTTCTATATCAATAGGTAATATAGTTTACACTAACCCTGCATTAACGACTAAATATATAGGAACTAACTTAGACCCTAAAAATGGTGGATGGGCAAGAATTTATTTATCAAACAGTTGCCCAATAACAACAAGAAATGTTGTACAAGTTGATGGAGATGGTATTATAATTACAAAGTATACTTGTTAATATGTCTAGTTACTTAATAATCTCAGGCCAAACAGGAGGAACAATACCATATACGTTTTATGTTTGTGATGAATATGGTAATAATTGCCAAAACGTTGGAACAACTGGTGGTACTATAACACTCACCCCATTTTTTCAAACCGCTGGAACGTTGATGGTAAAAACTATTGATAGTGTTGGTTGTGAATTTTTTGAAATTGTAAGTTGCCCTAAGCAGACACCTACACCGACATTTACACCGACACCAACACCGACATTTACACCGACACCTACTCCTACACCAACGATATAAAAAAAGGATATTCATCCATATTTATTAGTATGATAATATATGTAACAGGAGTAACAAGCGGGACAAGTCCATATGACGTATTTTTATGTAATACTGGGTATACGTCTTGTTTTTTAATATCTGGTAGTTGTCAAATACCACCTACGGTTGTTATTAATACCAATTATTTTTTTCCTAATTATAATTACCTTGGTTTAAAAATAGTAGACACAAATGGGTGTATTTTTACAAAGAATCAGATTTGTCCATAACCAATACCTTGTTAGGTTTACTATTGTTTTTTTATTCTTAAAACTTATCATGAAGAAAAGCCTTTATGAAAATTTTTATTCAAATTGCATCATACCGTGATCCAGAATTAAAACCAACAATTATTAGTTGTGTTGAAAACGCAAAACATCCTGAAAATTTAGTTTTTGCTATTGCAAAACAATATCATACCGATGATACTTTTGATGATTTATCAGAATATGATGAAGATGAAAGGTTTAAAATCCTTAATATCCCTCACCAAGAATCTAAAGGTGCGTGTTGGGCTAGACACCAAATTCAACAACTATACAATAATGAAGAGTACACTCTTCAAATAGATTCCCATATGAGATTTGAAAAAAATTGGGACGAGACATTAATTGGTATGTTAAATCAATTAAAAGATATTGGAATTCCAAAACCATTATTAACGTCTTACGTACCATCATATAACCCACAAAATGATCCTGAAGATAGGGTACAAGTACCTTGGAGAATGGCTTTTGATAAATTTATTCCTGAAGGTGCGGTATTCTTTTTACCTGAGACCATACCTAATTGGGAAGAAATAAATATGCCGGTAACATCAAGATTTTATTCTGCACATTTTTGTTTTACTTTAGGACAATTTGCAAAAGAAGTCCAACATAATCCTGAATTTTATTTTCATGGTGAAGAAATCTCAATTGCCGTTAGAGCGTTTACTCATGGTTATGATTTATTCCACCCACATAGAATTGTTGCTTGGCATGAGTATACTAGAAATGGTAGAACAAAACAATGGGATGACGATAAAGAATGGCATTTAAAAAATGATTCATCACACCTATTAAATAGACAGTTATTTGGTATGGACGGATTAACTCAAGAAGGTCATGACGGAAAATATGGGTTTGGTACCGAAAGAACACTTAGAGATTATGAAATATACTCTGGGTTATTATTTGAAAAACGTTCCGTACAAGATTATACTTTACAGAAAAAATACCCACCAAACCCTTACGACTATCAAAATGAAGAAGAATGGATTAATAGTTTTACTAAAAAAGTGACTAAGTGTTTTACTATTGATAAAGAAATGGTTCCCGAGAATGATTATGAATTTTGGGTTGTTGCGTTTAATAGAGAAGGTGGTGAGACTATATTTAGACAAGATGAGGATGTCAATGAAGTAAGAAAATTATTACAAGGTGACAGTCAAAAAATTAAAATATGTAGAACATTCCAAACTGCTGAGACACCACATACGTGGGTATTATGGCCATACTCAACATCTAAAGGGTGGTGTACAAAAATAGAGAGAGTATTATGACGGTAGAAGTAGTGGTTGCTAAATACAATGAAGATGTATCTTGGACAAAAAAACTTAAGTATAAAGTAACTATTTACAATAAAAACGAAGCGGATAATCATTTATTTGAAAGAAATCTGTTAAATTACGGTAAAGATGCACATACTCACTTACACCATATTGTAACAAATTGGTACAATTTAGATGATTACACAATATTCTTACAAGGAAATCCATTTGAACATGATTGTGAAACTTGTGTAGAATTTATCAATGATTGTGATTTTACCAAACCATTTTATCCAATTGGACCAACTTACATTAGAGATAATGATGGCTGTATTAAGCAAGCTATAGATTATTGTGAAAAAATGGAAATTGAATACAAATTGCCATTTATGTTTATAGGTGGTATGCAATGTATTGTAAAGAAAGAACAAATTAAGAAAAGATCATTAGATTTTTATGTAAAACTAATGGAAAGTATAGCAAAAAACATTTCGACTTCTTCGTTTTCTGGAGGAGCACATGGAAACGATCCACAAATATGGGCACTAGAATATAGTTGGCCTACAATATTTGGTGTAAATGAAATGTTAACACATAAATTACATAATTGTTAAAAATGAAAAAAGTTTTAGTGGGGTTATCAAACAATATTTCCCAAAACATAACAAAAATAAAAGTATGGTCCCATAGTTTTAAAGCGCATACTAATGGGGATGTTGTTTTACTTTGTGCCAACACCAGTGACGATGAGATACAAATGTGTCACGAATTGGGTATTATACCTATCCCTGTGATTGTTGAAGATACTTGGTATATTAATAATAAAAGACTTAAACATACATTAGATTTTATTAATGAATCCGATTACGATTTATTTATGGTTACAGATGTGTTTGACGTTGCATTTCAAGGAGACCCATTTATTAAAATGAATGATGAATATGATGTATTTGTTGGTTCTGAGGGGTTAAGAATTAATGAAGAACCATGGAATGGTGATGTTATTTCTAAAGTTTTCCCTGAAGATTTGAATATTTGTATAACTCACGACATCATATGTTCAGGAGTTATTGGTGGTAGAAAAGACGCATTAATTAAGGTATATAGTAAATTAAATGGTATGTGTGAGAATAGTAATAACTCCCACAACATAAAAGACCAAGCTGCATTAATAATAATGATTGCAAAAAATGAGATTGATAGATTGAAAATATTCTCTTTTGATGATAGTTGGACATTACATTGTGCCGTTGGAGGACCTACACAATTTTTTGAATCGTGGGGATTTAAAAACACTTTAATTAATAGATATGGAGGTATACCATATCTTAAAGATAATAAACTTTACAACCATAAAGGGGATAAGTATGATATTGTACACCAATTTAATAGAATCCCTGAATGGAATGAAATTATAACAAAAGAATATGAATAGTGTTTATTGTGTTTGTACAACACCTGATGTATACCCTGCGTATGCAAACCATTGGATAAATTTTCCAAAAGAAATGACTTGGGTTTCGGACATTAGTAAAGATTCAACATTTAATCTTGGTTTCACATATACCGAAAAAGAATTAAGAGATAGATTAAAATTTTATGGTGACGTTAGTAAAAAACACTATTGGAACTCTTATGGTAATAGAAATATTATATGGTTTTATGCTCATCTTAGGATGTTAAATTTTTATATTGACCACCCTAATCACGATTATTATTGGTTTTTTGATGATGACGTAAAAATGAAAGATTGGAATTTATTTTTTGAAGGTACCGATAAGGACGACTCAGATTTTTTAGGGTACTTTATTTTTAAAGATGAAAATGTTAGTTCACAAGAAAATATACCAAAATTAGACAACAGAACAACATCACAACATATGTGGTTTGAAAGATTTCCTGGTGATGGCGATTTATTACCTGAAGATGTAAATGAAAAATTTGGTTCATTTTTTCCGACTAATAGATTCTCAAATCGAGCAATGAAAAAACTATTAGAAATACACGAACAAGGTTTACACGGGTATTCGGAAGGTTTTGTACCAACAATGTTAAATAAGTACGGATTTAAACTTAATACGCTAATTAAATCTGATAATACATCTGATTTATTTGACGTTAATCAAGTGGATATACAACATAAACATATGAAAATAAATTGGGAATGGATATAAAAAAAACGGCAATCGTAACCGCACTATTTGATATAGGTAGAGATAAATGGGACAATTACACCATGTCTTATCACACATATTTATGGTGGATGAGAAACATTCTTTATTTAGATACAAATATGATAATTTACACTGAAGAAAAATTTAAAGACGAAATTTTAGGTTACAGAAAAGAAGTTGACCCTGATTTAGAAAAAACAATTATGATAATACAACCTTTAGAGGAAATAGAGGGTTATAAAACGTTTTTTGAACCATTAGATAATTTAATGACAAGTGACGAATTTAAAAAGAAAATAGATTTTGACGTACCTGAAATGATTAAACCATTATATAATGTTGTAATGTTTAGTAAGTTATTTTATATTTTGGATTCATTTAAAAAGGGGTTATTTGATGCTGATTTATATGTTTGGGCAGATGCAGGAGTGATTAGAGATGACCACCCTAAAAAAAATGTGAAATGGCCAAATTTAAATAAGATTAATTCGTTAGATAATGATAAGGTTACGTTTTTTTCTCATCATGATTATGTGATGTTTGAGGATGCGGAATTCCATGCATTATCACAGACACGATTTATACAAGGTGGGGCATTATTTGTTCCAAAACATAGAGTTATTGATGTGTGTGAAACATTTAAAAATGTAACCCTTGATGCGATTTCAAATGGGTATGTTGGAAGTGATGAAAAGATGTTTGATTTTACATATGTTAAACAACCTGAGTTATATAATCTAATAAAGTGTGATTGGAGAGAATATATTGAGTTATTCTTATGATAAATCATTTAATAAAATAAACTTTCGATTATTTATATAATAAAGTTAAATTCTAAATGGCAGATGTAGTTTTAAGTAGTTGTTGTTATAACTATGTGTATAGCGCAACGGGGTGGTCAGGTGATACAACCGTAGGGGTGGGATTTGAGATTTCTAATGACCCTAATATTATGGATGGTTGTTATACTATTGTTAGTGGTGTGACAGGTACTACGGTGACTTTTTACGGTATTGCGACTTCAAATGCCGGATGCGGAGCAGACTGTTTACCTTTTTGTTGTTCAAATACTTTATGTTTAAATATTCAAAATAATACGTATTCAGGTTATAGTGGTAACTATGGATTTTTAGGTTCATATAATGGGTACCCTTATTGGACTGGCGGTTCTCCATCTTTTGGTTACGTTTATTTTAATAATATTAATTGGTGTTTAAGTAACGCATTAGGAGGAACTTGTTATTTCTTTGGGTCTAACCCAACATCCTCAACATGTCCGGATTTAAGTGAATCTATACTATATGAGGGACCTTGTGAAACGCCGACGCCAACATCGGATCCGTGTAGTAGTTTGGATTTTAATGTTATTTTGGATTGTAATTTTTATACCCCGACTCCGACACCTACATCTACCTCAACACCAACACCTACACCAACGCCAACACCCACACCAACTCCTTGTGTATTTACTGCGACAATAACCTTTAGTGCTTACACCACACCGACTCCTACACCAACACCAACTCCTACACCAACACCAGCTTATGAATATTCGATTACTGGAGAAACTGTGACGTTTGTGATTGAAAGTGGTAATTTTAATTGTCCAACAATTAAAATATTGAGGGATTGTGGTAATGGTGATTTATATTATGTTGGAGAACCAATAATTAGTGGAACAACCCCTTTAAATACTGGAACAACATTCCAAGCGGTGATAAATAATACACCAAGATGTGTGACATATATAAGTCAAATTACTGGAAGTGCTAGTGAGTATTTAAATTCAGTTGTGCAGGTTTATTCAGGATGTAATGTATGTATTACACCAACACCAACACCAACACCAAGTCCGACACCAACACCAATTCCGAAACCAAGTCCAACACCTACCCCGACTGTATTCTATTCCCCTAACACTCAATTTGTATTCACATCTTGTGATTCTAATTTAATGATAATACAAGATGAGTATCCGCCACGTAATATTGTTGTTGGTGATGTAATAAAAGACCAAATAATCGGATGTTATACGTATATAGGTAATTTTGTAAATTATTACCCGCCTTCCGACTATAGATCGTCCAACCAACCAATCTTTACCGCAACTACCGCGACGACTTATAGTAGTTGTTTAAGTTGTTTAATACCAACACCAACTCCAACACCATCATATAATGTATGGAATGGACAAGGGAGTTTTAGTGTTTCTTGTCCTATTTGTCAATTAACTGATGGTGGAGCTGACTTAACGTTCTACACGTCTGTTAGTGATGTGAGTTTGATTGATGGCGTCTTTATTTATCAAGACACCGCACTTTCTAATCCAATTGTTGAGGATTATATTAAATATGGTGGATATGTATACACTGTCGACACTAATGGTGAAATAAAACAATTATGTAGAGTAAACGGTAACTGTTAAAAATATGAGTACACAAGTAAGAATACAATCAATAACCGGAGCGACTATACCACTTAATCTATGGATATGTGATAGTTGTGAAGACACGGCATCTTGTCAATATATTGAAACAATTAGCACATTACCTCATACTTTTATATTACCTTCTATATATGAGGTGGCGACACAATACGCAATAAAATTATATGGCTCAAGTGGTTGCACTTTTTGTCAAGTATATTAAAAATTAATAAAAATGCCTGCATACAGTGGTAATACATGTGAAATTATAACCTTATTCCCAATGGGGGTTGAGTGTTCGGTAATTGATGCTTATACCCCATTTACAAATGATGGTGGAATAAGTTTAATAATAACTGGAGGAACTCCACCATACTCAATTAATTGGAGTAACGGGTCAAATAGTCAGAATATAACCAATCTACAGGTTGGTGATTATACCGCAACGGTAGTTGACTATTATGGTGATTTTACTGCTGTGACTACTTGTACGGTTGGTAGTGTTACTTTTTATCTTGAAGAATTTGAAAGTTGTACTTCTCTCGGATCATATATTTATTATTTGGCAAATATGAATAATCAGTTTTCTGCCAATACCATATACTCTTTAAACTTACAAAATGGATGTTGGATAACTAATGGTGTTTTACTATATACTGCTCAAACATATTATAACTATAGTGCGGTTACGTCTACAGGTCCTTTTGAAACTTGTGTTGAATGTATACCAACGGTACCTCAATTATTAAATGTTTCAGGTATGTGTTTAACTGCAAATTATTCAAATACTCAAACACAATATCAGTTTTATTCTGGAGGTACGATAAACGGATATCCTTCTTGGAGTGCATCAACACCAAATCAAACAATATATTATAACACTGGAACTACAATGTGGTTAGTTTCAGGGTGGACATTGAATGGTACTACAAGCCTACAAAGCCCATATAGTCCACCGATTGGACTATGGTCGGTAGCGGGAGCCAATGGGTCGGTTTCTTTAAGTCAAGGGGACTGCGGAGATTCAATATCTACTATAATAACTAGTAATTTACCTAGTTGTATTTTGGCTCAAAATGGGACTATACAAGTTACTAATGTGATTGGTGGTACGCCACCATATCAATATGCTTTAAATAACAATCAAGCCTCTTATCAAATTTCTAATACCTTTACAAATCTGTATTCAGGTTTATACACTGTTTATGTACAAGATATAATTGGTAATGTTTCTGCTAATGTTGTGAATTTACAATCACTTACACCCATAACTCAGTATAATATTAGTTTAAATTTAGTTCCGGCTAATGGTACCGTACTAACCATGACCCCTACAACATTAAGTAAATCTTTTGTTTGGGAAGTATCCGTATCTCCATCGTTACCTGTTGGAAAAACTTTGACGTTTGATATAACACACGTAACCAACACAATTAAAGGTAATGGTAGTGTTCAGTCGAATGTGACTAGCACATCTACCACGGGGGTAACTGGAGGTGGAGTTTACATTAGTGGTACTACTTCATCAACAACCTCAGCGTCTACAACAACCGCTTGTAGTGCAACATTTAATTACGCTAATTATGTGACAAGTGCCATAACTAGAACATATAATTCTAAAATTGTTGGAGTTGGTACGGTTAACGGGACTGTGATTGCGACTATAGTGGTACCTAATGGGTCTACGACTTGTGCACCAACAGGAACAGTAAATAATAATATTTCAATCACTAATCTCACATTAAGTAATCAGACGATTTGTGAGTTAATAAATACAAACGTTACTCCGTTATCGTTTGGTATAACTAAAACCGGTACTTTAACTCCAGTAGGACCAAATACCGTAGTAGGTCAATAAACTAATAAAATGATATTTATATATTATGTCATACATAAATAAAACAACAGGACCATTAATAAGCACTATACTTACAGATGCTGCAAGAAAAAAAATGTCGCAAGGAAAATTTAACATTGCATATTTCCAAGTAGGTGATAGTGAAGTTTGTTATGGTTGTATTAACAATATGGTACCATCACAATTAAATGTGTTGTCACCACAATACAATGCTCAGAATATAACTCCGGCACCTGAAAAAAATAGACAACATGTTAAATACCCATTATTTTTAGACTCAACTTCAGGTACAACTTATGGTATACCTTATGATGCATCTTTTGTTGATAATATTTTTAATTCTGCGGCTCCAAGAGGGTTTTTTACCGGATCAACAGCAAACACGTTTAACTTCAGTGCTTATACTTCGTCTTCATACACTATTAATCCTAATTTTAATGTTGCAAATAGCGGGTTAAGTTCAGGTACAACATTTGTAATTAGTGGTAATTCAGTCAACCCTTCAGTGTCAGGAACTGTAACTCCAGGTATGATATTAAATCTATTTACTACAAATTCTATATCACCTGTAAGTGGTAATTCCCCTATGTTTACTTATGTTGTTGTTGGTGTTACTGGAAATACGTCAAGTGCGTCTACAGTAACAATACAAGTAGATAGGCAATTACCTAACTTCCAAGCTATGGGTTATTCAGGATATTCAAATATCCTATTTTATCCTTCAGGTATGACCGCATTGTATGATTCGGTGACACCACAATTATATTGGGCAACAAACGTATTTAATTATGAGACAAATTGTGACGTTTCTCAATCCGATGTTAAAGTATGGAATATGAACATTCCTTGGACGGAATCTCCGGCCGGAGTTTTCTCAAACCAAGTTTTAGATTATAACAATTATAAATCTACCGGATATACAGGGTCAAAAGAGTATTTTGGGTATGAGTCTAATGATGGTCAAGTTGATACGGGGTCAGTTTATTTTACAAACTCAATGGACCAAAATATAGTATTGAGACCGATTGACCAAAAATCGATAGCAATAATCCATTACACCAACCAAGCAATTGATAATTTCTATGGTGAAAAATTTGCACAACAGGAATATGATTCGACTGAACCTGGAGCGACTGGGCAGGCAAGAAACTTTAAATTAAGTGTTCCTTGGTTAATGTGGCATAAAAATACCAATAAAACTATTGGTGAAAATTTTTACACTGACCCAAGTGGTTTCGACTCATTAGATTTATTCCGACCTCATTATATCCAATCTAAAAAGGATGTTAAATTTAATAGTCCTGGTTTAAGGTATTATTACTTATGGGACACTCACGTTAATGGTAATGGGTACCCTAGTAGAGTTGGTAAAGTGTTTCCTGATTATAAAATGGTTATATTTGATGATGATGAAATTATTGCGTCATTGAATTATAAATCAAATCGTTCATGGACCTTACCAGCACCTAAAGTTGGTACAATTATACCAAATGCTTGTTATGGTGTTATGGGTGAAGATGAGGGGTTGTTAAGTGCAAATACTGAATCCGTTTTTGTAACATATAGATTCAATAATAGTGCATTTACTAATTCGTTACATTGTAATTATTACACTAAAGTCACACCAACCCTTTTAGACCCAAACCAACCAACATATAACATATTTTTAAAATTTGGTAGCGAGTTTCCTTTTTTAATTTCAGATATTGCAACAATTCCTACAGGATATACTGCAAATGAAATGAAGGTATTAGTTCAAAAAGTCTCAAGTGGAACCACAAGACCTAGTCCTACGTTATGGAAAGAAATTGACGTTATGGACCAATTGTCGGCATCAACATTAAATGGTAAATTAACCGTAACAGGATTAACGGGAAATACGATACAAATTACTAAGGATATGTATACTAATGCTCCGATATATAATTTGAATAGTTACATCACGTTACCTACAGCCGCAAATACTGGTGTCACATTAAATTTTGGTGGAGAATATTATTTCTACGGAGCAATACAAACTGACATACAAGCAACTATATATGTAATGAATTATCTATGTAATTTAGGACAAACTCAATTTTTAAGTTCAACTAATCCTACTTGGAATGCATCCGCTCCTTATGTGTCAGAAGTGGCTCTTTACAACGATGAAAAAGAACTTATGGTTGTATCTAAGATACAGTCGCCTGAAAAAAGACAAGGTATTCAGCAGTATCCTGTTAAATTAGATTTTTAATTAATTATGTCAGAAAAACAAGATTTTAAAAACACACCAAAAGTGTTGGGATTAGACATTTCAACTAAAACAATTGGATGGAGTTTGTTTGATATTCAAACAAAAGAATTATTAGAATTAACTCATTTCTCCCCGATAATTAAACCAAAACCTGAAGATAAGGTTGAAGAATTATTATTAAAGGTGGTATCATTTGAAGAAAAACTAAGAGGGTATGTTAATTTGGGTATTACAAAGGTTATCATTGAAGAACCACTTTTAAACTCAAATAATGTTTGGACAGTCGGAATATTATTAAGATATAATTCAATGATAACTAAATCTATTTATGATATTTTGGAAATTATACCGACATACATATCAACATACAACTCAAGAAAGTATGCTTGGCCGGAATTAGTTCAAAAAAACGATAAGGACAAATATGTTTTATTTGGTGGGTTACCAAGAGATGTTGACAAAAAAGAACTTATTTGGAAAAGAGTTTCAGCTAAAGAACCTCAGATAAATTGGTTATACACCAAAAATAATACCCTTAAAAAAGAGTGTTTTGATATGTCCGATTCTTATACTTGCGTTCTTGGTTATATGAAAGAACAAAAAATTTGGTAATTTTTGTTTTTTTTTGATTATTAAAGTATTTATAATAAAAATAATAAATTAATTTAAAACTTATAAAATGAAAAGAATAGTAAGGTTAACTGAATCTGATTTAACAAGAATTGTTAGACGAGTTATTAGTGAACAAACAACTAAATTAACCCCTGAAAATAGTATGGTTGGTAAAACATATGTTTTTGAGAAAAAAACATGTAAAGTAGAAAAAGCATTTAAATTACCTGTTAATCTGGCAGCGGATCCCAAAGGGAATGATATCGGCGGCTACCTTGTTTACCCATCTCAAGGATGTAGAATAAATACTGGTATTGTTGATGGTGTACCTGGATATATTTACATGCCAGAAACTAATGGAGGTGCTTCGTTTAGTAGGTTTGAGTGGTCAGGTAACGATTGGTTTACTTTTGATGATGGTACAAAAGCTGAACCTAGATATGCGTTAGGTCGTATTGAATTTGTAACTACGGAATCTTATAGAAGAAACTATTATAGATAAGTAACAAATTAAACTAAAGAAAGATTACTATGAAAAATATACTATTTGAAATATCCCAACAAGAAAAAAACAGAATATTAGAGATGCATAAAAAAGCAACATCTAATAATTATTTAACGGAGGCTGCGGTAAAAACAGAGTGTTTA
>Ga0181348_1000106_pt1 | contig 30379 bp, 37 predicted proteins | sample Su13VDMM110DN_FD_130092 | JGI IMG/M metagenome (GOLD analysis project Ga0181348, IMG submission 130092) | Freshwater viral communities from Lake Michigan, USA - Su13.VD.MM110.D.N | ecosystem: Environmental > Aquatic > Freshwater > Lake | place: USA: Michigan | collected 2013-07-16
ATACTGTAACTTATGGACCAAAAAATCAAGTCGGTTCACTGAAAGTTGAATTCTCACCTTTGGGATCATGTCGTATCACAATTCTAAGATTAATAAAAGATCTGGAAGGCGAACTTAAATGGATTACAAGATATGCTATACCAGTTATTAATGACTATGAACATCTAACAGCTCAAGATATAGCAGTAGAAAAAATGCTTGCAGCAAGATCAAATGAGATAACAACATTTATTGATAGTACTAGTCTTGAAAGACCAAGAAATGATTATGTTGATTTAAGAAATCTTGTTGTTAAAATAGCATCAAACGTGAAGCTCAAACACCCTCAAGTAATGAATTATGAAGGAGTTATGGAAACTGATATAAATAATTATATTATATATTTTAGTTATAAAGGTTTTGGACAAGAAGCTCCCGATCATAGAAAAGTTAATCAGTTTAATATTTATTTATCATATGATATAAAAGTTGGTCTTATTCACACATGGGGAGCAGAACTTTCTTCTGCCAATCAAGGCTATGAATTTAGACCGCAATCTCCAGAATGGGACGAATGGTTTTCTCCAGATCAAGATCCTCAAGAGATGGTTACCATTCTTGAAAAGATATTCTTGACTTACTAATTCTCGTAATCAAAATATTTTAAATATATATCTTTAATTTCATCAACATTACATTGTTCTAGCACACTACATTCTGAAAATTTGTAAATATCAGAAATTGCCTCTTCTGATAATTTTTTAATCCAATTGCTAGAAAAACAATACACATGCGATATTTGTTTAGCCTTAGCCATAATTATCAATCTTTTTTCTTGTTTGATAAAATCTTCTAGTTTTATGTCATCCCCAAATAGTTTTACGATATTATTTTTAGAAATTTTCATCAAATGATCGAGATATTTTGTTGGTAATTTTGATTCACGACCAACTTCCATAATTTGTTTGTCAGCAACGAGTTGCAACCAATAAGCATATCGATATTCTGCTTTTTTTCCATGCAACATGTTTGGAGCAATTAATGGATCATATTTTGAATTAAGTTTCATAATTTCAAATTGTGCTTTTATGTATCCAATAAATTCAGCAACTGAATAATATTGTTTTAGATCATTGATCATTTTAATTATATTTTTAAATAAGAATTGTTTTTGTGGTTGCTTCTGAGCATTGAACTTAGTGTTTGCAATTTTTGGAAAATAGAATATTTCACAATTCATATAAAAACAACATAGTTCGTATGCTAAAAGATTAATTTTGTCAGCACAATATTTGTTGATTATATCAAATGATGGAGAATAAACCTTGGGAATCATAAAATTTACACTCCAAAGTCAAGATGATAGTCAGTTATGGTTGAAGCACAGCCATCAACATCGATTTCTAGGGTGTTAATTTCGCTTGTAACGAACGATCACCATGTCAACCATGCCGACTGTCATCTTATACGTTAAGTGCTGTTAAAACGCAAATTAACAGCTTAAAAATTAATAGAAAGTTTTCTCGGAATTGTGTTTTTTTGGCACGGAATTTGCTTCGTGCGTTTTGGTATATATGGGTTTATATCTATTAGTTTAAATTAATAAAGTGTTAATATCAATTAGTTTAAATTAATTTAAATTTACTGATTAGGTACGAAGTACCTAATCGTGTAACATTTCACGAAGTGAAATGTTACACACTAATTATAATTAATATAAATAATACAAAACGCACGCACACGCACGAAGCAAATCCCGTGCCAATCAAAAAATCATTTGACTTATGTCGAAAATAGTCGTAGGCTCAAGCAATGAACGCAACAAACCCATTTTTCGGAGAATTCATTCAAGCTGTTGCTATAGAACCATTTCTTTATTTTGAAATTATTAGAGAAACAAACATACCTGCTAACCAAGAAACAAAGCTTGATATCATAATACATGGAGTCAAGGGTACTAAGATAGAAATTAAATTAAATAATCGTAATGTTTCAACCTTGGTTAATTTTGTGAATTTAGTTCTAGACAAAAATAAAAAACCAATTGTAATGGCTGATGCAAAGATATTTCAAACATTTTGTAAAAAGTTTAATTCAAATGGAATTAATTTCAATTTAATTTACGATATTTTGTGGTATAGAAAATATACTGGCAATAAAGATGAATATAATTTCCAAAGTTTTAAAGAAATTTGCGAAACTTTCAAAAGTTTCATTACATCTAATATTATAAGTACCTATAAATCAATTTTTCAAAAGTTAATTTGTATTTCAATTCCTGAAATTGAGAATCAATTTCTCGTTGATGATAATACTGCTGAAAAAATATTTCCTAATTACATCATAGAAGGACAAGATAACGGAAGACTAAACACAAAGACTTATGGAACAAAGAGTTATAATCCAAACACAATTGATGAAGAAAAAAGAATTTCACTAATTAACCCATATGAAGATGAAGCATTTGTTTATTTTGATTATAGATCTATGGAAGCTAGTGTACTGGCGGGATTAGCAAAAGATTCAAACTTAAGCACAGTTGTTAATTCAAATAACGATCCTTATGAACAAATTGCTAAATATGTGCTTGGAATTGATGAAACTAATAGCAGAAGTATGGGAAAAGATATATTTTTACCAGTAATTTACGGTATATCTTCCCAAACACTCGCAGACAAAATGGGCATAAGTTTAGAAATAACAAGGGGTTATATAAAATCACTCAGATCAAATTTTAGTGCATCATTTGGTTATATGGACGAAGCTTACAGAAAAGCAGAGTCAGATGGTAAAGTTGCAGATTATTTTGGCAGAGTCAGATTTTTTAATTCAAATGATGCATTTAAGGCGAAGAATTTTGTAATTCAGTCGCCTAGTGCTACTATTAATCAAATTATTTTAAATCGATTGATTGAAAATTCATCAAAAATTGGGTATAGGGTATTTTATATGAATCATGATGCTTATTGTCTTTCGGTTAAAAGACATGAAATCAAGGATAAATTTTACAAAATAAAGGAATTATTGGAACAAAAAATTGAACAAGCGCCTGATGTTTTGCTATTTGCTGAAGGTAAAGTTGGTCGAAAATTAAATGAAATGACGAAAATTACAAAATCATCTTGACTTTGTTTTAATTAAGAGTAGTATTTTTGTTAAGGAGAAATTTCAATGAATACATTCAAGAGTTTCACCATAAGTTCTGAGGAATATGTCCTTTTGGAAAAGGAGTTTAGTCAGTTATGTTATTTTGTTTCATGGCAGTTAATGCAAAATAATAGCAAGAATAATCATCAACATGAGATAGATGATTTCAAACAAGACCTGTTAATGGCAGTACTTAGAGCAGGTAGTTATTACAAACGCCAAACTTGGATCGAATCAGTATTCTTGAAATTAGATCAATATGTCCCCAAAGAAACAATATGGGAAGAAATAAACAAAAGTTTACAACATCTGTGGAGTAGAAAAACTCATCATGGTGCTTATAAGCGCAAATTTGGTGAAGAACAAGAAGAAATACTGGAAATGATGGCTAATAAATTTGTTCCAGTTGAAGAAATTCCGTTGAAAAGCTTGCATGTTATGATTAACAACAAATTCAAAATTTATGCCAAAAGAATTATCTGGAATGCAAGTCGATTTATAGGGAAGAAGATTACTAAGGAAAAACAAATTAGAGTTGGCCAAGTTTCCTTGTCAGAGCACGAATTTCTGTTCTACTAAGAGTTAAACCAAATGGAGAGTAATGTGACAGAAATCAACGACGAACAAGCCAAAATTCTTGACTCGTTGATGCAAAAGCAGAACTATAAACAGAAATTTCGTTGGGATGAATCATTCCAACGAAGACTTGTTGGTATTTTGTTAACAGATAAACACTTTATTGCACAAAGTATAAATCTTATCAAACCAGAATATTTTACCAATGAGTGTCATGCTGATATATGCAAAATAGTATTGAAAGTAGCTGAAAAGTACCAAGGTTCCACACCAGACAGATTTATTGTTGAAAACTATCTTGAAGAATTAAATAAAGATAAACCAGATGCTGTTAAATTTTATTACAAGTCCGAACTTGATTCAATTTATGATTACCATATGGCAAATGCAGCCTCTAGAGAAATATTGCTTGATAAGTTGGTTACTTTTGCCAAAATGCAAAGTCTTAGAATTGCAATGGATGAATCACAAAAGGACATGAAAAAAGACCCTGATTCAGAGGCAACTTGGAACACTATATTTGAGCGTTTCAGAAATGTAATGAACGTCAATAAAAGTTTTGATGTTGGTTTTGAATATTTCCAAAAAATTGATGATTTCTTTTCCGAACTTAACAAAGAAACAACTAGAGAAGGTACTTTTACTAGTGGTTTCCTCAGCATTGACGAAGCACTTAGTGGTGGTGGATGTCGTAGAGGAGAAATTTACGCATTTATCGCACTTGCTGGAAAAGGGAAAAGTCTTGCCTTAGTAAAAGCTGCTGTTGAAAATATTAAAAAAGGATACAAAGTATTATTCATAAGTGTAGAAATGGATTGGGTTTCTATCAGTAAAAGATTTACAAGTCAATATTCAGGATTTGCATTTGGAGGATTACAAGACAATCAAGCTCAAATCAAAGAATTTATTGAATATAATAACATTAACCACGATGATAAAAACAGATTTGTTATCAGAGATTTTCCTGCCAATTCAATTGACGTAAATGACATTCGTGCATTTATGAATCAACTTGAAGTGTACGGATTTACACCAGATGTTCTTATTGTTGATTATCCGGGTGAAATGAGAGATACGCCTAATATTCCAACGTGGGAAAGCAAATATCGCATGATACGAGATTTGCGTGGATTAGCTGGTGAAAAGAAAATAATTGTGTTTACGGCAATGCAGGCAAATAGATCTTCAAGTGAGTTGTCGTCAAGCGAGTTTATTGAAGAAGGTAATATTGGTACATCCTACGACATGTACAAGCCTTTGGATGGTTTATGGAGTATTAATCAAACTACAGAAGAGGCTAGTGCTAATCTGGGAAGAATATTTGTTGTCAAACACAGGAATGGAAATGCAAAATTTCATTTTACGATCAAGTATGACAAAGAAGTTTTGAATATTAACGAAATTAAGGTTGAGGAATACAGAGCGGTAATGCATAATAATGCCAAGCGAAAAGCTGAAGAATATGGTCTGATAACCCCAGATCAGAATGTGCAAGAAGACTCGAAGCAGAAGAAAAGGCGTAAGCCTTCTACTAACAGTGATGTCATTGACTAAAGGAGCAGTTCATGATTGAGAACATCAAGATTCAGGATACTGACTGGAAGATCGATACAACTGATCTTAGTTTTACAGATGCAACATTGAATCTTTTCTTTGAAAAGGTTGGTGGCATAATTGATTACATTGGTAGTGCTCATGCTAATTCCATGCGTTATCATTCAGTTTGCGAACTTTCATACAAGCAGATGTTTATTGATAAATTTAAGTTAAATAAAGAAAATGGAAAGTCTGATAAAACAGCAGAATTGTATGCAGAAGGTGATCCTGATTGCATCAATCTTAAACAAATGGTAATTAATGCAAGGTATATCAAAGACAGGTTGTACGCACATCTTCAGGCGCTTAATGCAGCAAGGGAGGATGCTCACCAAAGAGGACATATGTTGCGTAAAGAGATGGATAAATTGCATGGTGATATTAGAGGTGTTAGCGGTTTTGAGAATTGATTTTGCATTAATTAAATAACAATTAAATTGGAGTTTGTTTTATGAGCAAAACAGTGCATGCACTTTGGATTGGTAGCAAAACTTTAAACAATTTAGAATTACTAACGATAAATTCTTTTATTTCACAAGGTGCTAATTTCAATTTGTGGACATATGAACCATTGGCCAATGTCCCTCGAAAAGTAATTGTTCGTGATGGTAATGAAATGTTAAATGCCAACATGATATTTCGTTACCCATCAGAAATGTACCTAAACATTGGAAATAATTCTTTAGTTGGATTTTCCGAATTATTTAGATATAAAGTATTGTATGAACTAGGTGGTTGGTGGAGTGATATGGATATAACATGTTTAAAACCTTTAGAAGAATATAAAGAAGAATATTATTTTAGATTTCATGGAATTTTGTCAGTGGTTGGTAATATTATGAAAGTTCCACCTAAAAGTGAATTAATGAAAAATTGTTTTGATAAAGCAATTTTGGAAGTAAACGAAAAACAAAAAGATTGGCATCATGCAATTAGAATTTTATGTTATTATATAGAAAATCTAGGTTTAAGCAAATACATCAAATATGACACATGTAATTTGGATGATCCTTATGCCTTCTACAGAAATTTCTTACACAGAGAGGGTTCTTTGAATGAAATACCATCTACATGGCTTTTTATTCACTGGATGAATTCTTTAAATCCAGAATGTAAAAAAAATTCTATACTTGATTTGTTGTGCAATAAATATAACAATAAGAATTTTTTAGCAATGATTTAGAATAACTGTTAGCGGTTTTGAGAATTGATTGATTATATTTTTTGCTAATTGTGAAGATAAGATGGCAATCACGCTGCTATCTTATCTTCAAAAGCTGTTTTTGGCATGTACTCTTTAATTTTTACAGATATTCTTTTTGTCTTTTCTTTTATTTTTGGATTATTAGAATTTTTGCTTATTGTATCTAACATTGGCAATATGTAAACATAAATATAATATGGTATTTTAGTGATAAATGCAAAGACTAATTTATCCATCCATGTTGGTTTAACACCCATTTTTTCTGCAAAAATAACAAAAGCAGCTTCTGTTGGTGCTATTGTAAAAATAGGGTTGATTATGACCAGCTTTGTTAGTTCTTCTGCATTAGTCAAAAAATCTTTCATTAATCTTGATTTTTCTTTTTCATCATTACATGTAGCGTAATCTCTCATTGACTTGAATGTATCTACAGCTGCTTTTTTTGTAGGTCCAATTATAAGTTTGAATAATTTTTGAAAACCTAAAACATAATCATCAATTTTCTTAACAGGATTTAAAAAATATGTTCTAAATTCTTTATCTCCAAGAAACCGTCTTGTTAAATCCGTCAAATCAGATACGACAGGAATTATATTCGTAGACTTTCTCTCTTTACCAAGAGAAGAAACACGAATTTCGTGTAAATCAAAATCTTTGTTTGAAACATAGTTGATAAAGCTAAAGTCCATGCTACTATTTAATCAGGTAAGGAGCATTTTCATGTCGTCTTTTCTTGATATTGAACGAAACAATAAGTTTGTTAACAAATATTTATCACTTGCAAAGTTCTTCGGAGATAAAGACAATCCTTGCTATTCAAGACAAATAGGAGTTGTTATCACAGATAGCAACTTCAATAAAATATTAGCAACAGGCTATAATGGACCACCACGAGGAATTCCTCATTGTGATACACCAGAACATTTTAAAGAAATACTAATTCCCCAATTAACAGAACAGGATAAGTTCAAACTTTGCAGCAAAATTAAATGTCGATTTTTTGATGAAGATAAATTTACCGAAACTTATGCATATCAAAAAATTTGCCCAAGAAAAATAATAAATTGTAAATCTGGTGAAAGATTAAATTTGTGTACATGTGTACATGCAGAAGCAAATGCAATTGTAAATGCGTCTACTGATCTTTCAGGATCATTTATGTTTGCATGGTGTCCTTTGCCTTGTTTGGAATGTACAAAATTGATTATCAATGCAGGAATCAAAAAATTGTTTTGTTACAAAGAAGATGAAGATTATTCGCACGGAAGTAGATATTTGTTTGAAAAGTCTGGAATAGATGTTTACGAACTAGATAGAAATAATTTTAGCGACACTCAGGTATAATATTGAGGAAAAATATATGGCCTATGAAGTTATTTTTAAATTTTACAATGTTAACGATGATGGATCATTTAATAAAGAAACACCGCAGGAATTGAAAAAAAAGTATGGAACGATTGAAAATGAGTATCCTATGGATAAGCTCATGAGCAACATTACAGGACATCTTGCCCGTAGAGACATATATGTTTATGATGTTGAAGTTTATGAATTTTTGAAGAAACAAATTCCATTTAAGATTACTAAGAATGGATTAGTATTAAAAAACCAAAGAGTATCTTATGATGAGATGCTTGAAAATAATCAAATTTTAGCAGAACAACAAAATCCAACTAATGTTAGTTTGGTTTCAGTTAATAAGCCAGTTCAACAAAACAAATTTGTTGACTTGTCAAGTCGAGTTGAAAATCAAAAAAATAAAAAACCAATCAGATATGTTGTTTTTAGCCCTCCATTGAATGTCGATAAATCAAAATTTAACTATAAATTTACAAGAAACAAGAGATATCCTGTTTTTTTTGAAAGGTTTCTCGATACTGGAATTGGCCAGATGCTTTCAATGATTGATGATGCTGGTAAAGGTGTAGAAGTTCATGATGAATATTTTGTTCCGGCAGGAAATAATCTTGGTTTCGACAGTGAAATGAATCTTTCTAAAAAAGATGGAAATATTGATCTCTTAAATTGGCAGGGTGGCAATGAAGGAAACGATGGAGTTCCTGTGTTGAGAAAGGGGATTTGATATGAATCAGCGTGATAAGGATCAGAAGAAAAAAGCTCGTGAGTCTGCTGTTAGGAAAAAAGTATTGGCAAGAAGAGAAGAAATCAGAACACAAAGAAAAGAAGAGGATCGATTGGAAAAGGAATTTGAAGCCAAAGAGCTTAAGAATCTTAGTTCTGATGAAATCAAGGAAAGACTAGAACAAAATTATAAGATCTTGCAAGGTCTTTATGAAGAGATTCAAAAAAAGCAAGATCAAATTCAGGAAGAAGTCAAGCCTGTTGAAGAAGAAAAACCCTCTGATTGATTTGACTTAATAACGATTTAATACTATGTTAAAACGATAATTCGCCTGTGCGAATTATCGAGCAGTTTTTAAGCAGTCTTTTTTAAATCCGCCTTTGGTGGATGGGAGTTTGTATGTCTACAGAAGATTTAGGTTTTGATTCACTTGATGATAAGCAATTTACCGCAGAGGTAAATCGTCTTAACAAGGAAGTTGGAGGAATGGACAATTATGTCCGTCTTCCAGAAAAAGATGGTTTCGTTGCTCTACGGTTTTTGCCAAAGCTTAAAAACAAACCATTTTATTTAGCATGTCGTGTACATCGTTTGGGAGTATATCCAAACAGCAAAACAGTGTTTTGCACACGCAAATTAATTTCAACGCCCCGTGGCGACCGTTGGCTCGCAACATCCCCGGACAACGATTGCCCTATTTGCATTAAGTACAATGCACTTTGGGAACAGACCAAAAAGATGACTAACAAAAATGAAATCGAGAAGGTTCAATCTCTTGCTCGTAGCATTAAGCCAGCCGAACGCTATTACTACAATGTAATCGTGCGTTCACAAGTAAACACAAAGACCAAAACACTTGAAACAAATGTTGGTCCAAAAGTTTATTCGTGCCCTAAACAGGTGCATGAAATTGTAGTGCAATCAATTACTGGATCAGAAATTTCTGGTCGCAGGAAACTTGGTGATATTGCACATCCAGTTACTGGGCGTGATTTCAGGCTTGTCAAACAAATCAAGGGTGGTGCCTATCCTGATTATGGGCAGTCTGCTTTTGAGGATATCAGCATTCTTGGCACAGATGAACAGATCAGAAGCTGGGTGAAAAGTTATCATGATTTGGAAGCGATTCCAGTAATGCTTCCTATTGAAGAAATTCGTAAGATCTTGTCCAGCTTCCTTGATGGTGATGTCCAGCAGCCAAAAGCTGCTACTTCTACTGTGTCGGCAAGCACATCAAAGCCTTCTTCCGAAAAGGTTGAAAGCAAGATGGCAGAGGACATCGAAGGAGTTCTTGATAGTGATTGGGACACAGCTCTCAAGAACATTGGGGTTCAGTAATAAATAACTGTGGAGGTATTATGAAAATCATTACTATTATTTTGGCAACTTTATTATTTGTAAGTACTTTAGGTTGCCAAACTTCTTTTACAAGCACTTGTTGTGACACATGCAAAGTAAAATCTTGCAATTGTCATGGAAAAGCAAACAATTGTGTTTGCCATGAGGAGAATTGTGTATGTCAGCGTTAACTTTCTTTGCATCATTTTTGATTATGATGCAATCTGGAACGAATTGTCCGACATGACCATCTGCTTCTTCTAGTACTAGCCGGTCGGTAAGTACTAGAAGCTACCAGACTCAGCGACCAACATACAGACCTGCACAGTATGCTGGTAATGCTACAAGTCAAAAACGTGTGGCGACAAGACCGCAGTATCAGCCTCAGAAAAGGGTGATTAGAACAAGATAAAGACCAGACCTGTTAATTTTCAAAAGTGCTCGCTTTTTGCGGGCACTTTTTTTTTTATACACTCTTTTAATTTGGGTTAAGCAATAAATCCGGCATCCAATGACAAAAGGAATTTAATCATGGCGAAGTCTAAAAAAGATGGTTTTGACGATATTTTTACTCAAATGGCGCAAGACACTGGCGCACAAGTAGTTGCAAATCTGGACGTTGCAAAATATTTTATTGATACTGGTAATCTTGCTATTAATTATTGTTGCTCAGGCAAGTTTATCAAAGGTGGAATTCCCGGTGGAAGATTAACCGAAATTTATGGTCCTAGTGCATCAAGCAAAAGTTTGATTGGCAGTAACGTCCTTGCAGGCGTTCAAAAACTTGGAGGCATCGGTATCATTCTTGATACTGAGAATGCGATTAATGGTCAGTTCATGCAACAAGCTACCAAATGCGATATCAACAAAGTAATCAGATATACTCCTGTTACTTTAGAGGATTGTTTTGGAACAATTTACAGAGCTATTGATTATATTCGTAGGAAAAGAAAAATCGAAGTTCCGATGGTTATTGTTTATGATTCCATTTCTGTATCACCAAGTGCTAGGGAATTGAGAGAGACTCAACTTCCAGAAGGTTATTCCAAGGCTGATTTCAAGAGAATAGTAGGATCTAATGAACAGCCGGGAGAAAGAGCTAAGATTTGCTCTAAAGAACTAAGAAAGCTTAATACTGAGATGGAACAAAATGATGTTACAGTTGTTGTTCTGAATCAAATTAGAGATAAAATTGGCGTTATGTATGGAAGCCCAGAAACCACAGCTGCTGGTGGTCAAGGATTGCCTTTTTATGCGTCTTTGAGAATTAGATCACAGACTCAAAAGAAGATTGAAACCAAGATTGTTGGTTCTCAAAAGAAAAAGATTATGGGAATTAATATTAAAATTCAAAATAAGAAGAACAGATCTTATCGCCCATTTGTTGAAGTTGATAATATTCCTTTGTATTTTGACAAAGGAATCAATCCACTTGGTGGATGCTTGGGTGCTTTGATTGACGCAAACAAGATTACGCCTCAAGGTGCTGGTAAGTTTTTGATTAATTCAAGCCTTACTAATGGCGAAGATATTTCGTTTAGGTCTTCTATGGAAAGAAATGATATTCCTTTGGAGATTGCATATAAATATCCAGGATTATTTGATGCAGAATCCGAGCTTGAAATCAGAAGTTATTTAGATCCTCATCTTGACGCAATCAATTATGTTTGCGATGGTGAAATCTCAGATGTTGGCGAAGATGAAAGTGAAATCGACGATCTTTTAGCTTGAGGTGAATCATGAAAACTTGCTTATTATTGACAAGTCCAGATGGTAAACAGATGCCTACCAACCAGTCAAATTATGATTTGCTGGTTGAGTTTATTGATTATTTCAAATTAACAACTCAATTTGTTAAGCTTGAAGATGAAAGCAAAATGCTGGACATTCCACAAATTGCCAGCATATTTTGTGATAGCAATTATCATTCAAATGTGGAATTTATTTCCAAGTCATCAGTTAACACATGTCCCGTTCCACAAGAAAGTGGTAATTCATCAAATTATATTCGCAAGAAAATTAAAGATCAGTTTATAAAAAACAGGATTATTACGTTTAAAGAAATTTGTAAAATGTTTGAGTCTCTTAATTATTCTTTGGCAGCGTTAAATAATCACTTTAAGATTGTTCGACAAGATCTTGTTGCAGGAGGATGGATTGTCAACAAGATCAAGAACGGTCTATATCAGCTAGAAAAAGTAAATGGTGATTAATGAACAGATTAGAAAATGTTGTTGACGCTGCCAAGCAAGCCGATTTAATGAGCAGCATTTTGGAACCTTATAGTTTTCCAAAATTTGATGCTAGTGTTGAACATGCTTTAACGCCATACAAAGTATGGCGTTTTCCACTGGATGGCTATGATATAATTGTATATTTTACCAAATCAGGTGGTAAAGATTGCAAAATATCATCATTACAAGTATGGTCTGAAGATTTCTTAATTTTACCATTTAATGTTTCTGTTAAAGTTGCTAAAATCTTTTTGAAAGAAAAAAATTTAAGTTTGTTTCTTTTGAAGAATTATGACAAACTTTTGTATTGTTGGACTAAGATGACTACATTAGATGGAGAATTGTTAAAGCCAATTGACGAATCGGTGCGAGAGAAAACATATGGAGACTTTTCTTACTTTTTAATAAAAGAAGAATTTTCTTTTTGATTCTGATCTAAATACTGTTGGGGCACAGGACTTACATCTTGTGAAATAAAAATGAGCAATCCCGTTAGTAAAGTCCAGAACAAGAGAATACAATCTTCAATAATTAAACATCTTGAAAAATATGGCACAATACAAATTAATCTTCCAGATGATAATTTGCTTGAAATAGGTGTTTTAGAAGAAGATGATCAGGGAAATTTGAAAAGAGGCGAATCTTATTGTTATGTTATCGTTAAAAATGAAATGAGAGCAACAGTAATAGACAATTATAATTTAGGTATAAGATTTTCAGCAGATGAAAACCTTATTGTAATGGATGATAAATTTGTAGATTCTGATGGAAAAAATGTTAAAACAATTAATGTTGCTTGATTTTTAACACTAATTTAAAATGTTACAACTTTTTGGCTCTGGACTAAAACAATGAAAAAGAGCGAATCTTACAGTACACAAGTACTTCTTACAAGTGTAAACAACAAGCTTCTTGAATTCTTGTACACAAGATTCAAGTATCGATATCAGGACGATTTGGCTCAAGCATTTTCGGCTATTTCTTCCGAAAAACTGCTTGAACCTATTCATGATTCTCTAAACTGTTCGGAAGATAGCAGTAGTTTTCATTATAGAGTAGAGTGCTTGGCACAAGCTTTATCAAATGAATTTAACAAGAGAAATTTGGATGAATATGGGTTGTCTTAAGTTCTAAAGGGGGTGATTCCAGACCGATAACCCAAATTTGTCAAAACACTATGCGAACCTATGATTTAAACACATAGGTTCGCATAAAATTTTAATCCTTGAATTAATATAAAAAACGATTATAATCAATCTCTTCTACCAACAGAAGAGATTCACAGAGAAGCTAAATTATGGAAATTGTAGAAATTACTGATGCTAATCCAATAAACACAAATACATACTCTCCGCTAAAATACGATAAGTTTGAAGAATTCAATCCAGTACAAAGCTCAGTTCTCCCATTTGCAGACAAAGATAACAATTGCGTTATATCAGCTGCCACAAGTTCTGGAAAAACCGTAATTGCTGAATTTTTTATTACGCAATCTTGCTTGCAACTTAATAGAAAAGCTATCTATGTATGCCCTCTAAAAGCACTAGTTAGCGAAAAATATAGTGAATGGAAAGATTCATCTCATGAATATTCATTGAAAAATATTGGTTATTTTACAGAAGGCGGAAAATCAAAAAATGATGATTTTGATATTGGAATATTCACAATAGAAGGACTTTGCCATAAGTTAATTACAAAAACAGAAATATTCAAAGATGTGGATGTTATTGTAATTGATGAAGCGCATTTGCTTGGAGCAGAGAACAGAGGACACTTCCTTGAATTCGCTTTAATGTATATCACGAAAATATGCCCTTGCAGAATTGTTTTTTTATCTGGAACTCTTGCAAACGGAAAAGAATTAGCTCAATGGTTGTGTAATTTAAACAAAAAACAAACTATTTATCTCAAAAGCACTTACAGACCAGTCCCTTTAAATATACATTACAGAAAATACGAAGAATCCGACTATGATGATGGATTGCCGTCTGAATTGGTTGAATCAACTTTAAGTCTTGTCAAAAAACATCCTAATGATAAATTTCTTGTATTCGTACACAGCAAAGCAACAGGTAAAAAACTAAAACAATTATTCTTAAAATCAGGACATACAAGTGATTTTCATTGTGCAGATCTTAAATCAATTGAAAGAAATAAAATAGAGAAACAGTTTAAGAATGGTGACCTCAGAATACTTGTTGCAACAAGTACTCTTGCAGCAGGGGTAAATTTGCCTGCTAGGCGTGTTATTGTGTTTGGGGTAACCAGAGGCAAGCAATTCGTAGATAAGGCTGAGATAGGCCAAATGATGGGCCGTGCAGGCAGGAAAGGTATAGATACAGAAGGCGATGTCTACATCTTCATTCCAGAAAGCAAAAAATTCTATGCTTCAGAACTAAAGAAGATTGATCCAATCAAATCTTCTTTACTTGAAATTGACAAAAGAGACGAATATCCAAATTTAGCTTTTTATATACTTTCTTTAATATTTAGCAAAAACTATAACACAGATGAAAAATTGATTGATATTATCAAAACATCATTTGCCTGTGAGCGTGGAATGATTCATATTGATAAAATTAATAAAACTATTGCTAGATTAATATCTTTTAAGTTTATAGAAAAAAATGATAATGTTTACAATATTACTAAAATTGGATCTTTATCATGTTATTATTTTATTGATCCTTATGATTTGTTTTCTTATCAAATGAATTTTTATGGATTAATAAAAAACAATATGTTGAAAGATAGTTTAGTTTCTTACGCTCTAGCAAACATACCATCAAAGAATTCAACATATATTTCTTCTGAAGAGGCTAGTTTTTGTTTTAATTATAAAAGTAGGTTGCAGGAACTTCTAAAAGATAAGTTTTATGAATCAGCTTGTATTAAATATGGATTTTCGTATTGGTGTTTGATGCATGGAAACAATTTGGGTCCATTGGCTTATTTGAAAGAACCATTACAAAATGATATTGGTAGAATCACATCATGTTTAGCTATGATGTCTAAAATTTGTGGATGGAACAATTCAGACTTCTTTTATAATCTTTCAAAGAGACTGATATACGGTGTTCGTGTTGAATTGTTGGGATTAGTTGAAATTAAGAATATTGGTAAAATTAGAGCTGAAAAATTATACAGTAGTGGGTTTAAAAATAAACAAGATGTCATGAATAATTTAGAAAAAGCTAGTAAAGCTGTGGGTCTTACAGTTGATGTCTTAAGGGTTTCTTGTCTTCTGGACCAAAAAAGCCAACAGGATATTCAATCTTGATTGTTTTGTGTTCTCCGTCTTTTTTTTCCTCCCACATGCGTATTTGTTCTACATCCATGCCAAGTTCTAAAAAGTGGCAATTGTCTTCAGCAAATACTGGAAGTTTCATCTTTTTTTCGTTAATCAGGATATTAACTTGACAATATCCTGATTTTGGGTCATAACACAAACACGATTTGCATTTTTTTTCTTGCATTTTTTTTGAATCCTGTTATTCTTTGTTATTAAAGGAGTGTTACAATGAATAAACTAATTATAGGTTTGGCAGGACAAGCAGCAGCTGGAAAAGACACAGTTGCTGATATTTTAATTCCAGAACTTAATAAAATTGCAGGATATGATTTTGTAAGAGATTCATTTGCTGGTAACGTAAAGAAAATTTTCGCACAAGCATTTCAGGTTGATCTTCAATTTATTGAATCATGGAAAAGAAGTCCTGTTCCTCCTCATGGATTCTTGATCCCTGTTAGAAAAGGCCTACAACTAATTGGTGATGGATTCAGACAAATCAAATCCGATGTTTGGATTGATTATGTTCTAGAGAACCCACAACATGATATCGTTGTTTCAGATGTTCGCTATTGCAATGAAGCAGTTAACATTAAGAAAAAGCAAGGAATTAATATTGTTTTGATTAGACCTGACAAGATGAACAATGATGACAATGATAGTGAGAAGATAATTGGTCAAGTAGCTTTGCACTTTGAAAAGATGGAGTATAACGGTCCTATCACATATAATCAGACATATCCAATGTTTGATTATTTTTTGAAAAATGATGGTGATCTAGATCGATTGAGAAATAGAGTTATCAATCATTTGCTTCCTTTTATTGTTTCCAAAATGACTCGTTAGCGTTTTTTCTTAAGTGCATTTTCTGTTACGACTATAAATTCCCAATTTCTTTTTTTGCAATAGGAATTGGCAGCGGTCCATTTAGCTATATTTTTAGGCCATTTTGTTTGAGATTTGGGCTTTATCTCCCACATCTCAATTTTTCCATCGCTGTATTCTACTAAAACATCTGGAATATAAGTGTGTTTTGAACCTTCAAAGAAATATTCTATATTGACATTTTCAACTCTATAGTCTTTTACATTTGGGTTTTTTTCTAATTTTTCATAAAATTTTAATTCAAGCCCACTTCTGAAATTAACAGTTCTTTTAGTTTTTTCTGATTGGTATGTTCCTTGTTTGAATCTAGTCTTTTTATTTTTATAACAATCACGAATTATTATGGGTTTTAATTGAGCATTTGGTGGAATTTGAACACCTATGTGTTTTGTTTTGTAGTGATTGCAAAGATCTCTCAATGGAGTAAAGCATTTTGTGCAAACCACATAATCATCTCCTTCACGATGGTTTGCAAATATATGTTCTTTCATTTGTTCATGATTATCAAAACCTTCGCTACAAACAAAGCAAAGGAAATCTCTTTTTGCGTTTCTCATTTTGGCATCACAAAAATTTTATATTTGCTAGACAAAATTTTGCATATTTTGTCTAAATCTATTACTTTTACTTTGTCTACTTGATCTTTTTCAATAATTTCGGTATTATCTTTACCATTTACCAAATCGTCAAGGTTTATGGCTTCAAAATCTTCTACTCGCATAGTTCCGTCAATTGGACTTTTTAGATTGTTGAAACTGATTCTATCATCTTCTGTTGATGCATAGCATTTACCATTTAGACAAAAGTACATAATAAATCCTTTTTTATGTGCAATTCTTTCAAGTTTTGAACATACTTTTTCGTGAAGTGATTGTTTTTGTTTTTCGTGCATCAATTCACTGAAGGTCATCATAATTTTCTTCTTTCTATTAGTATATATTACAGTATGAAAACATTCCGTCAATTTATAAACGAACAAGAACAACCAGAAGATCCTAGTAAAAAACTAGCGAACGCAACAGGAAGTTTGTATTCTGTTTTAAATATAGATCCAAAAGACGTTGAAGGCGCTATTGAAAATTCATCACCATTACTTGCTCAAGGTACGGTGGAACTGCCATCAGGAATAATAGATCAGATTGGATTGGCGCAATTAGATGTAGAACCTTTAGACAATGGCAGGTATAGAATCAGTATTAAGAATGAAAACGGAAATTTGCTTTACAGAGATGGTCGTAAAGTAAAGCATATGCATTTGATTGGGACTGTTGATGAAGATACTTATAACAGAATTATGACACAAGGGTTGACTGGATGGAATAATATACCAAAGAAGACTAAATAAGGTATGGACAGGTATACATTTAAGAAATGGCTTAAACTTCGTGAAGTATCAACTTCTACTGGTGATGTTGCTGGCTATTCTATGCCAATTGGCGGAATGGTAGGAAGAAGCTTTCCTCAGTTTTACAGTGTTGGAGATCATGGTCTAGCTGGACCACTTCAAGATTTAATTGCGCCAGTTCATAAAAAACGAAGACGTAAGCATAAATAATATGAAGACTTAGGTTTTCCCCCTATATTAAATAATAATATTACATAATATCAAAATACCTATAACTTATACTATAATTCTTAGGGCAGTGTTCGCACTGGGGTTCTGAGAGGTTTCCTGAAAACCTCTCTTTTTTTTTGCCATAATCATTTTTTTAAGCTAAGTTAAACATAACAAGGAGATGTTATGGACGCACTTGATTTAGTTCCTGTTAAAGAGATTCAATGTCTTGATAAAGGTTTTGTAAAACTGATTGATGTGATGCCAAGGATTGTTCCTGATGGGCAGACATGTGATTACGCCATAGCACAAATGGCAAGAGTAAGTTATGGTGCTGGAACCAAATCTGTAAGTGAAGACAAGGGATTAATTCGGTATCTTCTCAGTCATAGTCACACATCTCCAATAGAAGCAATTGATTTTAAATTTGCAATGAAAATGCCTTTATTTATAGCTAGACAAATGTTTAGGCACAGAACCAGTAGCGTGAATGAGATTTCAGGAAGATATTCAGTAATGAAAGATGAGTTTTATATTCCTGCTGTTGAAAACTTAAGAAAGCAGTCTACCACCAACAAGCAAGGTGGAGATGAATTACTTGAGCAAGATATTGCTCAAGATTTTGTAGACAAGATTGATTTGAATTGCAAAGATTGTTATTCTATTTATTTGCAAATGCTTGATGCTGGAATTTCCAGAGAGCAAGCTAGAATGATTTTGCCATTAAATTTGTATACAGAATTTTATTGGAAGCAAAATTTACATAATCTTCTGCATTTGCTGGCATTGAGAGCAGATTCTCATGCACAACAAGAAATTAGGGCTTATGCTGAGGCAATTCTTAAATTGATTAGTCCCTTGGTTCCTTGGACGATAGAGGCTTGGAATGATTATCATCCAATGCGTGGAGCCATGAAGCTTACAAGTCTTGAGAAGGATGCATTATTTAATTCAGACATTGACGGTTCTAGTGTTTTGGATATTGATTCAAAAAATCAAAGAGAAGCACAAGAGTGGTGTTCTAAGAGAGAGCATTTGTTTAAAAAGATTATCTGACGCTCAATTAACTTAAAGAGGTGTTTTATGGCATGTCATCAAGGTTTGAATTTTTTCAGATGGAGTGTTATTGGTATGACTAGTGCAAATTTGTTTCTTGCTTTTTTTATTAGTCTTCGTTTATGGAGTTTGGATTATAAAGTTGAAAATTTTTATGTAACAGACAGTATGTTGCGTAAAGAATTAGTTGATAGTGCTTTTGCGGTTGGTGCAGGAAATTGGAAGTTTGATAAATCTACCAAGCTTGAAATTGTTGACACTAAGTATACTGGTTACGAAAATATTTTATTTGTAGAATTTAATGACGAAAAGACTTTGGAATTACCTGAAGCTAAATTTAGTGAAGGTATTGAGCAGATTGACAATAAAAAATTAAAATTTAAGATAGATGGACTTTTGAAAATGATTTATGTCAAAGTGAAAGATGTTCCAATTTGCACAAATATTAGTATTGTTGAATTTAAGTCTTTGAAAAATTAAGATTATTAATAAATAAATTATGATTACATTTAAAGATTATTTGGAACAAAATCACCCTGAAGTTCTTGATGAAGCATGGTGGCACGGGGCTTTAGCTGGAGCCGCATTAGCAACAGGTCTTGCTGGTGGTGGACCATCTGCACAAGGTGCTAGTTCTGGAAGTCCAATAACAACAACTATTCGTAATTATAAAGGAGATAAAGAAGCTCCAGCTGTTTTATCTCAAAAATTTGATAAAATTTTGAAGTATTACAATCTTAAGGTAAAAATAACTCCATCTGCTACAGATAAGTCAATGGTCACAATTAGAGTAGATGGAGAAAACAGTACTAGATCTGGAGATGCTAGATCTGGTCAAGTTTCTGATCAGATTAATGTATTAAAAGGCATGGTGGATGATCTCACTAGAGGTGAGAGTTCTGGTGTGTCAGTGACTCCTCATGGAGCTAGAACAGAAGATGGCAAAGTAGTTGGTGGTGGGGTTGGCGGTTATTCAACATATCATCCAGATTATATAAAAAGAATTCAAGATACACCTCCATCTGGATTGACGAAATACGATCCAACGCATGTGTTGGGTGGAACTAAAAAATGATTACAAAATAATATTATTTGTTTGAGGCAACATGGCGCAAAATAAATTAAAATATATTGTTTTGGGTTCTTGGCGAACAGGATCTGCTGTTTTGCATGAATCTTTAGAAAAACATCCAGATATAAAAATAGCTTATGAAATATTTCATGAAGACTCTTCTATAAATACAAGTGGAATGATTGATATTTCTGATGTTATGAACAATCTTTTCGGAAAAAGAAAGTTTGATATTGAGAAAAGTCCATTTTATTGTAAACATCATAAATCAAATCATAGTGTTTTATCTCAATTGCCTGGAAATTATCTTTGTTTGAATCAGCCTTTATATAAAATGGTTGATTATGTATTTGAAAAATTTAATGCTTTTAAAATTATCTACTCTCAAATTAACATTAATGATAACATATGGAATTATTTATCATTAATTAAAGATCTTAAAATAATTAATACTGTTAGACAAAATTATTTTGAAATATTAGTTTCTGTATTGCTGGCATATAAAACTAACACATGGCAAAAAACTGAAATAAATCAAAAAATATTAGATGAAAAAATAACAATAGATAGACATTTTTGCGATGCTTTTTTTTATTTAACAGAATTTGAAACAGAACATTATACATCATTATTTTCTGACCACGACAATATTACAATTGATTACAATAGTCTGTTTTCTTGGGATTCGACAATTGAAAAAGTGCAAAAATTTTTAGGTGTTAGGCATGTTAAACTGCCAAACAAATACTATAAAAGAACAGATGAAAAAATTAAAAATTTGGTAGAAAATTACAAAGAATTATCTGATTATTTCAAAAATACAAAATGGAAAAAATTCTTTGATATAAATATATTGTATTGAAAAATAGTTATATATATGTTTTGTAAAATACATATTTGTTTTCTAAATAACAATTTGCGTAATGTCTAATATTAAGATTTTTTAATTCTTTTTTATACGACTCGGATAAAAAAACATCACCATTTTTATTTAAGAAAAGTTTGTTCTTTTGAAAGTCACTGATTATTTCAGATTTTTCATCAAATTTTAAAAGATGAATTGATCCATTAATGCCTTCTTTTCCAACGAAACTTGATCTGTCTTCTAGACCTAAATAACGATTAACGGCTATGCCTAAAACACCACAACTAGAAAAATCTAGTACATTTAAAAATTTATTTTTTTTATTTATGTTTTGACATATAATTTCGATACAATTTTCCATAATTTTTGATTTTGGTTTTGCTCCAATAAAAGAATTAAATAAATTGTGTTTTGTTTTACAGTCAATGTTCAAATCTACAGGACAGGTAAAATCAATATGTTCATTTACAAATTTATCTATATTTTCTAAACATTTTGTGTCAATGTCTGCATAAAAACCGCCATATTCATATAAAACACAAGCTCTCCATAAATCTGCTTTAAAAGCACCTGGAATAATCATTTGATAGGAAGTGTAAATTTTTTTATCAAATTTTTTTAAAAAATCTAAACAATCATTGTCATCAAACAAATGGTGCTGGTAATTTAAATTATTTTTTTTCCATGATTCGACTAATTTGTTAATAAACATAGATAAATTTTTAGTTTTCCATGTTTGAAATATTTTTCTAGGTATCATTATGTATATATGTAATGCTTTTTAATTCAAAAGTTCCATTTGTAAAGTTATCAGAAATAAAATTTAATCCTATTGAAAAAAAATCTAAGAATTTATTTGAAGAACAAATTTGTCGTATTATTGATTCATTTTGTGTGTCAAAAATAGGCAGAGTGGAATCCGTTAGATTGTCACCTAATTTTACAAAAATTGCGTATGCTTCTTTTGATTTAAACAACATTGTTGTTTTTAATATTGAATTTGAAAATTATGGCATAAACATAATTAATACTATTTTTATAGAATGTGAATTGGATGAACCTCATGATTTTTCATGGATTGACGATACAAAAATAATTGTATCGAACCGAAAAGGACCGGCAAAATTATTTTTAGTTCCAGATAAATCTTCAAAAATTAAACCAATTTTATCAATTGATCATGAGTATGCTAACGGAACTAATAGCGTAACTGTATTGAAAAGAAAAGATTATATAAGATTGTTTTTTTGCAATATTAGAAATTATATTTCTTTTTTTGATATTGATGAAAAATTAAAAATAATATCAAATGGCATATTTTTAAATAAAAATTTAAAATTTCCTGATGGAATTGCAATTTGTCCATCTTATAAACAAATAGCAATAACAAATCCATCATTAAATAACATAATTATATGTGATGTAGATACAGGGACTAATTTTTTTGAATTAAATGATATAAATAGGCCTCATAGTGTGGTTTTTATAAATGACAATCATATCGTTTCAACAGGAGGTAATGATCCATGTTTGAATTTTTGGAATATTAAAGATAGAAAGATTGTGTATAAATCAAGAATTTTAAGTAATAAACAATTTTCTTTAAGAGGAAGCAATCTTGAAGGAGGCGTGAAAGGAATCGATTATTGTTCTGATCTTAATTTGTTGCTTTTGACATGTCCCAACGCTCCATTTTTAGCTTTTTCTACAAAAAATTAATTTTAATATATTTTTTTTAATTTTAAATTTTTATAAATATTGGAATTTCCAAATGAATTTAAAAAATATTCATATGTAAATTTTGTTTTATCCATATTTTTTAAATATAAATGAGTTTTTATTATATTTTCTATGTTTTTTAATTTATGTTCAGCTTCTGATAAATTTTCAAAATAGAACGGATATTCTTCACCAAGATATTCAACTACAGCTGATAATTTTCTTATTAACACAGGTGTGTTTCGACTTATGCATTCTAACAGAGCGTTATTAGCTGATGTATCATAAAAATCAAGAAACACTAAATTTTCAGAAAGAAGCATATCATATTCTTGATTGTTCACTCTCTCTAGTTTTGTTACAGTATCATTGTTTGTATACTCATGAGGAAATGGTCCACATTTTAACCAAAATTTTGGATATATTGTTGAGTTTAAATAATCAAAAGACTCAAAATTTCTCAACCAATGACCTATTAATATTATTTTTTTATTTTTGTTTGAACTAAACTTTAATAAATCAAATTTCAAATCAGGAGTTGTTGTTGGGTGATACAATGAATTAACAGGAACTTTTACTTTATCTTCAAAATATTTTCTGCAATATTCTGATAGAACAAAAATTCCTTGACAGTATTTAGAACTATCAATCCATGTTTTGCTAGTTAAAAAATTATCAATATAAATTGTTTCACCATATAATTTATGCAAATGTGGTGGATGTTGTGGAGTATTGTGCATAAATGCAATCCAAGGTTTTTTTATAACAATTTTGGATAATGTTTCTGTTTCTATGTGCGAATAAAACCAAATTCCATCTGAACATTCAAAATTTGTTTTAATACAATCTATTACTTCTTTCCATCCATGTCTGTGTTGTTCCCAAGAAATTGGACTTTTCAAAAATATTTTTTTTTCAAATGCCATAGTTTTATTTACAACAAACTAATAAACATTTTATTATAATGTTTATGTATTTTTTTATTTATTAAAACAAAATGATAAGCATCATGATTAAACCAATCATGCAGCGGGGAATAAGATCTGTCATTTTCAACAATTCCATCTGGATGCAAAATCACAATATCTTCCTTGTTTAGAACTGAAAAATTTAATTGTGATTTTATCAATAACGAAATCAAACCTTGTTCATCTGCCGAATCTATATTTTGTAGTGATCCATGTTCTTTCCAGATTTTAATAATGTCAGCTTCTAAATCAAATCCAGATGGAAATCCTAATAATCCTGCATTAAATTTTTCATCTTCATTAAATAAATGTTGAAATTTACCAAAATATTGGATATTATCTTCACATATTAAAAATGAATCATTATTAAAAAAATTTAATAATTTGTTATTTTTTCTTATAAAAACAATATCATTATCAATGAAAAGTTCTTTTTTTGAAATGTTTATTCTTGCAGGTGTGTATTTCCAAATGCTTCCTGATCCTTCAAGTATTGTGTTTTCTTGTTTTATAAATTTTACGTCTATATTTAAATTTATTTCTGGTTTTGCAATATTGTTATAGCAAATATAAAAATCAAAATTTTTTCCATAACAATCAACAAATGATTTAATTGATTTTTTTAAGCAAGATAATCCTTGCTTGCTAACATTACCTATTGTCCATCTGACAATAGTATTATTTTCATTTTCCAAAAAACTTCAGCAATCTAGATTTTTGTTTTTCTTCTAGTTTTTTGCATTTATCAAATGATTTTTCATTTTCTATAAATTTGACTAAAGTGTCTTTGCTTTCTTTTAGAAGAACTTCGTTTTCTTCATCAAATAAGCCTAAGTCTTTTGTAACAGAACTTACACTATGACAAGAGAAACAATTATCTTTAAGTATCTTTTCACATTCTTTCTTGTGAACAACTTTAAGTTTTGAATCAATTTCTTCACTGTCTAGCTCAGAAATTAAAGCCTTCAAGACTTCCTTGTCTTTATCTTTTGATGAAGGTTCTTTAGCTACAGGTGGTTCCTGTGCAAACATTGCAGAACAAAACAACAAACTAAAAGCTGCGAAAAATCTCATCATTTATCCTCGTCAATTGCCTTTTCAACCGCATTAATCAAAGCCTCAAGAATCTTCTGACCATACTTTTCAAAAATGTAAGGAAGCAATTTTTCAACAACAACTTTCAATAAATTACTGCTAATCTTATCTTTATTGCTGTCTCTAATCAAAGCATCAATAAACTCGCTATCCAAATTTGCAAAACCAGCCTGACCTTGAGCAGCAAGATTTGCAACCATCTTCTTTTTGGACAACAAAGAAATAAAGAAATCCATTACAAATGGACCAAACAGTCTGAAACTCTCAAAAATAAACGAAATTGAGAAACCATTACGAAGACCTTCTGTAACCGTAGAAAGAACATCAGGTCCATACTTTTGTAAACATTCTGCTAAAAATTCTGGAGAAGCACCCATCTTGAGTGCTTCTTCTTGCATAACATCAATATCAACTCCATCCATTGGAGTCTCGCCAACCATGCCAAATCTTTCAAAATCACTCATTTGTTATACCTTTACAGTAGGAACATCATCTTGAGTGTTTGGATCTTTAGGATCGTCAATCACTCCTTGGAATGCAAAGCAATCTAATCTACTATAGTAAGCAAAATGTTCTTTTCTTACATAACAATAACCATTCATTCCAAAATTACTTCCCCAACTATTCTGCAACTTAACAAGCCAACCATACTTGCTATGTTTCTTTAGCCCACAAGCAAGCATAGAATGCCCGCCACCGCCTCCATTTGGAAGAGGGGATATTCCCTCTGCATCTACTTTAGAGAAGTTAGAACCCACAAGAATGCCAATATTAACGACAAAGCCAATACTCAAGGCAGAACATACTTCTTCAAATGTAGTGCAACGATAAGCTTTTTCAAGTTTGAACCTAGCTGCATTATCATAAGCTGATTTTGTCAAACTGTTCTTGTAGTAAACCCTATCACTAGGAAATGCGCCAAGTTCGCAAATACCATACTTTTTAAGCATGTCAAGGCTGTTTGAGATATATGCTCCGGCATCTTGTCCGCCATTAATTAAAGCATAATGAAAAAATGGATTGAAACTTTCAACCACATCTTGTCTTTGTTTGTACAATATCTCCATACCAGCAGCTGTAGCATGAGCAACACAACTACTTGTGGATTTTTGGTTCAAAATTCTATGACCTTCCCAAGACATATCAATTTCTTGAAGCGTCCCAGAAAATCCTTGACCACTCTCTGCAAAATATGGAAAACTATCATCAACAGGACTAAGTTGATGAGAAAGAACACGATAATATCCGTCGAAATAAATTGATGGGAAACTCATATCAATCTCCTTTAGTGATTTTTGTCAATACATCAAGAACTTCTTTTTCTGTTTTAGGAATCGCACTATAATGCAAAACTGTTCCATCTGAACTTTGAACAATAAACAAACTATTACCTGTTTTTTCAAGCAAGGTATCAAGCTTTTTGTTTTTTACAATAGGACTGGCAATATCGTAAACTTTATAATAACTTTTTGTTTTAGTAATTTCATCACGAATAGGTTTTGAATTCAATATTGCTGCTAATTCTGAATTAGAATTGTTAAAATCAAACAAGAAAGTAACGTGTAAGCCTTCTTTTACAACAACAACTGGCTTTACGGGATCGGTAGGGTCAACAGGTTTCGTCCCTTTGACAGTAATTGAAGTTTTAGCAAATTCAGTTAATTTACTATCAACAAGAGAAACAGCAAAAATACTTACAGTTCCTGATTGCGGCACAGCAACAACAAGACTGTTTGTTTCTTCATTGGCCACATATTTAACTTTGCTCTGACTAACCACAAGCCATTTGACTTTTCCTTTTGATTTAGCTTGCACAAGCATAAATCCTTCAGAATTTTCAACTATAATATCTTCAGGAAGTTCTAAACCTTCAACTTTTGCTGATAATGTTGTTGTAGGAAGAGGGTAGCTAACTGTAGGAATCGGAATTTGAGCCAAAGAAACAGTCGCAAAAATTAAAAGACTTGCAATACTAGCCAAAATTCTCATATTTCACCTCACTTTAAATAAGTGTATAATAAATTATTTATCACAACGCCGCTCCAAGTTTTATTAAATCGTCCTTATATAGATAAACATAGTTTTTCATATCATCTATTATCATTTTTATCATTGCATTAGGTTTGTCTATTTTAATATTTTGTGAATCTCTTTCTAACACTCTTGTATTTCTTTCACCTAACTTTTGCAGAAAAAGTAATGGTCTATGAAGAGTTGATGCAAAATCCTCCTCCTCATCAATTTTTTCTTGATCTATATGATATTTCTTAACTTTTCTGCTCATTATTAAATTCCTTTTTTGGTCGAAAGTCATTATTGTCTCTGATCCAGAAGATTCCTTTTCGCCAAGTAATATTCTTCTTAAATTGGGAGAAAGTCTTCCCATTACATATTTTGAAAACGATTTAGCCAAAGCTTGTTCAATTCCTAAAAATTCAGCATGTATTTGATTAATTATACCGAAACCTTCTTCCCGGTAAGGTTTACTTGTTTCATTGGCATTTAAACATTCAATCAAAGCATCTATGGATTCGGTTTTAGTTCTACTTCTACTTGGAAAATCATTACTGATTCTTGTGTGAATGTCATTTGTATTTCCAGTTATTAACATTTCATGAAATTGGTCTTTGAGGGATGGTTTTTCAATATCGTCAGGTGTTAGAGAATTATCTTCTTCAGTTTCTTCTTCAGTTTCTTCTTCAGTTTCTTCTTCTGGTGGTGCGACACCTGTAAATTCCTCATCTTCATCTTCTGTTTCTTCTTCTTCACTGCTTTCTTCTTCTGGTTCTTCATCAACACTTTCTTCTTCTGGTTCTTCATCAGCACTTTCTTCTTCTGGTTTTTCTTCTTCAGGTTCTTCCACTTCTATTGGTTTTTTCTTACCGGAAGTAGGAGCAGTTGTTTCTGGCTTTGGAACAATTGGTGCCATTCCAAAAACTCTATGGTCAATGTCTTGTTCGGCATTTTTTCTTAACATTGTTACGATTCTAACAGCTGCAACTTCATTTCCTGTAATTCCAATCAAACTGTCAAGAAATTTTTCGTATGCCAATTGAAGTTGCTTTTTCAAAGTTATAGTTGCTGAATTCAGACTTCTTGTACCCAAACCAGCCCTAAATCCATGATACATGCCTCTTAATGCACCACCAATACCACTAAGAAAGCCGCTGCTGCTAAGATTGCTGTATTCATTGAACAAACTCTTGTTTTTTATTTTGATAGCAAGAGATATTAGATCAGAAGGATGAATTTGTTTTTCTTCCATAAATGAAATAAAGTCTCTATTAGCTAGCTCTTTTGAAAATTTGAAAAATGCATTCATTTGATAAAATCCTCTTACTATATTTAAGCATGCACGAATTATTTAATGAATTACTCAACAAAAAAATAACTATTTCAGTGGTTGGTGATACACTGATTGATGAATTTTATAAAGTAAATATAAATAGAATCAGCCCAGAATTTCCAATTCCTGTAATGCTTTCAAATAGCGGCAATCCATATAAAACAGTGTGTGGAGGAGCAGCAAACGTAGCAAATCAGTTCAAATATTTTAATATTGACACCAAATTGGTATCTTTTTTGAACTTTTATGCAAAAGAACTATGTGATGCAGAAGGAATAGATATTAGTCATTCACATGAGTGTGATACATGTCAAGTGCCTATAAAGAAGAGATTTTATCATGATGATCATCCAATTATGCGATGGGATGTAGAAGCAAAAAATTATGGTGTTGATAATCTTGCACAACAATTAAAAAATTTAAATCCACCCGAATCAGATGTTGTTATTTATTCTGATTATGATAAAGGTCTATTTACCAAAAAATTCAATATGACAGGAAATGGAATTTCATTAGTTGATCCAAAAATAGATGTTTCCTTATGGAATAAATGTTCTGTATTTAAACCAAACTATCATGAAGCAATTAGAATAACCGGAGAGAAAGATATAAAAAAACAAATTGATAAAATTATCAAAAAATTAAAATGTGAACAAGTTGTTATTACAAAATCTGGTGAAGGAGTTTTTGGTTATTCAAAAGAAGAAGGATATGTTGAAGTAATACCTGAAAATGAATTACCAAAGCCAGTTAGTGTGTCAGGAGCAGGAGATGCGTTTGCTGGATTTTTAGCTATGGGTTTAGGATGTGGATTTAGCCTTAAACAATCTATGACATGGGCATTTAACGCTGGAACTATTTATGTATCTAACAAATACAATCAACCACTTTGTATGGCAGATTTTTTGCGTAAAGAAAAATATGTTAAAAATTGGGAATTCCTTGCAAATAGAAACTTTAAGTTGGTTGTAACTGGTGGTTGTTTCGATGTGCTTCACAAAGGACATATGCACAGTCTTAGAGAAGCTAAAAAGCATGGAGATAGACTTTGTGTAACTTTGAATTCTGATGAAAGTATTAAGCGGTTAAAGGGACCAAAGCGTCCAATCATGCCATTAGAATCAAGAATTGAAGTATTGAAATCTTTAGAATTCGTAGATTATATTGTTGTATTTGAATCAAACACACCTGAAGATGTTTTGAAAGTATTAAAACCAGATGTCTACGTTAAAGGAACTGATTATAAAAACAAAGAACTACACGGTTCTGAATATGTGAAACGTGTAGTTCTTGTTGATCTCGTTGAAGGCTATTCAACTACTAAGTTTTGCGGTTAACGGCCTTTTTGAAATGGTTTTTGTATTAAATTTTTCAGTCCACCCAAAAGTCCAGGTTTTACCTTATTGCCTTGGACATCTTTTGTCCCAAACATAGCTCTGCCTGCCGCTTGTATAGGACCAACTTTCTTAACTTCCGCTGGTCCACTTTTAGTATTAATCACTTTTGTAGGACCAGAAGTTGTTTTCTTTTGTACAAATTTGTTGAAAGAACCTTGTGCAGCTTCAGGTTCAGATGATGATGGTGCTGGTTTATTAGCAATATCATTTAATTGTTGTGTTAATTTTTCAAGATCTAATCCCATACTATGAGCTTTTTCCAATGCTTTAGTTATATCAGCAAGATTGTTGATACTGAGTCCATTCAAGAACTCACTAAGGCCAGGATTGCCTTCTAAAAATTCTGCAAGATTTTCAGGACTGGTATCTCCAGCAGAATATGCATTATCAACAAAGCTCTTAAGAAGTTTTCCTTGCGATGCCATTTCTCCACCAAATTGTCCTTCCCTTTCCATCTCTTCAAGGGTATTGGCAACACCATCAAGATGATTCTGTAAAGCAACACTTTGGCCAGGACTACTATAATCATCTGGACCAGTGCCTCCGGTTGCTTTTTGAACCATTGAAGTTTTTGCTCGATTGTCTGAGTCAGCATCTAATCCTTGCTTCTGAGGTTGCATTTTCATAGCCATACTAAAAAGCAATGCCGCAAGTATTCCTATACCAAGCAGTCTGTTAGTTTTGAAAGTGTTTCCTAGTTTTCCAATTGATATGCCAACTTTTTCACTACTATCTTTTTTAATACCTGTGATTGCCGCATCAGACTGCTTTTGTTCTTCTGGTGGTTGTGATCTAAATACATTTTTAATTGATTCTTCGTAATTTTTCATGAAATTTATAAATTGTTCTTTTCTTCTATTATCGAGTTTTTGCATGCCTTGTCTGATGAATTTTTGGAATTCTATCAATGTCATTTCTGAAAGTGTTTGTTTCAGGTTATCTCCTTCTAATCCAAACATTTGCATGTATGATATG